>Ga0065711_1031245_pt1 | contig 30181 bp, 18 predicted proteins | sample Hoacrofraction12_FD_59098 | JGI IMG/M metagenome (GOLD analysis project Ga0065711, IMG submission 59098) | Hoatzin crop microbial communities from Cojedes, Venezuela - Epithelial fraction 12 v2 (version 2) | ecosystem: Host-associated > Birds > Digestive system > Esophagus > Crop | place...
TGCTGTAGGTGACCCTGCTTTGGCAGGGGGGTTGGACTAGATGACCCACAGAGGTCCCTTCCAACCCCTACCATTCTGTGATTCTGTGATTCTGTGATTCTGTGATTCTGTGATTCTGTGATTCTGTGATTACTGGTTTTAATCCAAAGGATTCTTTACAAAGACTGACATTTTCTATGTTAGTATGTGTGTTCACAATATTCCTTAATGCTGCACCTGTAATATAAACATACCAACCCAGGTGAACAGTACAAAGTAGTACTTTCGGGGTCATTCATGCTTTGATCCCATGGATTTCTTGGTGATCGTGTGTAAGTTTGTTTTGAATTTTTATTTGATTAAGACAGCACTTACAAGGATCTGGATACTTTCTCAGCACTGAAGAGCTTACATACCTTGTAATTGCCTCTAATGTATTCCAATTTTTGCATGCGTTTGTAACTATGACATTTGGTTCTTTGCCAGACTTTTTGGGTGGCACTGCTATAAGCTTCACTCTCAAAGTGCGGAGTGATACGGTCATGAAAAATACCTCCTCTTGGCCCATAAAAAATACCCAGTCGTATCAGAGATGTTAAAATTTATGCTAAGTCTATTCAGTGAAACATAAATAGTCATCACTTGGAGAACTTGCTATGCAAAGCATGATCCTGCAATATGCTAGACTCTTCCTAGATATTCTCAGCACCCTCGACTTCTAGTGAGTTGCATGATGCTCAGCACTTTGTAGGATCTGGCCTTAGAGAAGGAGCATGAAAGGACCAAACCAAACTGACAAACATTGAGCTGTTCATTGTACAACTTTTCTTCTCTCTCAAAAGTAACAGTTCAAACAAAGGATTAATTTAGAAAGAAAAAAATAATTAAAATTGAAAGAAAAGGAGGAAGGAGGATGTGTGAATAAGAAAGTTAATAACAGTATTTGAAGAGGCAAAGGAATTAGAGAGATGAAAAATGTGATTTCTCTTTTAAATAACATTAGGAATGTTGCAGCTGTTGTTTAATACTGTCCTTGAATATTTTGCAAGTGGCAGAACCACTTCATGAGATGCCAATTGCTGAAATATAGAGTTGTGATTTAAAGTGACAATGTCACCTTAGTTTTAGACCAAGTGATGGATTTTGTTTTGAAATGGGTTATACCAAACCTAACATGGAGAGATGTGTTAGCGTTTGTTTTAATTTCAATTAAAATTACTCTGACTAAAAACACCACTCCCATAATTTCTATTAAAATTTTGTGTCTTCTAATGTGAACTCAAATGAGCCTTACAAGATACCAACTACTCAGGAAAAGAGTTATCCAGATAGCAAAGACCGACACCAAAAATCCCAGACTGTATAGATTAGTTTTGGAAATCTCTTTCCTTTTTAACTGAATGGCTATGAACAACACAGACAAAGAGTTTTTAAAAAATAGGAAGCATATTCTTAAGAGCTTGCACCTGTGAAAAGCTAATATAGAATCCTGCAATACTGACTGATATCAGTTTATTTTTATTTTTTATGATGATAAAGTATAAAAATGTCAAGGTGGTGGAATAGGAAGCCTTAAGTCTTCACTTCATTGGATTTTAAGTAGCAGACTGCATAATGAATCAACTTAATTTATGTACTGTGTTTACTGTTAAATTGTCCAGATTCATTAAAGTCCTGGAACTGCATTTGTGTAACAGAATATGACCTATTTTCCTGACTGTTTAATCCATTTTCAAGCTGCATACACCTCTTTGAATATGTGTTAAAGTAGTAGCCTCATTTGACAGGGAGATTTCATAAAGCTTTGAAGTGTATCATTAAAAGGGACACCGTCAATTTGAATTTTTTCAAGATGACCAATTTAAAAAAAAAAATCTTTTGAATGTTGGAGGGTTTTTTCTAATTCCTAGAAAATGTCTACGCGTTTTTTCTCTGTGAATGTTTGGAAGCATCATTTAGAAGACCAGAGAATACTACTTTCATAGCCATCATTATTAATCATGAACACTTTCGTATTCCTCACCTCACATCCTTTTCTCTAACAGGAACTCAGCCCAGTGCATACAGCCAGCCTGAGTCCTGTGAATCATTTTAGCGTTATTTTAAAACTTTGAAACAGGACTTTACTACAACTTTGCTTTGTCCTGTGCACTGCGGTTATTTTCATTCTTTGACTGCTGCTTGGAGAGGTTTTTTAGGCCTGAGCTTTCCAGCGCCTCTTTCCAGCAGACCCCTGCCTGCAGAGACTGCACTGCCAACCAACCTTTCCGTCATGGGTCTTTGACAGACAAGCTCTGCCAGATGTAGCTGCCATGATTTCAGATATTTATGCTCACAGCTGTCCACCTTACAATTCTGCTGGAAATTAGTGTCAACCTATAGGGACAAGATAAAGAAGTATGTGCCTGCACTTGAGCCACCTACATTCAAATCGCCTGTTAATTTAAACTGCCAGTGAAAGAGCCTTTGCCCTAATCTTCTGGACTGTCAACGGGATTACGATCTTCCAGCGGAGGGACAGGGCATAAAGCTGGGAAGTGGTAACATCCAAAATTGTGGCAGCTTTGTACTTCAGTGTGTGTGAGCCAGAGCACAAACTATCTGCGCTAAGTAAACAGGAAAAAAATAGAGCAAAAAAAGGTCTTTAGTCTTTCTCAGCTACGGTGCATGACAAATTCTCAGATGAGAAAGTGGTATACAAGTTCCCAGTGTCCTTTTAATAACTCGGTGAAATATATTTTATTTTCCCAGTAAAGTTGTTAAACTGTGAATATTTTATCCAAGCAAATAAAGGTAGTTTTTACTCTTACAAATTGGGCACGGAATATCTAAATAAAAGAGAAGAAACACTAGATATGATAATATCTGACAGTTTACGGGAATATGTTTCAAATTACAAGCAAAGCATGTGCGAGCACACATGAATACAGCTGTGGTTTCTCTGCAGCATTAGGTAATGTTCTTTCATGAAAGAAAGGAGTGAAGGCTCCTGCTATTCTGTTCAAAGGAAGAACGTTTATATATTTTAGATAGCACTCTTTATACTGCTGTGTTATGGTATGTAATATATTGGAAGTTCTCGGTCTGTGATAGACCCCCAAAAGGTAGACATGTAGGTCTAAGAGATGAAAAAAATCAAAGACATGATCTCTGGACAGAATTATATAACCTTCTCACACTGCCTCTGAACTTCACTGAATCCTCGAGGTGACAGAAAGCTGGCAAGCTAAGTAGAAGCACCTGCTTGTGATGGCATGCCTAAGATATATGAATCTATTCAGTGTGATCAATGGCTGAATGCCCAAGTCATTGATCACCACGATGACCCCAGTTCCTGCTAAGTCCATCAGGTTCCTGTGGAGGCTTTAAGAAGGAGGGAGTGGGAGATGGAAAGCAGGACATAAACAGCAAATGGAGGAGAAAGACAGAGGCACGAGCCCTCCTCATAAAGGCTATTCAGGAAATTACAAAGCTCATTACTGTGTGTGCGGTGCTTGATCACACTGAAGTTTTGCTTTAAGGTGCATACCTGAATAAATGCTGAGAAATTCTGTTCTATACGTAGTCTGGGATTGCCACAGGAGCCTGCCTTCCATGGAATTTCAGTCAGGGTTAGGGGTTTAGGTTCTCCATGCTTCTTTGGCAGTCTGAGCTATAATATGCATGTGCACATGCACATGAGCCTTATTTTTTTTATCCTTTCCACAAACGGTCTTTAAAATATTGCCTGTAATAAACAAAATATCAACCCACAGTATATGCCGAATTTTGCCAAAGAAAGCAACAAGGATATAGTGCAGGCAGAGTGTTTATTATGTGAACGTGTAAAAAGGGTACAAGTGAGTTTTATTAAATGTGTTCTACTCATACGCAAAAATAATTTAACAATTGAATTGTTTCACAAAAGGAACTACTTTAGTGCAGTTGCATCATGAAAAATTACTTTGTTAGGATGGCAAAACAGGTTTCCACATGCTTTAAGTCTCAGGGGATTTATCTAATTTTCTCAGTTCACTAATAAAAATATTCTTTACAGCTTTTAACTACAAAACTTGGAAAACTCAAATGGGCTGCAAAAGGCCAAGCTGGGTTCCTTCTATTTCATGCATCCTGTTATTACTAAAGATGCTCCCAGTTAAACCTTAGCAGTTTTAATGCTACCCTTCATTGAGATAGTTCAGTTTTGGTATAGCACAGAATTTAAATGCACTGAGACTGCATAAATCTCATTGTCGATACAGTAAGTAATGCCAAAAAAGAATTCAGTTCACTCCATCAGAAGTGGGAATAAAACCACTTTTTCCACTAAAGTAATCATACATGAATGTGAATATACACAAGTGGCCTGATCCAGAAGTAAAAGTCTCTCCCAATAACTTGGAATCTGGATTTAATCCAAAGAGCAGTTCTGTTGAACAAAAACATTACATTTTACATCGGCACTTTTAAGCATGGAAGTGCCCTATAAAGGCAAATGTCTTTGAGGCTTTTGTTTAATTTAAGGTTAGATTTGTTTCACAGAGCTCTATTGTGAAGGAAAAATAGTCTCACATATACACATAGTTTAGTTTCATCCAACAAAAAATTATACGAATCTCAACTACTTGCATTTAGTATTCATGATGCACCAATTAGATTATAAGACTTGAGCTTAGAGCCAAAGTGCTCAAAACAGAAGAGAAGATTAATTTCCGTTTTCACCAGGAGAAAGCCACATCCCTATTTGTTGTATTATTCTGATGCGTGCATTAATATTTCTTTTGTTTTCATTTGCACATATTTCCTTTCATTATATAGCAGCTGGACTATAAATATAGCCGTTAGTAGGATGAAGTGTCCAAGTACATAGAATCAGAGAAGGAGATGGTTTCTTTTGTCCTGGTGCAAATTGGAAGACCTTCCAGTGGTACCGCTGGGATTATAGTATTGTAAAAATGAAACAGAATTACATTTTTAATCTTCCTTCCTACCATATCTTCATATCCTCATCTCCAGTTCCAAATGTTCTTTGATTTTTGAACACTTCTAGGTCTGGCTATAACTGTTGGATAACACTGTCATGAAAATAACTGAATTAACTGGTTAGAGCACAGTCCCTTATTTTATTATGTGACTAGAATATCGAGCTGTCTCATTTTTCTTTCTCAGCGCAAAACACGTAATAATTTACACAGCAAATTCTTTCACTGTGACATACATTGTTTTGGGGCTTGAATGAAGGGAAGTAGTAAACCTAACAATTCTATCCACAAAGATAAATGATCTATTCAGTTTGTTTACCTTCATCCATTTGCACTTGCAAAAAATGTGATTTGCAAATCCAAATTTAGTATGTCTTTAACACATACTACTACTACTGGTTTTTATGATGGCATCTTTGATCTCAACATGCAGATTTGGCCATGTCAGTTCTGCACAGCTCAGGTATTCTTCATAGGATTGCACTGAATCCCCCAGTACAAAAAAGGCCTCTTCTGCATTTAGGTTTAGAAATACTGTATCAGGACAGACTTTTTAGAAAACTTTTCAAAGCTGATCTCACATGCTCCACTGATTCCAGATGTTATTAGATGTGCTCATCAGCAAAACTACTTGCCACGGTATTTCTGACCTGGGTAGATCTCTGTCTTACTGTTTCTGGGCTCTTTTGTTATGAATTCTCCCCATCCCTCTCCATTCAGTCCTGTAGCTTAATGAGTTTGACAGAAATTCCCTCCATTTTTATCTTAAAGGCAGACAAAAAAATGTGCGTGTCATTTTGCTTGAAAGTCACACCACCTACATGAATTTTTCTTGAAATTCATGAAAATGAATTACATTACAGGAGAAAAGGGAGCACAGTCAGTTGGTCCAGAGGAACTCCTAGACACGCACAGCTGGATAAATTCCTGCTGTTCACTTTTGTCTTGCCTGTAGGCATTTTTTAACACTTTTCAGTTCAAGTACACTTTTACCTCGTTTGATTTTAATTTGTCTAACAACATAATAATACGTTTAGGGAGTATTAGTGCTACAAAAAGAGCACACATAAATTCTGTATGTACACATATGTATGTATGTGTGTGTGTGTAACACATAAGAGCTGAGCAGTGCCTCCTCTGTAGTAGTTCCACTCTCCAGTTCGGTTAAGTTGTAAAAAAAAAAAAAAAAAGATAATATGGTCACTTGCATAGAAAAGGAAAATGGACTCTGTATTTATTAGTCTTTATAGAAAGCTTCTTTAAACCCGAGTAGAGCTGAAACTAAGCGACTAGAGAACTGATCAGAAATTGCCCCAAGCAGTATACCAAGCTGCAAGTCTTCACCCTGGGGAGAGAGAGAAGCAGAATGTGTTGAGCACCTGGAAGCAGGAATCAAAAAAAAACCAAACTCTGGAGAATTTTACTCAGCTTTTGAATTTTCCTGTCATGCTACCCTATCTCTCTGTCACACAATTTTCTCCCTTCTTTGGCAACCATATGAAAAGTGGAGCTGCAGCAGCAACCAGTGCCAGACTCCATGTCCTCTTCTTGAGGCAAGACATTCCCAGGGTCAGAGGAAATGGGCAGTTCTCCCAAGCAAATGTCTGTGTGGGTGGATCGGGAAGAGGCTCTGTGATGGATACCTGGAGCGCAGCAGCTCTTGGAGAAGGCATGTGCAGAGAGCAGGGTGGTGCTGGGCAGCGGCAGGATGGCAGGAGCCCTGCTGGTGCCAGAGGGAAAGGGAACCCTGCCAGATCGCTGAAGTGAGTTTTCGGAGGTTACAAAAAATGTAGTTTATTATACTCAAAATGAAGGAAGAGGTGGGGATAGGTTAAAACAGAGGCTAAGGAAAAACCTACTTGGAGAAGGAACAAAAGGGAGGCAGGAGACAAACTATTACTGAAAATTACAGGCAACTCATGGCAAAAATTTGTGAATGGCTGCTAAGAAACCTAGTAAGAACAGTGTGTCCATTATAGAACTGTGTGGCATGCCTTAGTTCAGAGATTACGTTGTATTATACTCTATTGTACCCTGCAGAAAGCACTCCCTCAACAAAAAACTCTTTTGAAAACGTTTAACTTTCAATTATTACATATAGACACAAACTGGTAAAGTGCTGTATAAAGTTACTTTATCTCTACAAACACTTCATCTCTAACAAGTCTGCTTTTTTGTATAGGTAACGTATTCCTAATATTTGTTGGGTAGGTCTTTCATACAATCCTAGACAAGAATCAAAAGGATAGGAAAATATGTTCCAGAACTGGAATATCTGTACTGAAAATGTACATAATCCCAAATATATAAGCCTTTAACTCAATTATATTTCATAAATTCATAAAACTAACAAAATAAACAGGAATGTGCACAGAGTAACATATAATAACTCTGCCCATTTCCATATTTTCTGATCATTTCTGTTCCATGCATCTTTCTTCATATGGTCTTTGAGCCCATAAAGAATAAAGTCAAATTTCCTCTCTTCTGTACTGCTGTAAAATCCCACAAGGTCCAAAAAGCGTCCTCTAATGACAAGGCACTGTTCTGTGGGGTTTTTTGCAATATCTTTTACAAAAGTCTGCAGTTTATGAACTATTCAAACAAGGAATATATTGTTTGGCATAGATTTCCAGATGTATATGGAATAGACAATTTCAGCACTATAAAATTATTATTATAAAGACTATGCACCAGATTCTCAGCTGGTGGAAATCAGCATAGCTCTTCCCACGTTATATGAATCAACTTTTAAATGAATTCTTTAAGTGGAACAAGCTATACTACGATCCTTAATCTTTAGCTATGCATGGATATTGGATATTTTAGGTATAAAGTTGTGGGGGTTTTTTAATTTTAGTTTTAGTAGAGAATTGCAAACTCTGAACTGTAAATGAACTTTGCATCCTCCATGGCACAATGTTGTTTGGACACATTATTAAAACTTCTAGTGTATAGTTATATATAAAGCTTATATTATATATACAAAGCTGCAGGGAAATACCTATTTTAAACTACTGGGACCAGCCATGCAAACATAAGTAATTTTCATTTATAAGATTATATCCATTGATTTCAAATGGTGTATGTGTACATCTTCAGAAGTACTCATGTGGAAAAGCATTGTAGATTCTGTAACTTGTAGCTTCTCCTTCAAAACCCTAAAAATATAGCAACTTTGCTGATGGATTAGGAGACGGTGCTGCCATATGACATGGGCCCATAAATGTTAGGCTCCAGCACCTGATCTGGAAAAGTCTCCCAAGACCATCGACAAACATCCCATGTAACATGGTATGAAAAGCATGCTGGGCACATTTTTTTCCTGTATTTTCCTAATAAATCGATGCTCTTATTATTTTTTAGTGTCTCGAGTTATGAAGCCTCTAGAAAAGCTGCTACGGCTTAGATAGAAATAAACTGTAGAGAGTGACTTTATATTGCACGGTCAGGGGGGCTGATCAGACTTAGTTATCACTGACAAGATGTAGAGTGGCTCTGACTCTGTTATACCTTTCTGGGACAACAGCGGCCCAAGTCAATTCTGTACTTAACCAGGGTTTTCAAAAATCTTTAAGATAGCAGTAATCCAAGGTCTTCTTCACTTCTGTGATAGTTTATTACATGTGAGCAGATGAACAGCTATGAAAAATGCATGTAGAAACAAAAAGCAGTGTAGAATATTTTCTTTAATGCAAAAAAGCAAAATCAACTAATTGACTATTTAAAAACAATCTTCAGAATATGCAGAATTGTGTTTTAATGCCTTATGTCTATCGTTCTTTCCTATACATCTGACTGTAATCCAATCTAATTCAATCTGTCTAATGCACTTCTAATGTGTTTTTCACCATAGAAGCTATGCACCATTAGGAACTTAGCTCAGTTCCCCCTTTACCTTGGTGGGGACGTTTTCAAACCAGATAATACTCTATGTCAGAAATATCAAGACTTCCCATAACCTGAATTTAGTAACCCCCCTTGTACTTTTAGCTCCCTGATGCTTCTTACTGTCTGCTTTTCAATGTGAAGTCTCCAGTATCTGCTCATCACTCCTAATTACTTTTAGTTTAGCCTATGTTCCTGATTTCTGGGCCAAGAAGTTTAAAGAACTACGATGTACTCTGACGAAGCATTTAATCAGGGCTGAGTAATCAAACAAAAAGCTTTTCAGGGCAGGGTGGAATATGGGAGGAACCATATTGTCTGCCTGATTATTGTGTTTCCTGTTCTCAGCCCTGAAAGAGTTCCTGCAGGGACCAGACGACCTGCCCATAGCTTGATGGGAAGAGTTCCCGAGTAAGTAGAAGCCATGTAAAAAGGGAGTGGTGGCAGAAAACAACATAAAATCAGTGAAATAGGAAGGATTTAAAGTATATGCACTTTTCATCTCCTAAAGCCTTTGTCATCAGGGTGCAAAACTCTCTAGAAATATTTGTCGCTATGGGTGAGGGGCAGGGGAAACTTAGCCATTAATTCCTGAGAGGTGTTATCAGATGCATCAGGGTTTGGCTGTAAATTTGACTACATTGCTGTGGTGCACAGAGGAATGAGTGAGGAAATATCTGATTAAAGTGTACATTGCTGCTGAGGCAACTGAATGTTGCCATAGCAATTGAGATGAAATGTGCAAAGAAGTGAGATAATTAAATATAACCCCTTTAGTAGTTTTGATAGTCAATGCACTGCCAATAGGAAAAGTTATCTACAGTGTTAAAGATAAAACATATTCCTCGTGGAAGTACTCCTTGCTGGTATTTTGTTGCTCTCTTTCTAAATGCATTGCTTCAGGTAGCTAATTTGAATGTTCTCTTTAATAATCAAATACAGTTTTGACCTTGGTTTGTAACAGCTTAGAACTTTTGCTGACACGGGAACTGTCTACACAAAATATCCAGAATGTTTCTATTCCCCCTTCGTCTGTGTGCAGTACAGTAAAACCCAGGCTGTCATCTCAAAGCTTACAGTTCAATAATATCTAGAACGTGCTGCCCTCTTCAGGAACTAGCGATGCAATTTTGTTTATTGATTGAGAAACTGTAGTGGGCAAACAGGAACTACAGAACTGAATAAGTTTTTTGTTTGATTTGTAATGCCAATGCCAGAGACACTGAAAATAGTTGCCACATTAACAAATAAATCTGATTTTAAAAAAAGCAAATCAAAAACTTGTTAGCATTTTTTAAACAAAATTTGAGAGCTGGGTGGTCATATGCACATCCGCTCAGATTAGGTATTTCAGCCAGTGAAAGCAAACGCTAGGAGAAGCCTTGACTCACTTATTCTAAAATTATTATTCTATACTCTGTATACTAACAAATAACCTGTTATTAAAAATCATTTGTGTCCAGAAAGAACTCATACATTAGCTGTCACACCAAACTTACTTTACTTTCAGCTGCTCTGCTCATCTGAATCCATGTAAGGATTTAAGCTATGATTTAGCAGAACATTAAAACATACACTTAACTTTAAGCACAAACACTGCTGCAATGACTTCAGGGGAATACTCGTGTGAAAGTATTGAACAACTTGTGTGTGAGTCTCCAGGCTTGCATACATGGCTGATACGTAGGGGAGAGGCCCACAATTTTCAGTCTATATCTTACAACATTGTAACTCATGTTGTAGAATCTTAATACTGAAGTAGTTAAGAACTAGAGGCAAAATCTACCCTTTTGTGAATATAATTCCTTTGAAGCAAATGAGAATTTTTTCATTTATGAAATGGTGACTTTTAATTTGTTTACAAATAGTTTTGAAAAAAAAAGATTATGGCTTTGTGGCAGGTGGACTCAAAAGCTGCTTGGAGGAAAGGCAGCTGTTACTTTGCTGAAATTAATGTGGTTTTTAGGTAACAGTCCTGAACAGGCAGTGGTTAATGATTACCGCACCCAAACAGCATGGTTTGCAAACTGTAAGGGCCGAGGAGCAAAGATCTCTGGGAAGGACGCAACAGCCAGTGCTTTGTGGGAGCTTGGCTCAACTGAGATGGATGTCCAAAGGGTTTGTTTTAAGCTTTTGTGAAATACTGCTTCTCTGGCTGAGGGGGACCCTATTTTCCTGCATTTCACAAATGAAGCAAAAGAGATATTCTGTGCTACATGAAGCACCATACAGAAGATGTAGCCCACGAATAATGGAGCAGAAGTGGCTTTAAGCCATCTTTTAGACGCTCAGATTCAAGGCTGGATACAGGCCTCCAGGTAAATCAGAGCAGCCCTCAGGGACCGTCCTAATTTACATTAGCTTTATCGGGGCTCCCTATATCTTGTGCTGTGCTGCAACCTAGATTAAGTCTGAATTTCTGCAGCACTGAACACCCTGGAAACTCCCTTTTTGCCCAAGGTAAACTCTGTGAATGGAAATAACTCCTGTACTGTACTGGGGAATTCTTCCCTGTCTGGACACTCCCTGTAAATGTAAATACCTATATTTACCTGTAAATACCTATATTTCATCCAGCAGTATATACAGTCATGGTGAGAACCTAGAATCAATCTATCTTTATTTTAGTTTTTAGTTTTCCTCTTTAAAGGTACTAGTGCTACCTAGACATCAACATTTTTTGCTAAGTGGTTTGTGACTGTACCTCTTAGGCTTAGTAACATTTGCTAAATGCAATTTTAAAATGAATTCCTTAATTCTCTCTCTTGCATGTTTACTTTAGGATTTATTTTCTCAAAACAATGAAAATAGTTATGAATAACAAGTGGGTTTTAAGTGTTCTTCCTTCTTTGGCATAAACCTGTTTTACCTCTGAAAACTATGTGAGAAGCAGATACGCAGATTCTGTACCCAACCCTGGCCACATCAGCAGGACTAAAGTTCTATTCTGTGTGAGAAATGACTGCAGAATTTAGTCTGTTGTCCTGAAAACTTTTTATCCTCAAAATGCACAGCTGGGACATATAGCACAAGATGTTACAGAGAAGCTAGACTCCCCTCTGTGCAAGCATTGAGTGAAAGTGATCACTCTGTTCAGCCTTTAGTTAAAGGAACTGTTTCTAAAGAAAACAGAATATCTATGATGTCAGGTATAAAACAGACTGAAAGGGATAATAGAAAAGAAGGAAGAAAAGAGAGTTAACTGTGTCCATTCTTTCCTTTCCACATCATGGCTGAAGCATGCTGATGAGGTGTGTGGTGCACTTGGTACTTGAGTTCTCAGTACCCCAGTCCAACCACTGCAAACTTATAACCCAGGACCAATCCTTTTTCTAAAGCAAAATGTAACAGCTGATTAATTATTTTAACAACTGTGAAAAGATTTTTTTTTTAAATTGTAACAAATTTCTTAATGAGGTAAGAAGAGAATCTTTACCATTTCATTGCTGTCTCTTCTCACCTTAACCATTTACGCCCATGTTTTACCCTGTTTTCTCCCACTCCATAGCAGAGTGACAGGAAGCCCATGGTTTTATTTTCATAAGAACAATCACAAGTTGGATGCCAAGATCCTATGTCTGTATTTTATGAACACCATACAGACAAATTCCAACTGGCATGCAGTTTTAAATACAGATCCGCACAATAGCCTGTGCTTTTTTCTAATCTGGGACCTGCTAAGTACATGTAATATATATTCAGAACGGCATTAAACTATTGATCTATGATTTGAACACATATTTTCATTTTTTGTTTTGATGCTGATGCATTGTTTGGCAGCTAGAATCCCTGCAGATAAGAGTATAATAACTAATAACATTTCCTTTGCTTTCTAGGGTATTTATGGCAGAATGATGAATTCCGTCTTTTCCAGAATGGTAAGCAGAAAGCTATTTCTGATAACAAAGAACATAAGGTAAATTCTTGTAAGAAACGATTGCCAAATTGCTTGAGAAATAACTGTACTGTACAATTTCATAATTATATGGCTTATACAACTGAAAATATTTGAATATTCAAATCCTGTAAGCTACCTAGAAAAGATTTGCAGAACATTATGCTAATTATTCAGGAGAAAATAAGTTAGGATTTAACATCCTTGTTAGAAATGCTGCTGACCTTGGAATGCTCAACTTTTTATTATATTTAACAGTTCATTATAATATATAAATTCCCATAAACATAAACACATTGTTCTATCAGCGAAGAACATAAATACATCTCTTCTTTAGGCTGGGAAAGGGTGAGTTCCATAGCATGCATTACTATTTGAATTGTATAAAACTGATCTTTATTTATGTTTCACTAGGGCTTCGTGGTATCTGTGAATTTAAAAATATGTAGTTACCAAACGTAGACATCACTTCTGCATGCTATCATGTTGTTTAAAAAAGATGGTTTCATTTATCACTCTTTTTTTTTATGGCTGAAAAAGACAATATTTATTTTGCCCCTTGATCATAACATCTTTACAATCAAATAAAAAGAAAAATTCATCATACTGTATGTGTAAAGGTCATCCTAAAATAACACTTCTGAGCAAACTGTACTGAATCCTATGAGTACGTTGCTAAGGAGAAATGTTTTCCAAGTGGTCTTGGGCATTCACTTTACAAAAAAAAATTCTTTCCCACCACATGAAAATGTAGTCTGATATCAGCATACAACTGTCATTAAGTGAAACTACTGTTAAAGTGGAAAGAAATGTTACTCTAAAAATATCCCATTGGAGCACAAATTCTGACTTGAAATGTGACTGCTTCTTAGCGTTACACTTGAAAGATCTTCCATCTAATCCCAAAAGGAACTCAAGACCCTTTAAAAAAGAAGATTATTCACAAACTTTTATGCATGAGAGCTTAAAACAATGATAGATTTAAAATATGTGGGACTGATTTTTTGTTGTCTTTGATAGAAACAGTACCAAAATTGCCAGTGTTCAAGAAAACCAATAGCAAAACACAAGTTTTATGATGAACTTTAAGAATGATGACTTGATTTCTGATAAACATGGAAGGTTAGTTGTTCTTTGAAACTTTTTTCTGGGAAAGTAAAACCTGCAGGTGAAGCTGTTTTGAAACACTTGGGTTTGACCTGTAGATCTAGTCCTCTGATAATAGCGATGAGGTCTGCTCTGGTAAAGTCTGTAATGTATTTTTACCTGCCTGCTCACAGGGGCTATTTCAGAAGTATCAGGGTTGAGGATCCTTTAGGGGCATATCTGTGATTAAACAGAGGGAAAAGGCATGTTGAACTAAGGGGGAGAAAAGTAAAAAAAAAAAAAAAGAAGAATGGTCCAAACAGGCATGAGAACTACATTTAACCTCCTTCGTCCACAAACATAAAAATGTTCAAGAAGAACTCAAGAGTCATTTTTAATCAAAAAGATTAACTATGTGACAGTTAAGTATGTTTAGGATTAAACCATCAAAGGGCTGGCCTCTTTTGTGTATATTTGCCTATTAGCAGTAGGTACTTGGCTCAACGATACGTAGGTTGCAGCCACAGACACACACTTGCACTGCATACACCCTTTTCTGCAATGTTCATTAGGCAATAATATTGTCAAAGGTAAGTGTTTACCAGCAGCTTTAGTCTACTTACAACCATTTTAGCCTGAGGCTGATCTTGTGAAGAAGGTTTGGGGGAAGGATGGAAAAGAGACACAACATTTCATTTTTCATGAAAACAAATGTATTCAGCCAGTAACCTGATCTGAGGTAATTTAGAACTCTAAATTTGCATGTTAAGTGAAATTATAATTATTTTTATTTTGAGGCCGTGTGATTTGCACTATAAGCGAAGAAGATGGGACAAAGTCTTGGACCTTAAGGGTTACTACAACAAAGACAGTAATAGATTATTTTGGGAAGAATTAATTTTTATATGTGTAACCATGTACACCTCAATGAATTTCCCCTGACTTGCTCAGGAATACAGGGTTACTCTGCTGATTATGGATTTCCTTTATGTAAATATTAATTCAAATATAAATATATTTTCAAGTTAGATGTCTTTTGTTTAAGGAATCGGAAACTGAGCTTCCTCATATTATTTCCTTTCAACATTGCAAGGCTTTTTTTAATCCTAAAAACAAGATAAATAACATGGAAGAAAATAAATTGTTGAATATAATTAATATCACTTTAAGAAAATACACATTCCTTCTCATTTCTAACTCTAGCTGTGCTTAAGGAATAAAGATTAAATGCACATTACTATGAACAGTCACAACATCTAGATTTTAATCTAAAAGTTGATTTTTTTCTACATATGTTAGTAAATGATCTGTTACCTCAAATTATTCCTAAATATGTAATATTTAGTGGTAGCATTTCATTAAATATACAACCATTTTGTCATTAATTTTTAATTCCACAACTGTGTTTAACATACGGAAAATAATGTTTTAGATAAACTGAGAACATAAAAGACCCACTGATATACGTGGAAAACCATTGCAACTAAAAATTGAAGAATATGAAAAATAGTTCTCACTTTCTCCTCAATTAAAACTCTGTGCAATTATTCTTTTAGATTATAGATCTCTTCCGGGATTCCGGTTACACAGAACTTTTTGGTTCATTTCACAGGAATAATATTCATCTTAATTAGCAAAAACAGTTGATGAGCTTTGCTCTTTTTAACAAGAGGGAGTTCACTCGGTGTACTGATTACAAGTAGTAGATTATCCTGATAAATGAAAAGTTCTTGTCTTTCTTAACAGCAGCTGAATATGTTATCTGTCTTCAGCCTTGTATCTTCTTTGTTAGACATCACCTTGTTGAGACAGAATGACTTACTTGGTAAGTGGTTGACCTGATTTTTTGTCTGGCACCCTAACATTGCTGGGCATTACGCCAAGCTGGATTCTGTAGCTATTTATGACTGCATTCAAGGTTCAACTATGCAAATCACAACTATTAGATGAAAAAGGATAGCAGATTTGTTTTTTAAATATTTCCATAGCTCACAAGGTCAAAGCATTTGTTTTCACGATTTTAAAATATAGTTTTGTAAGTAATGATCAGTAATGTTTAAAGAGATTGACACCTTTTAACATTTTATTTAGACTGAATTAGACAGAACATAAACATTTTTCCTCATCTGCTACAACATAATTGTATGGAGCACAGGAAGAAGAGACATGAGCTGAAGTGAAAAAATATATATAATTTTATCTGTTTGTGAACAACTTAGCTGCACAACATGGAATTACAATAAAATAAGATAAACTATGCCAAAAAACCTTTGGAGATCACAGCCTTCCTCCTGAAGGCTGCCCTGCCGAAGACGGCTGCCAGGGGCTGCAGAGAAGCCCTGCCCACAGCCTGGGCACCTCCACCTCGGCTGCGCAACTTATGCTCCTCGCTGGTGTGAAGCCAGACACGAATCCCAACCGAACCCCTAGCCAGCACGCATTCACAAATATCTATGCCTGTATTATTTCCCCGACCTAAATCCATCCAGCATCTTGCTGGTGGATTGTAGTTGCAGGCAGATGCAGAGTGCAATGGCCCTGTAGACCCATTCTGGCACCACGCACTGACAACTGGTGGTTTGCTTGGCTTCAGCTGGGGAGATTTCTGCTGGGTTTGTCATTGGTGCCTCACACATACACACACACATATACACACAACCCCCACTCCCATTCCCACGACATTTGAGCAACACCAAGACTGAAAAGTAAATCTTGTGCAACTTAAATGGGGGTAGTGCTACAGATGTTCTTTGGGTTGGGTTTGCCATTTGCTCTGTGAGTTGTCCAGTGTCAGTCCTGATTTGAATCCTTTGATAATCATATGCACAGGCTGTCCTGGTTGCTATCATCCTGCAGGTTAGCTGTTGACTTGTCTCAGTTCTTCAAAGTAACAGTGAAAACATGTTTACAAAACTAGCAGTGGTTTACGTTATGTAGTAAGAATTCCTTCTACAGAAAATCAAAATGTGATTTAAACACATATAAAATGATTACTCGTAAAAAGAATTTAAAAGGAGGTTGTGTGCACAAGATGTCGCAAGACAGCTTTTAAAGACATCTATATCTGCCATATCCTAATTTCCTGAAAAACTTAACAAAAGTATTAATAAACCTTACACATGTCAGCGAGTTTATCTATAAAAGATATACAATTAAAAAACAATAATTCTGTTAACCCAACACTTTAAGGATTCTTTGACAATATAATACAAATAGGCAATAGATAATGTGTAATATAGAGAGATGGGTATAATGTGAATGTATTATAGACTGTATAGTAGACAATATTGAGACATTTCTTCTTAGAGAAAAGGGAATTAGATTTAAATATGAACAGTGCACAGTCTGTTGTCTAATACAGATTTGGCCATACTTTGGATTAGGTCCAAACTTTGTGACAGAATTCGAGGTGGGAGCACACATTCCTTCACCAGGTGAGCATCCTTCACATAACACCAAGGGTGCATAAAGGTTGCTTAATTTATTGATTGTAACATGAAATAATTAACAAGGCTGAACCTCTGGTTCAGAGTATTGCTTTATCCGAAATCAAGGATTAACATTAAAAAAAAAAACAACAGTTACCTGGTTTAAGTTTGCCTTATCAGTCAACAGTTTTCCTTATAGTTGTAAGGCAAAAAGCATTTTTTTAAGATTCTGTTGACTAAGAAAAACAATCAAAGTGTGAGCTAACAGTGGCTGAGTGTAGTTTTCATTTGCAAGAGACCTTTTATTCATCGAGTTTTGTGGGTTGTAGTAAAATAATGTGTTTCAGCAGAAGTGAAAGAATTATGGGATAAATTATGTGAATGAGTGCAGAATGAAGCCAATTAAAATAAACTAACAGTAAAAGTCTGATTTCTCTGTTTGAGTTACCATCCACTCAGAGCAGAAGAAGAACTCACTGATCTTAGGAGGGTTTCTTCCCTTACCTGTGAACTACAGGGCTGAGGTTGAAGGGCTTCCCTGAATCATCTCTAACAGTATTTCCCCACACTTCTCCTAACAAGGTGTGAAAGAGGCTTCCAAGAAAATAGGGAAAATATATTTGAAAGTGGGACAAAAAATAAAGGTTGAATTGGGAATATGGAGATTTTCCATTGAATTCATAGGGTTTGTACAAAGAAGTAGAGTTTGAGCCTTATTAATACAATACAAAGCCCTGGAATTTGTTCATGGTTAAATTTCTGTGCTTAGCCAATCCTTTTTTAAAGACTCCCTGCTCCAAAGAAAGGCACAGAGCACTGTGCTACAGTAAACACTAGCAACTCTGTCCACAGTCAAATCTAAATAATACTTAAGAAACTAAATCCAAAACATTAGCAATAAAAATACTTAGCATGTATTTCTTTCCTGGGAGCCTACATGGAAATTGAATTCCACTGAGCTGCGCTTACACAGAACAGAATTCAATTAAAAAAAAATCCGCCTGGATTCCATGCTGTGAAAAGCCCTTGAAAATTTATTTGAGGGACTTCGGGTGTGAAGGCTGGACATAGTTTTATTTTATTTTTTAATGGAATCAGTCTTAATGTCTAAGGTTATTCTTTACTTGCCTCTGCTGCACAGTTTTCACATATAAGCCAACTGAGGACAACTCATTATTAAAGAAGTCGGCAGGTGTCCTGCGCTCTGAAACGTATTAAATAAAGAACTCAACGGGATCATGTTGACTGTAAGCTCCACAAAGAAATTAAATAATGAAGAAGGAACCTCTTCAACAAAGACCAGTTCTGCATAAGTAAAAAATGTCTTGCCAGAAGATGGCAAGTTCTCCTACAGATTTTTAGTAGAATCTCTATTTTGATATTTTACTGAAAACAGGCAGTCTATGGATTTTAGACACTTAAACCTTCTGACCTGAGTCTTATGCAATAGACACTGATCAGAATGGCAGGAACTGAATAGTCAAAACCTGCCCTTCTCTGCACAGCTTCATTGCTCAATAAAAGACCCGTTGCAAAATGGCCTCGTTATCATTCTGAAGTTTGTTGAATTGTCTTACCCATGTCAATATTAATATGAAATAGTTCTGGGAAATACAAAGAAAAGAGTAAAAAAGGGTCCATTGTATTTGTAGTTAATATTTTTCTAATGTATGAAGCCTTCCAGCCACGGAAATATTTAAAATACAGCCCTCTTTGAGATTTAAATGTATTTTGGGATAAGGTAATTTTAAATCACATTAGGAAGGTTCACAGTTTTGAACTTCCCGCTTATTCTGAGTTGTTGAGTAATTGCACAAGACAAAAGTTTTTACAGTGGGCTTTAACATAAGGAATCACAAAATGTATTCCATTTTCATTTATTAAAAATGCTGTCATGCAGTAATTGTTTGAAGAAAATTGACAATTAAAAAATCTAACTAAGTCTCTTTTAGAAGAAAAATTAAACTTGATTTAATTCTCTTTGGAAAAAAAAATGTTGACTTCAATAGAAGTAGGTCTGGGCAACTCAGAGTCAATTGGAAAATAAATTATGCTAAGTGCATCCAGACTCACCGAGCATCTTCAAGAAACAGAGTGTTCATAATGAACCAAAGTCTTCCGACAGCTTAATATGACTTTAAAATAACTAATATGAAAAAATATTACAAAACCTTTGTTGACCAGGTGTTTTCCCTTTTTATCAATACAATATACTCGTATAATGGCCATCCCATGCTCTGTCATTAAAATGTGAGCTTTCATTTCAGGTGCTTTGCCTCAGACATATGGAATTCTCATCTGCAGTTTTTACCTCCAGCCTCCAAGTTAATCACACAGGGCTTCCTGAGTGACAGTTTGCTGCAAATACAATTCCATACTCTAGGACTCCGTGAATTATTAAATTAAAAACTCCTCCAAAACTCACCATCCATTTTGATACAAGATATAAGAGAAACTTTTCCTTCTATCTGTGATTTCTAAGTTAATATCGTTGATTAATTTTAACAGGCATAAACAGGTGTACTTCTAAGACTGGGGATATGGTCTTGGTTCAGCAAAGGTTTGCTCATCTAAACCTGTGCCTTTGCAGAAGTGAGGCCTCAGCTTACATTAACATACAGGTGAAAACTCAGTATGAGGTTCCAATGTCCTGATGCCATTCATTCCTACCAATAATTCATTCCATAGCCATACTTATTTTTTCAAGAAGGAAACAAAATTCTCTAATATTAATTCTTCCTTAGACTTAACCTAAACTTGAATTAGTTACTGTGTTTGCCAATCTCTTGTTGTCAGCCTAATGCCTCTTGTATGGGTGATTATGTGTTTAATAGGAATATTTCCCAGAAAGTTCAGGTGAAACCACAAAACTATTCCAGTTATACACACTTCAGCCTCATTGTTTGATGGAAAATTTTTCTCTACCATTTTATCATTCCAGTTGCCATTGTCAGATCCACCAGCAAAAATCCATACTGATCCTCATCTATTTTTAAAATGAAATACGTGCACATAGGTCTGCCTGGGTCAACAATTCTACCAGTGCTGCATTACACCAATCCACAGCCAAATGCAAAAATACCTGAATGGTCCATATGCTATAGCTATCAGGGGCTGCACTGGTAAAACTGAAAGCCAAATTTGGAGCAACATGCAGGCTGAGAGCTGTGCTTGTGGCTTAGTCTATGCGACTGCCTAACACTATAAGCCCAAGTCAAAGAACGTGGTAAGAATGTGGGAGCCTACCCTTGGAGATCTCTTGAGGGAAGCACAAATGGCAGTCTTTAAGTGCACTGGAAGAGTAAGTGACCAAATAAACTGAATGCATTCAATCACTTTTAAGACATCTCATCCGTGTGTAGCATTTTGATCCTGTGCTTGAGTAAATGTATGATTAAATTTTTATTAAAAGGTAATGCTCCTGTTTTAATGATAGTTAATTATATATAATTAAAATGAAAGTATTAATAATATTAAACATATCATCAGAGGTAAAGATAAATATAAATACATATATTGTAGCATGATTAAATATGAATATATAATATTGAGCATATATTATCCTCAGTGCATTAAGTAAAATAGCAAATGAATAACATAATATATGAAGTAATATTTTATTCTGGCTACTATGTGAATTAAAGGACTGGTTCAGTACTTCTATGCTCATAAAATCTATTTGATTTTTTGGGGGTAATATGCAAAAAATAGTGGAGGTTGTATTAAAAATTATTATAAAAAGTCCCTGTGAAAGAGATGCTTACACTTTACTGCTTTGTCACCTTTCCATGTGAAAAGTGAATTGCAATGCTAAGTGACATACACTTTGGCCACAAAAGAAATCCTTTCTAGAGTCATATATTAGAATTTGGAAATACCTTATTTCCAGCTAACCCTGTATGTATACATCCTTAGAAGCCTAACTTCTGATTTTCAGAATCTTTGAATTAGGCCTTAAATATTCATAGAGTATTCCTCTCACACGCCACTTGCTTATATCTGACACATCTAATTTGCCTCTTTTTAAAAAAATCAGTATTTAGTGAAGCAACAACACAACTTGATCTCTACCCATAAATACATCATGTTTTAAACTACAGCACTCATTCCAGTTGTCATTTCTGCCATTAGAAACAGAAAATCTGTGTCTCCAGATGTAAATTGCTATGAATCCACTGAACCTTTGTCCTGTAAAATTTTGTGCATTAACATAGTTTAATAAGCTGAGAAATGTGTTAGCTTTTTAAATAAAGCTTTAAATTGTGTAGTTTTAAATCCAAGCGATGTTTTGGTCTCTGCAAACTATAAGGAACTAGTATTATTCTAACAAGACCTTAAGACTCTCGGAAGAATTTTAAGGATTTTTATGAACCTCTGTATGCATTCTTAAGCTACATTTTGGCATTGTTTCAGTGTAACTCCAGTACAACTCAATCAGTTTATTTTATAATTAAAACCAAGGAAATAGTAACAAAAATACATAATATATGGTACTCGTGTTTATAATAGAAACATCCATAAAGAAAGAAACATGTTCTAACTCTTCTCATTACCCCAAAGGGAATTGCATCTTTAATCACACAAAGCACAAAAGCTTTCTAATTTTGTTTAAAGTGTTTCAGTACTTACAAAAACCAGATCAGGTTATTGTAAATCTAGAGCAAATTAGAATCATTGGCCTCTGCTCAGCTGTATTCAAGAATACTATGTAAATCATAAATTTAATGACATACTAAGACACACATCTGTTTCTATTTTGCAGAAGTTAATAATCTAACTTCAGAGCATTTAAACATTACTTTCATTAACTGGAAAATTGTGAAAAATAGAGACTGCTATAAGTCACAATGTGTTGCTGCATTATGCTAAGGGAAATATAAAAATTATGAGTCTATACAGTAAAGCGTAATTTTCTGAGAGCTACGTGCCATTGTCTGTTCCATGACCTTGCAGCTCCTCTGTTTACGAGGTAAAACATCACTTACACAAACAGAGCTGCATTGCTAAATTGCATTTGCACCTGCACTTAGTAGATTTCAATTTATATCTTTAGTAGCAAATGTCTTTCACAACAAAGAATAGATGATGCCTTAATTCCCTAAACCTATATAGATAATAACCTAATGACTTTTCTTACAGTTAGTGTTCTGTAATCCAAGTAAATAATCTGCAGATCAATATGCATATTTCAACTGATTTTAAAGATATTTTTGTTGCTAGAACTGATAAAAATTTTGTGCTGCGTAGATCAATTCCCAGTACATACTTATTTTTATAAAGCTTACTCTGTGGTCTAGTGTGTACACTCTCTTCTAAGTTGCTCAGTTTATTAACAGATTAACACACTATTTTATACTGTATCATAAATTAGGCATCATGCACAATTTATATAATTTGCAAAGAACCAATTGTGTGTGATTCATTGGAGGAATACATCACTGTTTTCAACTTTTGATTATAAAGACACTAGTTTCCCCAAAGGAAACAAATGTATTACCATATATGTACTAATTTTTTTTGAAAATGTAGTTGAATTCAGTTGCAAGGCAGAACAGACTTGGGCTGCTAGCTTTAGCACTGTAATAAAACATCTAATTTGTAAGGTTTACTACGAAAATGGATTGTAAAGTGATACATTTTGACCAATAAATTCCTTCAAAACTCAAAACTGGCTTGCACTGGGGCAAAATTAAAATACGCAGAATATTAAATTAAATCTTTATTCATAAAAATTACAACATCAAAAACGTAATTTCTTACAGAATTTTTTTTTTCAAATAATCTGCATATTAAATACATCCAATCTTTGGGAAGTCAGGTGTCACTCATGCTGTTTTGCTTGTGTGGTTGTAGATACTTTGCATTAAAGCTTAGGGTGCATAAAGGTGAATGGGATTTATGTAAATAACTGTATGAATATGTATCTTACCTTTTACCAGTGCTAATTTCAATGAGGTGTATTTGAGAAGGAATTATATTAATATATACAACTGATAGAGAATTTGCACATTAATTTTACTATCAACAAAAATTCTAAAGAAAGCAAATTAAACCAATGTAGTCATATAGAGAGGGGACAGAAGGAGAAAACATAAAGGCAAAACTGGGCATCTACATGGTACAATGCAAATTTGTGGTTTATTCCTCCGTAAGATTCAGTGGTTGCATATACAGGAAATTCTCCCATTACTGTGTAAATGCACACAGAGTTCTCACTTTGCTTTCCAAGCATGCAGTAAAAGCTTAAGTGTGTTGTCTTACTGATATATTAAATGTAGTAGCGTAATTTACCAGATATAATGGGAAAAGATCATATTTTGGTGCTTATTATTCAACAAACAGCAGCCCGTGCTCATAGTGGGATGGGGAATAGCATCTTAATTAATAATTCACTATATTTTAATATTTATAATTAGCAGTAGTACTAAGCAGTCAGTTGATATTCCTCACAACAGGAGCGTGGTAGTAATATCACTCTTTGACTGCAGTGTTTTTAGAAAGGCGTAACCATACCTTCAATCAGATTCAAATACTATTTGTCAAAAACATCGAGGTCTGTCAGAAGTAAATGATCACTTAATTAAAGAAAAAAAGGTGGAATATCTTTGATCCCTATACTTTAGTGATATTAATTCCCATGTGCTGCAGGTGTTTGTAATGTATAACAAATCATTACTGAAACAGAGGCTTTTATAGGCAGTTTCAGTGAAGGAAAATGACTGGTCCTCAGCTGCCAGAGTTACACCTGGCAATGTAACACAAGCATGACAAAATGTGGACTAGAGAGATGTAAGCCTGGAAACAAATCTGGGTCTCCCTCTCTGTGCTCTGCCCATGCCAGCTGAGATGGATTGCAAAGCAGTGCTGATGTAGAAAGTTGACGGGGAGGGGGGAAGAGACGGAATTTGCTGCTGTTCCTAGGCTCTCTGACCAGTGATCCATGATGCATCTCTGGTATCCGCTCCAGAGGGAGCCAATCATGTAACTGTCAGCATTTCAATGGCAATCAGTACCAAGAGGAAAAAATATATTCTTACAAAAAAACATAAGGGACCAAGTCCTTGCTTTAAACCGCAAAGCAAAATCAAAGCAAGTATAACCAATCAACTGGGGTTATGAGCACTTCCAGAGTGGCATGGGAAACTGAGAAGCAGAATCAGAAGAACTGTATGTAAAGCACAATTTATACAATGTCTTGATTAAAGCTACCCATTGAAAATTCTGAATTAAAAAAAGAAAACAAAAAAAACCCCACCACTTGTTCTTGCAGAATAACACCTGGTGGCACACTAGGAAAACCGTAAATGTGAACTGAAATATGCAAATTTGGAAGCACATACAGCTCTCGTGCCCCGCCTTTCCATAAGGGAATTTGAAAGTTGCAATCATGAGGTGAGGAAGTCCCAGTGGGAGGTGCTTTTCTGTTCATGATTGATCATGAGCACCCTGTTCTTTCTTGTTCATAACCTATTACCATAGCTCTGAACTTGATTATTGTGACGATGAACTAGATTTTCATGTAGGCATCGTGTAGAATTCCAACAACTAGACTCCTAAAGAGAAATGTGGAAGGAATTTAAGACCTTAAGTTTAAAAACATCTGTGTATCAACACTGCCTGGCAGGGGAAGATGTCTCTGTTCAATAGGTACTTCCGCGTTTTTATATTAAATTTTCCCACAGCTCAAATGCTCATCATGCCAAACATTGCTTCAGTCAAGATAAACCAGACTAAGGAGCTCTGCGCCTACATCATTGCTAAGGCTGTCTGTAAAAAAAAGCTGAGCAGTTTAAGGTGACAGTCATACTCCAAGAGCACCCGATATCCACCAATACAGTTAGCCTGTCACTAAACCCGGTGGTAATCACCACTTTCTTTTAAAGGTGTAGCTTTATTCTACAACCAGCAGATAGAGACTTGTCCAAAGTGTGTGAAACAGGGCCTGTTCTCTCCTCTGCCTGAAGGGATTTAAACGTGTATCTCTCCCCAGCTAAACAGTACTCTAACCCACAGCCTGATTGGAGATGAAGATATTCTCCACTTTTCCTGTTAAAGTAATGCACCAGGCAGAAAATGATTCAGGATGCACTGGGCTAGAAAGTGAGAGCACCAGAGGGAACATGACTCTGTAGCTTAATCATTTGGGCAGTCAGTTGGAATGGGGAGGTCTGAGTTCTGGTCGGTGGCCCAAGAATTTGATGTATTTTATCCCATAACTTCTCAAGAAAGTAAATGTAACATTACCCCCAAAGTAGGCAACTAAATCTTTATGGGTTTGTAGAGCTGTGCAGATAAAGATTAATATCTCTTCAAATCTTGGCCTATGCCATCAAGAGCATGGAGGTTAATAGTGGCTAGGACGATTGTATTAGGTGCTTCCATAAGAAGAGAAAAGCCTTCCTGGATTCATACTTGCGAACACAATGGTTTGCATTTAAATTCTCCATTCATTGTTCATCTTTTTTGCATCACCTTTCATTTTGTGACACACATGCAACAGAAGAGTGGCCAGCGACGTAGGTAATATTATAGTTAAAAGCACTCTGTAACGAATGTAACTGGAGTTTGATAAAGAAAATCATAAGAGGCATATGGTTTAAGATTGACATCCAGTCCTTCTCCCACTCAGTTTCAGATCCTCCCGTTCTGTTACATCAGTCAGTAGAGTAGCAAGAGGTGAGGAGAGGTGGTGAGAATACGCAGCGACCTCCACACATGCCAGTCTGAGATATGGGGTACTTCTCTGGCTGCAGAGAAGTAATAGCAAAAGTCACAGCAAACCGTAAAATTTAGTTCTGTAAGGGGGAGGAGGAGAAGGAGCTCCCTACCTGCCAGGCAAAACTATATTTATTTTAAATAGAAAAATCTTATTTAATTCCTTACCATTCTCTTGGGCCTTGCTTCTTTCCTTCAAAAACATTATTTGCTGCCCAAATGCAGAAGTAATGCCTATGCAGATAGAGCAGTTGGAGGAAAGGGAACCTAGAAATGTGCAAAACTATTTGGAGAATTGGGATCTCATGACATATCTCTTTCCCCAAAAGCTCATCACTGCAGTTTCTTTCCTGGTATGATCGTTTCAGCTTCTGTGCTGAGCTTTTCATATGAAAACAGGGAATTGTACTCATCTCTTTCTTTTTAAAGGCGTTCTGCTACATGACTCCTAACAGCTCAATCTTGAAAACTCTTTGGCCTTTATAAATGCCTGCAGCATTAGACTGTAAACTTTTCTCCACCAACATACACCCGTGAATACCCAAAGCCAAAGTAAGGAATGTACCTCTTCAAGAGCACTGAGCTCCATCACTCCCCCAGGTTAACCTTTCAGAGAGCGGAGAGGGACTGCAATGCCTCCGCATGAACATAAAGCACTGTATCTAAATTCACTGGTAAAAATCATATTGATCTCTTGTAATTTATTAATGTGATACAAAAAATTCTGTCCAGAATACCTAGTTAATGCGGCATACACATGCTTTTGTTTCATAGCTTCATTTTCTCTTACAAGATTGTTTCTAATATTACTTAATTAAACAAAATTAAATTAATTTCTGTCTAAGAAACAAGAAACAACAGCTTTGTTGAATAAAATGATCGTCATTTTCTTGGAACTATTTAAATTAAAAACATGAGTTTCTACAGTTGGAAAAAAACATCCATGGTTAAAATGTTTGAAGCCCATCAATCTCTTTAACCACACAGCTAATGTGTTCCTTCTGTTTTCTTTGAATGAAATCACCATGAGTGGTTAGATGTTGATTTAACATAAAGCAAATGGAAATGGGTGTTTCCTTAGTCATGTGTAGAATTTATTTTTAAAAACAATTAGCAAGTGTTATGAGTAAGTCAATGATTTTGTCATTTCTTAAATAATGATATAGATTATGAGTCATTAAAATTGATAACTGAAGTAAACTACGTAAAATGCAAATTCATACTACATTTATTTCTTAGGAACAGCTGCAGAATTCTCTTATTTTATTGATGGGTTTCATTTTTTCCCAAGTGACACTAAAATCTATTACTTAGTTTAAAAGACCGGTAATTGTCAAGATATATTTCCATACTTTTAATACAATACCTTGGATATTTTCTCTTAGGGGTTGTATCGTTCACACTGCAAAATTAATTGGGGATTTTTCTAAACAAAACAAGCAAAATTTTGCTTTGAAACGGTAAAATCATGTAATGGCTTGTCACTTTTTCATGTACCATGGAAAAAACCGCATGTCTTTACATTAGAGCAATTAAACCATGTCTTTACATTACACCAATTTTACCTGATGCTACTGCACTACATATATACAACCGCTTCTGTCAGTCTTTGCTAATATTATATCTAATTGTAAGTTCATTGCTAACATTATTCACAGGAGTACATACAGATAGGAGGAAATGTCAGTTGCTAGTATTTAAAGTTCAGTCCTAAAACTCCAGTAATAAAAAAATGGGTTGCATAAAATCTGTGTAAACCATTTCTTATGGGAGAAATGACACTTAGGGAAATACAAAATATTATTTATCAAGATATTAAAACATTTTAAATTAACCTTTTTAAGAATAGGCAGATGTAAGGAGCAATTCTATGGCAAAAACCCCTCTAGTGGAGTCTACAAGATCATATTACAGACATCCTCATTTAGCTAATTTCTGCCGCAAGTTAAAACATCTTTCTCAGATGCATCTCCTTCAAGTACACAGCTGACAGTTGAATCTTTTCCAGTTGTTACTGTCCTACATGTAGTCCCTAGAAATGCTAATTGATACACAGTTCTTGTGATTATTTAAAAAATTACTATGAATTTGCTTTTAGTTCTTCAAGGATGTGATCCAGCAGGTTCACCAAAGCAATTTGAGAGCAATACACACAGAAGATACAGCTTAACATGAGACATTTCAAAATTTAACATTAGTAAAAGGGACAAATAAAATATCATCAAATGATTTGGCTAAGATTATAACAGCTCTTGTAGTGTTTTCAAGCTAGCTGTTTTGCACTGCTGCAGCAAAGCAAGATTTTAAGGAAAACCTATTTGTCTCTACTTACTTGTGGAGTCTTTATGGAATGAGATATGTATTTTATAGGGATGTAGCAAAAAGCAAATAGTAGGCAGTTTTAATAGTGAAAAGAAACTTGATTTGTTATAATTCCTTCTTATATACTGATATTCAAATCTGGCAATAATTGTGGCTGAGTAAAAACTAAAGGATCAGCTTCAAATATGCCATGGGTATATGTGTGTACAACTTTCCTGTTTTAAAGAAATAGATGCTGATTCATGTGAAGTAAAATAAATCACTTGAACAATAATATTTTACTTGCCAAAACAATATACACCTCTGCCAGGTATTCTTATATCTTAATCTGGATTTAATGAGAATTATTGGAAATGTGTTTTCAAAACAAACGCTGAAAAGTCTCTGTCTGCTTTTTTACCAGTTGTTTAAAACTCAATTTTACAACTTAGAGTTGTAAAACTTAGAGTTGTAAAACTCCATTTCTGCATGTAGAAAGAAATACGATTCCAGGAGTTTTTGATGAAAAGGGGGAAAATAAACTCCAGTCCTGCAGTTGAATCCACATAGGTGAATTCACTTTGACTTCAGTAAATATTAACACTAGGCCCATTTCTGCAGTTCTTGTCAATCTTTTTGTGGGTAGAAAAAAGTAATACAGAAACTAAAAGATTTTTGCTCCAAATAGAAGAAGAATTCTCTCTCGTGTCCTCTAAAAGGAAAACTGCCAACCCCACCTAATTCTTGTAGTCTGACTGTTTTATGGCTAAATCCTGCTCTCATCAACTAAGCAATAGGCTGTTAGCTCAGGGCTATCACTGCTAATCTACAATTACATTTATTTGACAAAAAAAACAAGACTTGTTAATGTTTTAAAACTCTGGTAAGAGGACAGCCAATCAGTATTTATATCTTTGTATTTCTATGACCCTCTTTTTAAGCATGTTTCCATAACAGATGCATCCAACCCTTTCAATGAAAATCGGTTTCTAATAAAACACATTAAAATGGCTGTATGATTTAATTCTATTAGAAATGCGTAAGGGGTTATTTAGGGCTTACACTGATACTCATAAGGCTATTTTCAGCAAGAAAGGGCACATGGCTATGCGAGGGATACACAGAGGACTTTAAAAAGTGGGGAAAAAATAGAGAACCTGCTCTTTTGCTACATTTTGCTCTCACACCAACTCATACTTTTGACTATATATATAGTAGGTACAAAAACTATCACACAGACGCACGATGATCTGCCCTCCCGTGCTGAGTTTGGTGTTGAGGCAGTACACAGCCTTAGCCCAGTTGAAACCGGCCTCGGGAAGACGGGCTGCTCACTATGGCAGGACCCCTCCTTTGGTCTTAAAAGCCCGGGCCTGGTGGTTCCCCTCGCAGTCCCCTGGACAGGTACGGCGCGCTGGGGAACGCCAGCAGGGCCGCGGCGTGCCCACATTCCAGGGATTTTTAGGTACTAATCCCCGGGATTATTGCTAGCACTGTTGAAAGTTTAATGTGGTTTTGAAGAGCCCTGGACCAGCTCTATCGCTTACTACCTCATGTTGCAAGGTCTTAGGGATCCAGTTTCCTTTCTAACATGTCATGTTTCTCTTAGTGCAGGTTATCGTTTTCTAAACAGGAGCACTGATGGCACAGGTACACAGGGAAGTCAAAATAATTCAAAGAAGTAGTTAAAAAATAGATCATGACCATTAACAAAGGTAGTGATCCTGAGTTCTTGGTGTAGTGAGGGTGTTTTAAGCTGAATTCTCAACACGCCTCGGACCGAGCAGCGCTGCCCAAGCCCCAAGCGGTCCCGTCCTGCGCACGCGGTCTGCGGGCAGTTTCAGCAGAGAGGATTTCACTCCCGCGCTGCGGCCAGAAAAGGCTGAAAAGACCCGCAGGCAACGGGCAGGGGGGAGGTACGGGGGCAG
>Ga0065711_1031246_pt1 | contig 30176 bp, 21 predicted proteins | sample Hoacrofraction12_FD_59098 | JGI IMG/M metagenome (GOLD analysis project Ga0065711, IMG submission 59098) | Hoatzin crop microbial communities from Cojedes, Venezuela - Epithelial fraction 12 v2 (version 2) | ecosystem: Host-associated > Birds > Digestive system > Esophagus > Crop | place...
CCCGCCTGGACAAGGTCCTGTGCAGCCTGCTGTAGGCGACCCTGCTTCGGCAGGAGGGTTGGACTAGATGACCCACAGAGGTCCCTTCCAACACCTACCATTCTGCAATTCTGTGATTCTGTGAATTGGAAGAGCAGGAAGCCTGTCTCAACTCTTGAATGATAACAGAACTAAGCTTCAGGAAGTTTAAAGTATTGCTACATGATGGTGCAAAATGTAACAGTGACCAGTCTGATTGACTATTCACTGCTGTTTCCTTTTTTAGATGCCCTGTTCATGTTGGTTTACCATGGACTTGCATACTCATCAGCAGGATGAGGCAAAGAGTGGGTGGGGCTCGGGATGCTCTCTGTCCAGTCAGTCCCTCTCTCAGTGTCTCTCCCTCGCCTGGAGTCAAAGTGACTTAAAACAGCAGATTAAAACTGGCCAGCTAATGTTGTTACTGCTCCCTGCCAGCCTCCCCTTCTTTCTGACAAATGTCACAGTTGGTGCTATTTTAACAGACACCACTGCTGCTTCACCCTGTGGTTTTTCCGGGTGTCTCCAAAAACATTCCAAAACCCCTGGTTCAGATCACATAAGCATGGAGCTAGTAAGTGAGTGCACTGCAGGATTTGGGTAGATGGTGCAACCCACAGCACTAGCCTTTGGTTTAGACTCCCCTTGGACTGCACAGTCGATGTGTCGGTCCCCCGCTGGGTCAGCATACCCCTCAGATCCCAGAACAACTGGTGCTTAACTCAGCGCAGCGTGCACCAACCACAGCCACGTGGCCAGTAGGCGTAAAGCACACAAAAAAAGGGAATTGGCTGTTCAGGCTGCACAGCTGAGGAAACGAGTTGCAAGGAGTCATTTATCCCTCACCGTTTTTCATGCCTTCTTCCAAGTATGTGGTCAAAAGTAGCAGGGACCCACATCTCCTGCTTGGGTGGACGAGCGGTGGCAGTGCAAAACACCACTTTGGGTCTTTCAATGGTCTTCCAGTCTTGCGAATATTTGCTCTATCAGCAGCCTGTAAAATCATTTTTGTTGTCAACCTACAGCCCTAAAGCAGTAGTCACTCAAAATCGGGGTGTATGGCTACACCTCTCATCCCACTTCTTCCCCAGAAGTCTTTGCTCCAGACATACCAGGGCTCATGGAAGCTCCCTTTTGGCTGATCTGTATTGCCCGGCTGTTCCCTGGGGCAGGGGAATACCTCCAGCAACAGAAGGAAACTGCTTTAGTGCTCTTTTGCACCACCGAAGCAGTACAATGCAGCACTAACACACTGATGGATCTAGTCCATTAACTTTTAAAATTAGCTTCTCAAGGGGTACAGCAGCGCTTGTGAGAAAACAAGACATTCAAAGACTCTTGCAAATCCAAACTGTCCTCCTCTAAAGCATCATACCTCATCAGTTATCCTTGTAGATTTCTCTCTTAAATATGACAGTATAAAAAGGCTGCAAAGTGAATTTTCTTCTGCAGCTGCCATCTTAATCTCCATCTTTCTCCTGTTAGCAACAGAGCCGCGAGCTACAGCATTATTCAGGAGTTTTGCAGTGTCAGGGCTCTGATTGTGCTCCTTCTTTTGAGATATTTCTTCACAGCAATTTATTTCAAGGTACAACAATAACCCAAACAGCAGCAGGCCAGCCTGATCTGGTTTGAACGTGACGCTGTATGCAGTGGAAAGCTGATGTGGTATTGTTTCTAGGCATTGCAGAGTTCATGAAGCTGAATTATACCTTTCAGATATTAATAACCCAAGTCATGACACCCTTATTACCTTAGGCTGATTTCCTTTTGAATGAGTTCTTTTTTTGTCACTCCATATGCATTATCACATTTGGATTCAGAAACATTCATGTGATTCAGCAGTCACACGAAGAAACACAGAAATTCCCCAAAGGTAAGGGCTCCTAAAGAGCAACCCCATTCTTATAGCGACCTCTGCAACACACTCTCCTCCAGACTTAAACTGCTCCCTTCCAAAAGCCAAGAAAAGCAGCAAGAAGTCACTTCTGACTTTAGTGAATCTGGGATTGGGCCACCACCTTGTCATTGGCTTTGGACCCACTGGCTGGCTGGTTGAAAGCCTGTAGAAATGAGTTCACTAGTTGTCCCAGAAGGCACACATCACAGCTAGAGCAGTCAGTTCGTGAGGGGACCATATCATATTTCTTTTTCTCATTATCACTCAAGAAAGTGAACGGGATATAAATCAGCTTCTCCTTCACTCACAGACACACACACACACACACTAACAACCTGGCCAAGTTCACAAAGGGATTTGTTAAATGAAAGCCTTCATACTTCACCAAACTCTGAGGAATGCTCCCTGAAATACTGGGCTTGAAGCCTGTACTCAAGCGTGAGCACAGCGTACGATTAGCTGTGCTTTTATCCCTGTGCTGGCATCTGAGAGGATCATAGGTTTTTTTACATTAGTATGCCTGGTGAAATCAGAGCAAACCCTTTGCTCTGTGATTAATAATGTGTTAAGCCACAGTTCAAAATTATTTCAACTTTTCAATGGTTATGGGAACATTTACAAGACTGATGGCTGGACTGTATACTGCCAACCAGCTGAAAGAGCTATCATTTATTACAGGGCTTTCTTGCAGCCAAAATCTGTAATACTACCCCGGTAAACTGTGCAGAAAAAGAATTATGAGTTTTGGTATAGCATTTTCTCAAATTAGAAATCAAGTGAAGCTTTCTGCACTATAAATGTTTTTTTGTGTGGGGAGAGGGAGGAAATGCCATTAAATTTTCCCCAAAATGTAAAATCCAAACATTTCTGTGCCATGATGGTGCAACAGAGCTTCGCTCATTGTGTTGGCTGATCTAATCCCATCATACCACAGCATTTTGTGGTGATTCATTGTTCAGTTTCACCACATGCTTATAACAACCTGATCTATCTATCATTTCCCACTTATTTCCTTGTAACAACATCTTAACTGTCCCAGTGCCTCTCTGAAATCTGTTAATTGTCTTCTCACTGCTGCCAGTTAAATTCTTTTCTCGTCCCCTCATACAACAGAAGTAATATTCATTTGCTGATAATCAACCTATCTCATTAAGCGTTTGAAGGGACTGAGCATTTCCAAGGTTCACACACCAAGGATTTGCTACTTTGCATGTAGGAGAACTGCAAAATCACTGGCCTCGGTATCTCTGTACATCTCTATGTATCTCTGTGTGTGCGTGCATGTGCACGTGCCACAGCCTCATCTTATCACAGCACCCACAGGCAAAATCTCTATTATTCTGATAGCAGAAATGTTCCATTTGCGATTAAAAGAAGAGGAAAAGGCTGAGGAAGCACAACTGTGACTCCAGGAAAACATGTTCATGCTCCATGACGTGATCCATCTCATCTGCCTTCTGTTCCCAAAGCAAGTTCTCCCCTTTGTCATCCATACCTGCTCTGCTTCAAGCAAAGGAAAGAAATGGTCTGAGGAAAGGTTTTGAGCTCTGCTGAGGCCCTGGTAATGAGCAGAAGCTTTCCTTGTGTTCAAATAACAAGATCTGAAAAAAAAATGTTGTTCCAAAACATTATGTCTCCATGAAAACCGCATCAGCTCTGTAGGCCAAAAAATCCTCCTGGCTCACATCAAAGGGCAGCAGACAGCCAGCACGCCCCCAAATGACTATCAAAATGTGTGTATGCTCAACACAGTAGCATTTCTTTGCTACACACCTTCTGTGAGGTCTCAGGGCAAGTCACTGTTCTCTGCCTCAATTTTCCCATTGGTAAAACAAAAATAATAATATTTCTCTTCCTTTGTGACTTTCAGATAAAAGGTGACAGGAAATAAGAGCCAAACATTACTAGTACTATCCTTTCTGAGCCCCAGTGGCTCTTTCCTCACTGGGCTTCTGGATTCTGACGCAAACTTATTGGCATAATACATTCTGCGCTTGTACTGTTGTATTTGTGTTGGCCTCCATTTCCAGCAACATCAGAATAAAATGTAATTTAAAAAATGATAGGAAACACAAGAAGCAAATAATCTGGGTTGTAGCAAATAAGTAGCAGCTAATGCTCTATGCATATAGGACGCAGTGTTTGCCAGTTCCATAGCTGCTTCTCAAAGCAATGTGTAATGTCAGGGTCTGGGCTTTTTCGGGTGCAGCTACATTTTTCAATTCATTTCCAGTACTCACATCCATGCTTGGAATAAGCGATTGCAATTTTTTCTCCCTGTTCTCTTATAAACATGTGATTAAAAAGGAAATAGGCTTCATTCTGCAAGACAGCTCTGCCCGCACTGATCTCAGATTAGCCAGGCAGGAGTTCAGCCTCGGGGGCTGATGAACATTTACTCACATCAGGGCCCAGATCCTCAACTGGGCTGAGAGGAGAAGAAGGGGGAAGAAGCAAAGGTGGCCCTATTGATCTGTCACGTGTCCCAGGAGCACTTCCCAGATTTAGTCAGATAATAATTTGCCTTGTGCAGTTTTTGCTTCTTTTACCTCTCTGGTTAAAAAAAATCTCTGTCTGGAGTAATTACAAAGCAAGGGCAGTGGCGGTGTATTTGATTTAGCAGCCAGAGAAACCTTTTGTCGTGGTAGGAGAGCAGGGCTCTCTGCATGGCACAGATCTTTCTGGATTTAGCATTCTTCCGATGACTTCTTGAATTCCTCCCAAACTCACATCCCCTTTGTCAGCCTGCCTTGTCTCCAAACTCTTGCATTTTCCCTCCCAGGCGCTGTGATTCACACTGTTTGAAGGAAGCATGGCTAGCTTTGAAGCCTTCCCTGAGCTCTCTTACCACCCAAGCCAGGTTAACTGCAAGCATGAAGGAGAGGCGGTGTCAGCAAGCTTTCAAATAGACCATGCCAAGTTTTATCTCTCTTTCCCATCCTGGAGGTTAAGCGTGCCTTAGGAACACGGCAGGAGCCAGAGGATGCTGCCTCACAAGCAGACATCTGCTAGATTGCTTGGGACTTAGCAAGGATCCCATGGAGGTCTAAAACTGTGGAGATCTGAGTCAAGTCTGCAGTGTAGAATAGCTATATCCTGACAGAAGATGCTCCTGGTTTGAACTGCTGCAGACTGAGACTAGAATCTGGCACTGTGCTTGCCATTTGCTATGGCATACATTTTTTAAAACCTTGTGTTAAAAAACCTGTATGCAATGTTAGAGACAAATCTCTTTCACCAGCAATGCCTGGGTTTATTTCCCCCCCATTTACCTCTGAAACTGGGAGCCTGGTCGAGTTTATTCTCTGAGAGGCAGGATATCATCAGAGTGAAGGATGTCCAGTTTTAGCCAAGTGCTCATTGTACAAAGCATGTGTCAACAAAGTGCTCCAAATTAGCAGTGGTCTGGCAGCAGTAATAAAAGCTGCAAGAAAGAGACTGTGTAATTGTGCTTGTTATGAAGAAGAATATAGTCTGCAGCTGGTGTACAGAAATGTCTCAGATCTGGATGGGAATCAGAAGAAAATCAAGCTACTAACCTCTAGCTCAAAGAGTTCAGCAAGGTATCTCCTTCAAGTACTACCTTCCTGCCACAGACACACAGCATGCTGGAGGTGTCCACATTCTGAAAGTAACTTTTGCAATGATCTCTCAGCAACGTTTCTCCGGCATTGCTTTTTTTTTCTTAGCTGAGGTATACGCACACTTCAAAAATCTTTGCAAGCTATCTATCTCCTCTGGTAGAAGAGTGCCACCTCATGACTGATACAGAGGAATGAAACAACCCACGGCGGCAAAGCTGAAAGCACCCAAGTGCCCACGGCCAGGGAGAGCTGGAACAGCTCATGCCCTGCGTACCCACCCAGCACCACAGCACCCCGAGACAAACACTCCTTGGCCAAACAGGTGCTTGGTGGTCATTGCTCCAGGAGAAAAAGCTTCGCCTGCCTGCTGAACACCAAGCCCACCCTCGGTGTCGAACAGCAGTTCCTCAGGAAGAACAGACGACATTATTCAGGCTTTTCTACACGGTGTTTCTTGCTTCAAAAGCCCAAGCATTTTGTTTGAGGGCTCCTCTGCACTATCTTAGCACCTCTCCTCTGGGAACTGTGCAATTTTGACTGTGAGAACCCTCTTTTCCTTGCTTCCTCAGGCAGTTTACGACATACCCGACCACCTCTTCTCAAGCTCGTTATTTTTTCCTTACTAAAGCACTTAATTTTTCTCACCAGCTGAGATAAATGTTGTTTAACTAAGGAGAATTTAGGGGTGCTAAAAAGTCCTAAGGACTCTTCATTGCTTCCATAAATGAGATGCACGTGTCAAAGAAACTCAGAATTTCTCTGCTCCATCACCAGTTGGAAATATTTGAGGCAAAATCAGACACATATTCTCATGGACTGATTTGCCTATGGTTCTCACAGAAACAGTTAGTTTAAATATTTACAACACATGAAGAAGGAACAGAGCAAAACAACTTTTTTTTCTGGGTTTTTTGCCTTTTTTTTTTCCTTCGAAATGAATTCAGGCATTGAGGAAAGTGCTAGATTGAAAAGCCTCGAGCTTGAAATGTGTTGTTCCTATTTTTTCCCAGAATAGAAATATCAGGAGAGTAGTACTGAAGCTTTACTAAAATCCCAACTCTACTGCTGCTGTTCTTTAGCGGACTCATTGCCAAATGCTAGGCAGTAATTAAAGATCAGAATCAGCTTTTTCCTCACCACCTCAAATAAAACCAAACTCAATTAAAACCAAGTGAAATACCAATTTTTCTAAAATGGTCATTGATCTACTAGCAGGTATATTAATAGCACCTATTATCAGATATGATGCCAAGCAGCTAAAGTATGGATACAAATTTTGACATAACTTGAATATTAAATAGTGCTTCAGAAGTGAAAGATTTTGCATCTTATTCCCTGAGGCAGACGGTTTTTGCTCAGTCCTGCATTTTAAAAATATGCTGCTGAAGTTGACAGATAGCCAATATTATTAACCTGAAAGCATCAACTTATTAAGTCCCATCCTGTGAACTGAAAAAAAAAAAGAAAAATAAATCAAAACCCACTGACTATTCAGTGGGAGGATTTTAACAGTGCAGATGATTTTATTTGCATAACTGCTAGAAGGCCTGAAAAGTTCATCAAAAATCAGAGCTGCGTGAAGTCTGCGACTGGCTGATTCTTTTTTTATGATAAAGATAATAATAGCTTAATCAATAAACCTAATTTAAATTTTAACTAAAGATTACTATTATGGCAGATGAATTTTTAAGCTTACTGTGTTTAAGAGATTCCCTTAAAAAGATTTTTACAAAGGGGTTGACCAGTTACACTAAATACTAGCGTGAACAAATATGTGGTGCCTAAACTCTCTCCCATTAAGAAAATGAAGGGGTATAAGGTCTACTATCCAAACCCATAATTTGAAATACTAGCAAAATTAGTCCCGGTGTTCTTCCTCCTCCTCCTAGAGCAGGTACACTATCTCTGGGCCACTGAGAGTGTGGGGGTCCTTCATACAGGACCACACCATTAAGCCCCTTCAGCTCTTAAACTTGAAGACTTGTAAAACCAGGGACGAGCTTAAAAACATCTGAGAAAAAGGTCTGCAGCACCCAAGGGCTACACTGCCAACAGGCCACAGGAATAAGCAGGGGGCTAGAGGCAGGTCCTTGCTTAAGTTACCAGAGAGAAGAGAGGAGGAGCTGGTGGCTGAATTAAGCACAGGTCCAACCACCCTCACCAAAGGACAACACTTTCAAGGAGCTGAGCTTCATCCAAAACACCCAGAGAAAGGGCTGCTTGCGTGTTTGCTTGGTTAAAGCGACTGTGCTGTTAGTAGCCAGTGCTATGGAGATGGACCGATCCAGCTCACACACATCCCCATGCCCAGCTGCTTTTTGCAGGCTGACTTGTGATAATAGGTGGCCTTCTCAAACTGTAGCTATGACGGTTTCAGCGATGATGTCAGGATTTAGAGCTTCTGTCTGAAAACCACAGAGCACCTCTACACCAGTCCTCTTGGGACTCTTTAGGGTGAAATATAAATCAAAAATATCATCTCTGAAACTAAGATATCTTTAGAAAAATTGATTTCTTCACGTTGTCTCCTCTAAAAGCAAGTACCACCTACCCACGTTTAGCTTCTTTTCCAGCCCACCTAAAAGGACGCACAGTTATGAAACTGCACAGGCAACCCCACTGAAATGTTTTCTTACTTACCAAAAATCCAAGTGATTTTGGGTATAACATAATTTCTCTTTATTTGTGCTGCATTTCCAAACATCATTTCTTACCAACATCTGCCTGGCAGAAAAAAATGCTTTATCTTGAACTGTCTTTCTTCTCCTCCTCCAATTTCACAACAGCTAAATGAGGTTTCAGCAATGCCATTAGCCACAAACCTAGAAACAACCACCAAAATACTTTGTGGGTGATTCACAGATTTTGTTGTCGAAAAGCTAGTGATCTTCCTTATTTCCTGAACTTTACAGCATGCCAAGCTGTGTGTTCACAGTGTTTTGTCTTTAATCCTGGGTTCACAAACATTTCCACAGTAAAATGTGACATTTTTATAAAAAGCTCTAAGTCGGTAAAGTTCAGGATAGAGCAAACCTTGGATGTTCCGTTCTCTTTGTAAGTAGCATTTTAAGAAGAGAAACAAAAGCCATCCAAACATGCAGACTCAAATTATGTGTTTAAGAAGTCTGCACAGCAAGAGGTGAAACAGATCACACATACATTTTAATTAAATGTTTATCTCACAATCACGACAGCACAAGTGTGCAGCAGCTATAAGTTGCTGCAGAAAATGCTTCTTCCACAGCAAGCATCGTTCCGCCTAAAGGGGTTTTTCTCCCAGCCATCCCTTGCCATTAATGCTAATGTGGGATTTCAGCAATGCCCAGACTTGCCTTGTTCTAGTCGCAGTCCCAGTTACTACTATGTGCTAAATACACGCTCCTCAAGCGGGCTGCATGTGCTATGTGTTATGTAGCATAGAGCCAATGTAGCAGTCAGCTATATTTTTCCACAAAAGACCGGCCATCTTGGAAGAGCTCTCACTTAAACAACGCTTCTACCCCTTTCCAAGGCCAAATGCATTTAGGGTCTACATTCTCAGCAGTTAAGCAGGCAACCTGCAGAGCATCCAGCTCTACTGGTGCCATCCATGGCATTGCCCTGGGAGCCTGGCTGTGAGTGAGTCTGAGCTATTGCAGCTTGCAATTTTAGCCTGAAAATTTTGGAGAAGAAGCAGTTCCCAGCCAAACTGCACATCAAAGCCGGAATTTTCAAAAAGACACAGGGTTTTATCAAACTGTGACCTTTAGAAGTGTTAGAGGATGAATTTTTCTTTTCTTCATTTCCTATCTGGGATTTATATTTACCCCATTCCTACTTTCTACCTCCCCAGCAAGGAGTGGAGAGAGAGGAACCTGCTTCTGAGGTATTAATCTCATTTAGCCTTCAGGTTTATGCAGAACAGAGAAGAACTGGAGCTGTTCTACTGCTTTCTTCCCCAGGATGAGTAATGCAGCAGCTCAGGCAGCTCCTTCCTGACACTTATTTTATCCAAAACCAGATTTTCCTGTGGCCCTCCACTCCTTCATAAAAGGTGAGGGAAAGGGCAGGGGACTCGGAACCCGTGGAGAAAATGGGACTCCCTTTAGGTTCTCTCAGCCTGAGGTCATGCTGCAGGCAGCCAGCCATGGCACAGCATCGATGCACACTGGTGTGCAGCTGGGTGTCCCTCATCCTCTCCTCTCCTGCTGCTTTTATGAGATGGATTTTCCCAGCAGCAGTGCATCTAGTGACTGGAGAGAGACCATAAAAAAGGCTGAGCCCAAAGTGCTTTCAAATGCCAAGATAACCAAACTGGAATGCTTGTGTGAATTATGTATTTCCTGAGGTTCTCTGGAATAAGAAATGAAGATGTTGCTTATGACTGTGGAAAAGAAATAGGAAGCCAAGAGGAACTCATGCAAAGGCTCTGATTCTTGCCGGCTGGTCATCGTCTCTGTTATGGAAGCCACGTGGCAAGACCATACATGGGACTATTAGCTTCAACGTGCTGCTAGGGGTCTCCTCCACACCCCCTGTCACCTAGGAATCTCTCTGCTCCTTGCCATACCTCCACCTTGGGCAGTCATGTTGTGCTGCTCAGTGAAAAACACTGCCAAGACCCTTCCCCAGCGAGGCAGCAGCAGGCAGCTCAGCTGGAGCCCGGTGCCTTTGCTGCCCGCTCCCGGCTGGTTGTCAGGGAACTGTGGAGCAGGCTGCCCGCGCACCGCGCCGGAGGAGAGTGTCCCATCTGCGGGGCAGAATTCAGGAGGAAGCCTTCAGATTAAAAGCAATGTGTTTTTAAAATGTCAGGACAGGTCTTCTTCTTACTCAGCACTCCGCATTTTGAAAGCAGAGCCACCGAAGACACAACCATGTACTGCAGCTTCTTTAAAACAAAATGCCCTGATATCGTCCTCCGAGCGTATCTGCTAGGAGAAATAAAGCACTTGCGTGGTGCTGATTCGACGTCTGAGAAACCACTGAATCTATAAATGCGTCCCAACAGTCAAACACAGAGCACGGTACAAAATCCCGGTACTTCATGTTCCAGCTCCACCAAATGGAGTCTCCCGTTTCCAAGGACTCCGAGTGCCAATTCTGGAACAAACTTCTCTCTTTGGCCATACACTGTGTTATTTGATATATTAAATATCCACAGATTTAGTCTACAGAAAAATGTAATCATTATCCTTTTAAAAAAGCACAGCTGAAAAAATGATTAAAATTCATACACATCAGGCAGCTTGATCTGCTGGGCATGGCCTGAAAAGAAGGCTAAATGAAGGTTAAATGTTGGCTGAATAGTAATTGTACCATCTCTTTGAGAAGCTGTTTGTTGAGAACGTATATGGTACTGCTAGCTTGAAGTGGCAGCACATTTGAGGTTGAATCAGACAAGCTTTTCTGCCTTATCATGTAGCGCTTCTCAGACTAAGTTACATGCAGTTAGAAAGCAAGAAATTAGGCACAATATACTCAACGAAGCATATTTAATTCCTGATAGGAGAAATATTAACCAAGTAAACCAAACATTTCTAAGTTAGCATTTTTCCATTGGAAAATATAGTTTCACTGACATTGAAATCTCCTACTGGTGGGAAAAAATGTGCAATTTTTTGATATTTTGGAAAAGACTAAAACATGGCCATCTTATTGTAATTTAGATGCTTCATGATAAAATATCTCACATTTGAAGGAGTCAGAATGAAAATAGAATATTTTGACTGATCTGAGTTAGACTTTGTTTAGAATTTCACTTAGTATCAATTCCATTTTTTTATACTTGTCAGTTTTCATTTTGTTTAGAAAGAATTAGATTTTGGAGTGTCAGAAAGTCCCACTGACTTGAGATTATGGCTTCTCATCAGCTCAGTTCCTTATGTATATTCACCTCTTTTGCAAACATGACCTAATAATCTATGCCTTCTCCCACGGGACATGTGGTTTTATTATCGTTGGTGGTGGTCAGGCCAGCCGCTCCAGCCCACTCCACGGCAACTTGCATTTTCTGATGTGGAGGTTGTCTCTGGTCCCGTCATCAACTGTGAGATGAAGACAGCAGCTACCACAAAGACGTCTGATCAGAATTTGCAGATGGCATTAAATCCAAGCTACAAAATTTCAAATATAGTGATCAGCTTCTTGGTCTGATCAAATAAGAAATATGAAAATAGAAATACCAAATTACTCGAATCTTTTACAGAAAAAAAAGCACCAGTCTTAACATTAAAAAAGGAAAAAGAAAACAAACAAAAAAAAACACCAATGAAAATTAATTCCTTATGTTCTTATAAGAAAAAAACATCTGTATTGCTTCCTTTCCTCTCCAACCCACACACACACTCCTCTCTCCAGTTGCTGCACCAGAGCCAGGAGTGGCCACACCACGATGTAGCTGGGACTTGGAGAAGACACACACCCCGTTCACAATCCACAACACGTGGATGTCGTGCACAGATTCCCAGGCGTGCTGAAACACAGATACATCAAAATGTTTACCAGCACCCTCCCAGTTTTTGCTCCTTTCAGGAGCTTTAGACATTGCTCAGGATGAGATAAGCATCCAGTTTCCAGGTGCGTTCTGAATCGAGTTATCAGAACCCCATGGCATTTCCCATTGCTAGCTCTGAATGAGAGGTTATGTATATTTAATATTTTTTTACTCAAAACTGAAAAATATGCTGATTTCTTGTCAGATGTACACGAATACAAAAAGGAGGGGGAAAATGTCTTACCACAGCATGGTATTTGCAATATTTTCCAGCAAAGACAACTGATGCATTGAGCTTTACAAAAAGTGGTAAATTCAGGGTACAAGATGACTTTTCTCTTTTTTTCTTTGTTTTGAGCTTGATGAAAGAGAACAAATTAACTAATATGGAATATTTCTGACAATAACTTGGTGACACTATGGAAATTTTATTCTAAATCTCTGTTCCTTTTCAAGGCAATAATTTTCACACCGGGGAGAATTGTTTAGCACAAATTTGACAGTGAAAGTCTAGATGAGGAAGAGAATATACTGCAAGTATATCTACTGCCTTTGAATCTCAGCATGTCCCTTGTGGCACACCAATAAAACAGACCCAGCAATCTAGGTAATTTTCCAAAGCCCACACAATATCCAAGGTATCAATCAGGAGTTCTTGACTCCTAGTCTTTTGCTTGTTTTTAGTAGCACACATTGCTTTCCCATTCTCCTTTACATCTAAAAATAGCAGACTGGCAAGTCTTGCATCAGATAGATTGGAGACCAAAAAGTCATCGCAGCAGAGACCATCTCTCTGCCTTGTAGCGCGCTGCTTGCTGATAGTTAACAAACACAGGAACAATGCTCAGATACAAACCTAGAAAGTCACTGCAGCTTTTTTGAGCACCATACTGGAGTTTCAGACACTAGGTGCACATTCATCTAATTACCTCAATATTAGTGCCATTATCACAGTGTTTAAGTAAAATTCTCCCATCTTCTCACCCTTGCCCAAGGCAAGTTGCAAAAGTCAGCTCTAATGCTACGGGTCAGCATCTCCCCCTTCTTCATAATGCCCACAGCGACATAGTTTCATCATGAGCACTGGCACAGTGGCTGTAGGAATTCATCTCAAGGGGCACAGAATTTCTTACATGTTTGGTTTTGTTTTTAAAAGGTTCTTATGGTACAAATAAACATTTTGACAAAGTAGATCAAAACCCTTACAGTGATATCTCAGCAGAGGACGTTATGACTAAAGACAGGGTGAAAGCAAGATAATAGGAGTATCACAGATGCACATGGAAGTCTCGGCTCCCAGCTGGAGACCCCAGACCAAATTCTGCACTCCTGTACATGAGTGAAACTCCACTAACCCCAGAAATCGGGACACCACTGTTTCCTGCGCACACTTGAGTCCTCTGCTGCTGAGGTCTTACTCCGGGCTGAAATGTGAAGCAAACATCCCACACAATGATAGAAAATGGATCATTCCAATGGGATATCCCATTCAATTTTGTTCAGCAGAAAGTCTGCCTCCTTCTGCTAAGTGCCAGCAGGAAATCGCTGAACCTCGAAATCAGCTTGACATTGTGGCTGTCAGCCAAAAAGATGCAGTCAGTAGCAGGCCATAATTCTTGCCCCCTTCATTTCATGTCCTTCTTTTATCACAGGAGGGGAATTTGAAAATCGAAATTGTAATAAAGATGGCCTCATGTAAAATAAAAGCTGAATGAGGCTGTTGCTATGTGTAATCTGCAGTAGGCTGACCTAGAGCTGAAAATCACTGTATTTTGGCACAAACTTGTATTTGATTCCATGATGCTGAAGTACCCTCTTCCCCCAACTTATTCATAACATTTTATTTTTGATGGATCCCATCACAAAGTGAAATAATATACGGTAAAAGTGCATGACATAACACATTATTGTGTAAGCTACCATGAAAACTTAAATTAAGTGTGCTGTGAGGAAATGCATCAAGTCACTCTGGGTCACCACACCAAACCCTTGCAGCACTGTAAGACAGTGCAAAGCATAAGCCTAAATAGCAGTCGACAGCCTGAACAAACAGCAACCTCAAAATAACTGCACCGGGTGACTTTTCAAGAGTAATGAATCTGGAGGTGGCATCAACTTTGTTATTAATTCTAATCAGTCAAAGGTGGGGTTGGAACCTCACTCGCATACCAGCAACAGCTTAGGGGAATTATTCTGTCATTTTCTAAGACTGTATGGTGCAGACATTAAGCTTGATAAAACCTTTCATTCTAGCTGCAAGGAATATTGCTGATGGGGCACACTGAAATAGTTTCCAGGCTCCCAGGCAGGCAGAGGGAGCCACTGCAGCCTGTGCTCTGGAGAGGAACAGCCCACAAGTTATCAGGAACCAGAGCATGGTCCCAACTTCTGGTTGAAGCAAACAGGACACAATGTCATGGACGTGATCAAGCCCTCTACAGCATCCCCACCCCAGCACAGGCACCTTGAGGCAGGAGCCCAGCTGTGTGCCAAATTCAGTGCAGACAGAAAGTGGCTTAGCAGGCTGGCTCTCTGTGTGGCTCAGCTCCTCACAGGCTGAACAGGAATAATAAGCATTTAGAGGATAAATTAAAGTTTTAATTGCACTGGTTGTGTGGTAACAAGACTATCCAAAGTAGTAACTAATTGCTGATTTCAGATACATGGACCTAATCCCAGTACTGTCAGCAGGACTTTTTTTGTTCCCATTTGAAAGCAAAACAATAAAAATGTTGCTGCATTAGCTTGACTGCCTAAATAAAAGTCTCCCTCACCCAACCTCATAATTTAGTTTGCTTCCCCTGATATAACAGGGACCAAATATCAGCTTTCAACTTGCCTTACATAGCTCTGCCCCAGAACAGGGACAGGGGAGCAGTAGGAATGGTATCCACCGTGGTGAGTGTCTTTCACAGAGAAGTGGCAACTCTCGTGATGCTGGTTACATTCCACAAAGCTCTAACTGCACATTAAACATAATAAAAGAAACCACAAAGAAGTAAGATGGCAATTATTTTGCTACTTAGATAACTTGCCCAGGAATCAAGTATTTGCACAACACTCAGTCATGATTCCCTAGCCTGTGCAAACATAAAACAAACAGACCAAAACACTGTCATTAAGACCTAACACAAAGCTGTAACATATACAGAGGCTCATTATAGCTCATTAAAAATGCTTCGAGTTTAAGGGAGAGAGACAGCAGTTAAGGGCAACCATCAGAGGCCTCACAGCTCACGGTGTATTTAAAATACACTATGTGGCACAGTGAACAGGCACAAGCACAAGCCCACTGCAGGGCAACCTACTCCTGCCACGGCCGTCCCCAGTGCCAGGCAGCGGGGACTGATGGTGTGGGAGCTGCGGAGCTGCCGCGCTGGGATGGGACGAGACGGGCAGGGGCAGGCAGCTGCCCAGCCTGGCAGGAGCACTCCTCCATCACCACCCGCTGCCCCGGCTTCTCTCCATGCCCGGCACAGCAGGGCCTGAGAGCCCAGCCTCAAGGTTTTCATTGGGCTCTGGCGCTCCTTCTCAAATAGACCATTTCTTCCAGTTATAGCTTTAATTAATTTAGAATGAATTATTTGGGTCTTTTAATTTCCCGGCTTATTCTGAAAAAGTCCAATTAATGCTGAGCTAAGTAGCTCCAAAGGCTCCGCAGCTCTCATCTACCCTGAAGGGATCCAATTAAAACGAGACACTAGTCAAAATGTCAAACCACAATCATTGCTAAAGCCACTGTGCAACAGATCTATGACTACATATAAACCTCACAATTACTGAACAAATCACACAATACTTGGAAACCTAAAGCCTAGAACACCCTCACTTAAGATGCAGCCTCCCCTGTCAACCAAGAGCATGTTCAGAACTTATAGCAAATAATAAAAGCCACATTTCCTTTCACAGGACAATTAAAACCATGGAGAGTAATGAAATTTGTCTAAATTAGTCCATAATATATGATAAGGGCTTAAATGCAGAAAAGACAGTCCAGAAGCTCTGCTGACTGTGGAGCTGAAGGACCTCTGAGCCAGCACAGGCAGAGGCTGGTGAAGTGGCACCGAGCAGAACTGCAGAAATCTCTCTGTCCTGCTTCCAAAGCCACACAGACGCACTGGCAATCACTTCAAGGGTCTCCACAACTGTGGCACATTTTAATCTGGAATCCTTGTGATGCACTTACAAAATTTTTCTGTATGTGCTTTCTCAAACATTTAGAGAGCATAATAAGGTCTCTCTCAAACACACATCCCTCACTAGATAAAGTCTTTCTCTTGATTTCAACTGACTTGCTTGAAAAAGTCTAACTTTTCCTTCTAGCTGTGAAAATGTTTTGTCTAGCTGTGGAAAAGAAACAGGTATTAAATCATAGTTGAATGGGACACTAACTTCAAAACTGAAACAGGTCAACATTTCAGATGAGAGTTTGTTTTTAATGACCTGTAACTCTAACGTAATTCAATTAATCTTCTTGACTTCTGCAGAAAATTTCCCCCCTCTTTCCCACCAGTCAGATGCGTTTTTCCAACCAAAGCAGCAGGATCACTAAGTACTTGGTCTAAGCGCAAGAAGGTAATACTCTTTCAAAGGGACTTCAGTGGGGGGGGGTTTTGTTTAGTCTCATTGTCCTTGCAATGAAAACTCTAAATTTCCCCCTCACTTCGAAGTTAAATTTCAGCAGCAGAGAAAGGGACTAGAAACACAGGAGTCTTAGGAATGGCTGACTCCTCTGGGGAAGCCCATCCAGGGGTCACTGGTCTCAGCGTGCCACCAAGGAGCAGCAAAGGAGCTGGTAGGAGACCAGCCCAGAGGGGTGCCCGAGACAGCAGGAGAGACATCGCGACCAGCACTGGTTGCTGACGGCCCTCCTTGTCCCCAGCCTGCCGATGACTCCCTCCTGGGGCAGGGAGATCCCATCAAATACTGCACTCACGCTTCTGGCTCAGCCCAGAAGAGCACTGCAAAAAAACAAATGACCCTTTGGGGAAGGTGCTGCACAAGCTGTGCGTTTCTCGTATGTATTGTGCCTTGCAAGCTGCCAAGTTCCTCTCCCTCTGCCATTTTGTGGGAAAGAAGGTCTCCCTTCGACTAAAAATCACACAGGAAATCTCACAAAAGATGTTTTTGTTGTATGGTTTCACGTGCTTCAGCTCTTCCCACCTCTGAAATTAACAGAAAAAATCTGAGATCTATTTCCATTTGTGCATTACTTGAGAACTGAAATGCAAACATGTCTTGTCCTGCAAAACTAAGTAAAGCAAAGGCTTGAGTATTTCTGTCAGTCGAAGGGAAAGAGAAATTAAGATCAGTAAGCACAGTAGAAGTACGGTCCCATTTCTGCATGGCTGAAGCAGGTAGGAACCGTGCAGCAGCTCTCACGCTAAAGCTTTCCCTGACAGTCACCGCTCCGCAGGGTCTGAGGCACTGCAGAAAGCAGAGGGAAACGACAGAGAAGCGCTGAAGTACCACAGTGCGGTAGCAGCTGGTAAATGTCTTTCTAAACATAATGTTATCAGTGAAAAAGATGGAGTACCGAGAAACAGCAATTTTCACCCGTCGGAAGTGAGTTATCTGAGCTTGGAGATGATGCTCGAGAGAATGAGGCCAGAATTATCTGGAGCAGTTTGCGCAGCCCTGAAAAAGATCAGAGGCATTAAACTACCAATGTTTGTTCTTCCTGAGACTCTTCATGTGACTTTATATGATGCCAGCATCGCAGAGAACTGATGTGCATTTCTGCAGACTGCCACATGCGTCCCCAAAATTAAACAATTTTAATCACTTCTGATTACCTTTTAAACAACTGATGCCTGGCATTCTTGTCCAGGCATTATGTATCATTATTTACTAAGTATTTGACATATACTGTTTAGCTGGCCTTTGCTTAGTAATACATAGTTAATAAAGTGAAAATAATTAAAGGAAAACCATCACATTCTCTCCGTGTAATCCCATTTTGCTGGCAGCATAGTTTGCCTCTTAAATTCACTTCTCCTGGCCCTTTTGCTGGTCAGCTGGGTTTTCCCTTCCACTACTGAGCATTAATATTTTATTGTAGTGTTTCCTTGTGTTGTCTGTTTTACTTGGGGCAGGTTCTGTAAGTCACAGGTCCCTATAATGGCCAAGTGTTTCTTCACCCAGAGGACACTCTGGACTACACTTTGAGCTTGGAACAGCCGCCTCTCTCCATGCCTCTTAAGAAAATACTGTATCTGACAGATTTTTTTTGCCCTATAGCAGCTCCCAGAGTGAGGTTCAGCAGAGCTATGAAGGGAAGGTAACAAAGAAGTTAGTCTCAGTTATCCCAATTCAACACCACACACTATCAAAATGTCCTTCAGGAGCTGTGCTGATGTTTGAGCATTGGCCACCAGCTCAAACCTCACAGCAGCATAACTAAAAGGCAGCTTCAAGATTTTAGAGGAACGAAGTCAACCCTTGGATCACAGGCTCAGGGGTTAGCTCCAGGAGAGAAAAGCTTTTGCATAAGTGCCGCAGTTAGCCTGGGCAACTGCTGGACGTGGCAGCGCAGGTTCGTTACACGCCATGGAACCAAAGGATGACGCGACGCAAGTCACGTACGCTCTCAATAAAGCATCTGAGACGTGTCAGCGGGTGAGTTGCTTAATGATGAAATACAGGAATAACTGCATTTAAAAAAAAAAATGTTGATTTTTGTTCACAGACTCGCCACTTGTTGTTACATACACACACAGAAGGGAAGGGCATCAAATAGGTTGCAGGTAAAATTGCTTTCTAAGCTCAACCTCATACGATGTCAAACCTCTTTCTTTTCTGGCATAGGTCTTTTTACAAGCACTTCTCTGCCTATATGAATAACTAATTAAGGATTCAGGAAAGCAGTGGGTCCTTATTACAGCACTTCTTCCTTCTCTGTTACAGGAATGACCTGCCAAGCTCGAAGTTCATACATTACGAGTGAGATCCTGTGGGGTTACCGTTTCACCCCTGTCCTCACTCTGGAGGATGGATTTTATGAAGTTGACTACAACAGTTTTCATGAAACATATGAGACCAACACACCAGTTTACAGTGCCAAAGAACTGGCAGAGATGGCCAGTCGAGCAGAACTGCCCCTGACATGGTCTGTTTCCAGCAAGCTGGACCAGCATGCTGAGCTGGAAACTGAAGAAGAAGAAAAGAATCAAGAAGACCAAAACGAAAGAAACGGTGATGTGGCCAACTTGGAGAATGAGTCCAAAGTGTAGAACCACTGGAGGCATAAGGGCCACATCACCTCCTTTACCTTTTCCCTCTTTGCTCCCCTTTTCTTTCTCCAACAAGCTTTTATTTCCCTTCCTTGTTGTTCTTAATTCCGGAAAAATAAATACTTCACATGCAAAATATCTACCTGCCCAATTTAAACACAAGAGATTCACAGACTAAGTAAAGGCATGGTTAAAGCTGCAATACCCATTATTGATGGTGGAATCTCAATCCCCACCCTGGTAACGACTGCTGGCTTCCTCAGCATCTCTCTGAGTTCAGACCTCCAGGTTTATTCACATCAACAACAAAAAAGAACAATAGCAATGGGAATATATATAAGGGATTTGAAAGGAAGGACTAATTAATGCTCATCAAAGTACTGGGCCTTGCTTTTTATGTATTTCAGAACGGTTTCACATACTGAAATGGGCCTTGCAGCTTTAAGATAAAGGTGAGCAGAGGAATCTGCAACCCAATATGATACTGTACATATGCCTTATGTAATTCTTTCTCTTTACATTTAGTAATAAACACCGCATGTACGAAAGTACTGTAGTAAAGAACTTCTAAATAATGTACATAGATGTGTAATTAATGTAGGTTTAGAAACAGAGTTCTAGAAACACTGGGATGCAAAAACCAACTACCCATCGAGTAGGCATTTCTCTTCTAATATTTGGATTGTAATACTGATTTTTTTCCCCTATAGCTATGGCTCTTCTAGTGCATGACATTTTCTTCAGTGTACCAGACTGGCAGCTATTTAGAGTACCTCACTGTTTGCCAAACAGATTGTTTCACCGACTCTAAAAAGCCATAAGTCTGGGAGAGGGCAGGGTAGAGAAATTGTAACATAATTACTGATATACTGTGACAATGTTTACAAACAAGGCAAACCGTTCCTGGTTATTTTTTCGGCAGTTCAACCTAAAATTTAGGCTGTGGCAAACTCATGGCAAACCAGAATTTCCTGTATACTCTTCATATAACGAGCATGTTTCATGTGGAGGTATTATCCTTTATGTGCAATATCTAGGGAAACTTCTCCCTTCTCCCCACCCAAACCATGGGATTTCAGTGGAGTAGTCTGCTACACAAACAGCACAAGCCATTGAGAACCGAATGTTGCACCTTAGCGAGCAGATTTTAGCTACTCAGATGGGAAAGAAACAGCCGAGTTTCACCTGAAGCTGTAATCAATTAAATTCATTTTGTTGACAGTGCCAGCGCTTGGCCGATGCGGCAAGGTCACGGGTGGTGCGGTTTCCCTGGCCGTACGCTTCAGCGGGGTTTCTCAGCCCAACACACGGTTCCTGCCACCCGTGCTCAGGAAAGCGGTACCCGAATGACTTTCTTCACCTTAGCTTAGTTCCTTGGCTGTTGCAAATCAGTGCAAATCCTGTACATTCTGACGTGACAACTTTAAAATTAGCTGGGCAGTGACGATTTGCATAGCCAACGCTGCAACATTCACGCAGGTAGGGGAGCCTACGGGCATGGTCGCAGTTTCACGGACACGGCTCCATCAGGGGCTGCTCATATGGTGCGGCGTTGCCCAGTCCTAAGGACCACTCAGCCAGGCCCAGCGTGCACAAAATACTCCCTGCTGGAAAGGGACTGCACTGCTTTCGGTGGGCTTTTGGTCAGGCGCATCATGAACAGCATTTCTGCCAGTGAAGGAGAAGAAGCTGCAGCCTTAATTTTGTTTTTTTTTTTATACCTGCCTACTCCAGAAAGGAAGAATACACTGAAGAGAATCTGCAGCATTTTTGTACAGAAACATTTACGTTCAAATAGAAGGCAAAAAAAATAACCTCAGGAGAAATTTAGTGGGCAGGTGGAAGTTTTGCACTGTGATATAGCTTTCACACTAATTTCACAACTATTTTCAAGTCATTTTTTCTGAAACAACTGCCCCTCGCTGATTTTCACAGCGTGTGGCTGATCGGTGAGGTTTCTGCAGGTCCTCCAGCTGTGCGTCACGCTGAGGTGGGCAGAGCAGGGTGCGGGGAGAGGGTTGCACATCGGGGACTGGCAGATCAGGCTGGACGGAAAGAGTTCTTTGTTTCAGCTCCGAACATTTTCCCTGGAAGGCTTTCACCAAGCAGCATGATGTAAACAAAAGGTGCAGAATATGGATTTTTGTTCCCTCCACCCGGGGTGGCTGATTCTGCCAACTCGGTAAAGGTTACTTACGCTTACCCTTCGCGAAATAACACTCGCTTTGCTACAGACCTTTCAAAGCTCTTTCTTCTGCCCCGGCATCCGCAGCTGCCGAGTGCTCCAGCTCACCCACCACAGCCCACCCGTAAGGCTACCCGCCAAAGGCACGGAGCGTTTTTAAGCAAGGGTGGCTCCACAGCTCGGCTGGAAGACAGAAGCTTTACAGCAGGGGAGCCGGGGGAACGCAGCGTCCGTAGCGACGAGCCACCCGTGTGTGCCCGTCCTAGCGAAAGGTGCACGAGCTGAAAGCAAACCATTCCTCTGAGGATAAACCTGCTTTTTGCTCTTGTCATGTACTGGGCCACTCTCTAATTCATTGCTGCAGTTTAACAAAAGTTTGCGTTGATTAGAACAGCAGCTCAGGGCCCTAATTAAACCTTTTTTGTGTCCTTTAGCACAAAAAAATAGACTCTCTGCCACTGGGGCATGCGCATGTGTAAGCTATATTTTTGTGAATAGGGCACTTAAGGCTTAAGGTGCGTGTGTTCGTCTCTTTCTCTCTCCCCCCTTGTATTTTATGGCTTTGGTATTAATGTAGTACGGACTGTAAAGTTTATGAAATCTCATTTTTGTAACATAAGCTTAAAAAAAAAATAGAAGCCTCCAAAGCTTTCAACAGGGAAGCTTCACGTAAACTTTGTACTAGAATGTCCCTATCAAACACCTCTATTTTTCTACAATGATTGATTAAGCAGTTTAACAATGTATTTTGTGTCAATGATTTCAACTGAACTGGTAAAAAGACAACTAAGAATTGAATGCTGTTAATTAACAATGGATTTTCAAGCCGTATATACTGAGTGGTGTTTTCATTAACAGCAAGTAACTTCACCTGGGAACTTCATCTCCTAATCCTAAACAATATACTATGAAATATCAGTATCCCATGGGAATATTTCTGGCAAATCACATTTAAGGAACATGAATAATGCAACATTTTCATATAACTGGCTACTTAACTAATCAACACCCATTACATCTTTATATATGCCACGAATACATTTTGTTATCTTTTTCTCAGAGTATCTGGTGATTTGCAGGAGCAAAACAATTTACAGAGATAAACGTAAGCTCTTGGTAATATTGCAGCTCTCAATTCCTTCTTCCAATGAACAGAAATGCCACAGAGGCGCTTTGTACAGACTTCATGCACAGTGTTGCACTGTCCTCTCTGGCTCCATCTCTCTTCTTTTTTGTTTCTTTATTTTTCTTTAACATGAATTGTTTCTCCCCTGCCCAAGTTTCCAAACCAGGTATTTCAGGTGTTGATAACAGGCACAGACATACTGCATTTAATAGAGCAACACAAATTTATACTGGGTGAGAATTTGACCTTCAGCAAATAGTCAAAGCTCTGGCTTATTATTTAGCAATATATAGCATCTTACTAGCATTAAAATAAATTTCAGCAATTATTTCAAAATATGCATCAAAGAAAGCAAACATTTTCTTAACAGTATGCAGCTGTTATGATCTAGATCTTTACCCCACAAAAGCATGGTCATCGGCTTTGATGTGTGCCATCCCAACAAATTTAACTTCTGTGATCAAAGTTGAACATCTGCTTCTACAAAGGCCCTCGCTGCAAGCGTGCACGTAGCGGGGATTGCACTGAGCCAGGGCTCCGCGCACCCCTTGCAAGGCGGAGGAAAGAGGTGGCGTGCCCGGGAAGGCTCCCCAGCAGGCAGCTGAAAAACCAGGTGGGACAAGGTGCTGGCAAATGCGGGAGGGAAATGTGTGGCGGATGGTTTGAAGTTAACTTCGAGACAGGCTTTGGGTTTAACCTGGGTGCACAGAGGTGCCCAGATCTGGGGTTGCCCATGTTCCTCTGCTGGAGCTAAAGAGGAAACTCGGGTCTCTCAAAGCCTTTTCTCTTCTCAGCCACAGGGCAGAATTTCCCGTTTCACTCAGCTGCATGCTACTGGCCTGCTTAGGAGAGGGGAGACCTGGATTCAGTGCTCTCTTCAGCCCAGGAGGTTCAAAGCCACATCACACTTCTCCCAAGGAGCTAACCCTGCCATAACAGCATCAGCAGAGCCCCAGCCCCTGTGCCAGGGGCTGAATGGCTCTTGAATTCTCCTGCTAACCCAAAGAAACTTTAAATCCTTGTGTTTTTAACAGAAGAATGGAAAAAATCCTCGTTCCCTGGGTCCATAACAGCCCCTCTCCTATTGATCAGGGTGCTCCCCAGCTAAATGGTAGACCTCAGACTGGGGAAGTCACGGTGCTCAGGTTTCTCATCTCCTGAGCCAGCACAGCCAGCAGCCAGCTGCTATCTGCAGAGGTGCAGCACCACGGCCTTTGCCTGCGTTTCTGAACACAACCAGCTACTGCATCTCCTAGCAGGGCAAATCCCCCCAGGGCCTCGGTTTGGTGTGCTCTGAACACCACACACCAGTCCAGCCTCACCAGGAGGTGGACGTGGAGGTGGACGTGGAGGGAAGTCATTTTGTCTCACTCCAGCTTCGCTGTCAGAGGGGTACAGTGGCACACAGCCCTGAGAGGATGCACCACGTTATGTCCAGAAACAAGGAAGGGGTATCTGGGACCCCTGTCTGTTGCAGATTTGAATTTAAGCAAGTCGTGAGTTTATACCACTTCCTCCAGCTGTTTAATGTGGATGTGAATTGGAGGCTCAACGCTGAAACAGGGATTTGTCTATAAGGCAATGGGAAGTCTGTAGGACATTTCTTAGCAGCTACCACCAGAGCTTCTGACTGCGAAACACAGACTTGTTACTATGATGATAGTCTCTGTCCATCAAAATATCTTTCATTTCAGAATATCAACTTCCTTAACAGCCATGTTACCTCACTCTGACACTTTTTAGGCTACAAATCAGACCTGATAAAACAAGAACAAAGGTTGGCTTCTCTTCCGCTGTTGTACCTTCAACTCATAAACATGCTGTTTGGAAACACGTGCTTGGAAAGCAGGCATAAATCTGGGGTTTGTGCCATAAATAACCCTTAAAGACAAGAGCTGAAAGCTGTTATTTATTATTCATATTAAGTTATGCTCTTTTATGTTTCCAGAATGAATTTTAATCTTCCAGGATTTGGATTTTTGGAGGGAGGGCTGGTGTTAGACATTCCAGGGCATGCTTCATTTTGTGCATTTTGTTCAAGATTACTTCTACTGATTTCCATTTTGCAGATCCTGTGGATTTCCAGAAATTATAATCTAGTGGCAACTTCAGTGTAATGGCGCACTTATTTTACCACTTGCTGTTCTCCCATTTATTGTCTATATACTGATGCTCTAATAGTTTCACACAGATAGCACACAGCCATGCTATCCAAAGACAGTGTTCTGAAAAGACCCAAGTATCTCCTTATTTCATCCCAAGTGTGAAATCTGTTTTCTATTCTAAGCAAATTCACAAGTATAAACGACAGTTCTTCCCTCATCCTGCCTAACTTGTGTGTCATCCACACAGAATAAAAACTTGAGTTTCTAATAATACCAGCTGCTTTGAGTTTTTTTCTCAGACGGCAGGACTGGGGAGAGCCCTCCTCACTTTCTTTCTACTTTTTTTAAATCAAGGGCGGCAGCTCCAAATTCACAGCTGCAGCTTATGGGCAGCCCTATGGAAGCTACGGACACCATCCTGCTACCATCTTGCTTTGAAGTCTGCCAGCCACTCTTCCAAGCCATAGAGCTGTTTTCCCCAAAATGATTACAGGCAGCCACGTACATTAATTATTCTGAAAGGTTTAAACTGGAAGAACTGGTGGAGAACCGTTACCCCACCACACTTTCCTCCACATGCTTTTCACAGTCTGTTGGACAGGAGTCCTGTGGACTTCTTCCAGCTCAGGAAAGGAGGATACCTGGCACACAAGCACGAATCCTCGCAGACACCCTCCCTGGTTTCTTCCCCATCATCGCGACCAGGAGGACCCAAATTCCTCACTGAAATACCCGTGCTAAAGGATGTGTGATGTGGAGCTTGAGATGGCACCATTCTAGTTCAGAAAGGATGGCAACGCAACATACTGTGTTCGATCCACTTCACGCGCACAGCACGTACGCAGCCTTCTGCTGAGATGAGAGAATCGAGCTCATTTTCATTTTCATGGCAACATTTTTGGTTTAGATGGATGGGATGCTAGAGCTAACCTCCTAAATCTCTGCTTGTGATTTTCAGAAATGCTGAACACTTACCAGCTCGTACCAAGATCAGTAGGAATTAGGAGGCATTTTTGTGAAGAGAGACCATCTGCTCGGATAGACACGTAAGAACTTGGTGCTGCCTTTTGCTCCTGCTTTTAGGCTCCCTGGGAGACGACGGAGTCAGGAGAGGTCTTCACCTCACTGAAATGCCATCTGCATCAAATACATGCCAAAGTCCTAAAGAACCCACACACGTCACAGCAGGCTTTAGGCACACATTTTTAGGCACCCTAGGGATCCCTAAAGGCACTGTCAAATGTGTTAAAGACATTACCAAACATGAGCAAAGAATGACTTAACTCTCTTAAAGGCATTTTATTGAAATCGGGTTAAGGCACGGCAGCGGGGGGGGAGAAGAGGAAGCTGCACAGCTTGCACTTGTGCTGTAGCTTCTGCAGAAAAACACGGAAGCCATCACTTAGCAGGCAAACCAGTAATCCTCATTTCTAATAAGCTCAATACTTAATGTATGGGAAACGAGATGACAGACTTTCCAATCAAAAGGTAAAATGGTTCGTAGCAAATACAAAAGATCCCTGGAAAGGGAAAAGAAGGAATACAAATAAGCGTAAAGTCTACAGATAAAACCCAAAATCTTGGCCAAAGGGCAGGGCCACTGGAATCAAGAGTTCAAAGCCATTTCTCACTTTTTATATGCAAGTATAATTTCTTTTACATCCACAAAATGACTATTAATAAATAAAGCATGACCCAAACTTTTCCTTAAAGAAGTTGGCTAGCCGAATCATCAAAATGAAATCTGTATAATAAGAAGAGTCAAGGGAGAGAAATCATCACTTCAACCCCATTCAGCACCTTTCTCCCCCCTGTGAAATGCATTAAAGTAATACCAACAAGAGAGAGCACTCTTTTCGAACTTAGTGAATTCAAAAGAAAATGGGAAAATGCCCAATGCACAAAACCATTGTGCCTCTTCAAGACTCCATCTTTAGGGTCTTTTGCCACCATCTACATGGCAAGGAAGAAATTAGCTCTGTGCTAGTTAGTACCTACAGTACTGATTATAGAAAATCTTTTATCCTTGAGAGGCACAAATTCAAAATGGACTTGAAGAAAAATCACAACAAGATCACCTAATATGTCTACAAATACATGTAAAAGGACTTAAGCTGCTGTTTAGCCTCATTTCCCAGAGAAGAAACAGCAGAACTGAAACAGAAAAAGAAAAACTACACAGAAATTTTCCTGAAAAATGGCAGAGAAAAATGTGTCTTCATTTCATAAACTTAAATACCAATTTCCTTTTGCTTTTTTATGACAATGCTTGTTCTCTCTTTGTGTCGACTCTCTGATTGATTTGCTAAAAATATGCATGGCCGTAAAAATATGACCTTTAAAACATAATGCTAGTTTTGTAAAGAAATAAATTGGGGGGGGGAGCTTTAATTATTAATTATTGAGTAATCTGTGCATTAGTACTGATAATTAGAACAAGATCAATACAGTGAACTGCTTCAGAGAAAAAAAACACAAAAATTAAAATACATCACTTTACAAATCAGAAGGGAATATTTCATTCACAGTTTTCCCCTCACATTTCCAAAATAAAGTTATCAAACATTCTGATATTAGAACAAAATATTTATTTCAGCTAGAGACTTTCTTGAAAAAGGTTGAAAACCCCTTTTTTGCTCTTCTTTGCAGATAATGAACAAATTCACACCATTGAATTAATGTCTGTTTACCTACTGTAAAAATGATGAGGTGTTTTTGGTATTTTTTTAAATAAAATACACTGCTGGAGATATCTAGCAGTGAAGAAATCTGCCATCAAGCTCACCCTTACAATGTGAATCTGTCATTGCCATGACTCTGATTACAGCTGAAATTAAACTATTCCCAATATGACATTCTGTACATTTTCACAAAAATGGACTTGTGAAGGGTTTGGACTGAAAGGTCAAAGACCCACCTGGGATCTGGGAAGTGTAGGCTCAACTTCCTGCTGTAACTGACTCAGACACAAATTTTTAAACTTAGATCATCTTAAATATGAAGTTGCAGAAGCTCAAGCCAGATTTCCTTCCTCCCCTGGCAGCGTCTGCCCATCAGGTTACAAATTATAGGTCAATTGGTTGCAATCTCTGAACAGCTATCCGGGAAAAAGAAAAAAACAATGGGGTTAAGTTGAAAAATTCTGAGCAGATCTACCATAAAATTCACAGTGAGATACAAAGACTTTTTCTAGTCACTGCCTGAAACTGGAGCTGTGCCTCTAAAGGCTGAAAGGCAATACTCTATCCCGGTCTACCTGGGTTGAGTGGATAGCCACCTAAGAAATGAATGATTAGAAAATGATCATAGCTGACAGCCTGTGAGCAGCAGGAGAAAGGGAAGGGTTACACAAGCACAGGGATGGAAATGCCAGTGTGTTCCAGCAACGGCCCCTCCAAGTCACATCTGAAACACTGAAGAAGCACTGACTGCTTTTTTTTTCTGTATTGTGGCTGTCCCACGATGGAAAAACTCCACTGTGGGACAAAAAAGGGGAAAAAAAGGGAAAAAAAAAGGAGAAAAAAAATTGGGAGAGAAGGGGAAGGGGAAGGAAAAAGAAAAACAACCCAGAAACAAGAGGAGAAAAAAGGTGAAAAAGGGAGGAAAATGAGAAAAAGAGAGAAAAAGGGGCAAAAGGACAAAAGGGGCAAAAGGAGGAAAAGGGGAAAAGAGGGAATAAAGGGCTTGCTCCCACTTCTCCAAATATCTCATTAACTTGTATACTTCGGATTTTGTTTGTTGGGGGGGTGGTGGTGTTTGGTTTGGGGATTTTTTTACCACCTCAGCCTGACAACTGTATTCTTGATGTTGCTTTTGATAAACGCTGCAAGGAGAGGAGCCTGTTTTTCCTAAGGAACAAGCACCTGTCTGATGGCGAACGCTGTGACTTTAGAGTACCTTCAGCAATCATGAATCAGAAGTTGTTATCGGGCCTTTTCCTTGACAATTCAAGTAGGCAGTAGCAAATAATCCGCACTTCTCTTGGAAGTCCTGGGTAGAGCCTTCATTTTCCTCTCGACTCGTGGGCTCTTCAGTAATCTGTGCCGCAGGCAGCCGGCTGGCAACAAGCCCTCGACGTCGCCTTCCTCTCCACGCTTTCTGTGTGGCACAGAATGAATCTCACGTAGGTTCAGTAAGGACAAACATCTTCAAAATGATGTGCTCAAAAATCTTCATGATATGGAACAATGTCCACTTGAGACACAAAACCACCTAAAATCTCTTTTCTGTTGTTTAGTATGGTTACTTTACAAAAATGAACTATGAAAGTTAATTCTTAATATCAAAATGGAAAGTAATTTAACTGCTGATCAAACCACCAAATTACAGCATTATAAAGGTCTGCAACAGTATTTTGAAGTTTCCTGTAAGTGACACTGCATTTTAATATCACCTATGGCTAGAATTAGAGCCTGAAAGGCAATTACTACTATCATTTCTTCCAGTTAATCCAGCAAATGGACAAACAGAAATTAAAGCTACTACTTTAGATAAATGTGAGTGAAGACATTGATTTCAATTTAGAAACCACTTTACCCATAGTCAAAAATTCCAATTCTTTCAAAGCCTGAAGTCTGCTATATCACTCCTCTTAGAGTAAGAAATAATACTGTCATCAGAACTTCAGTTTTATGGTGTTGGTGGAAATTTTATTCAGTTAAAAGTGAAACCTTTCCCACACCTCTTCATTTTGAGACATGTTTGTAACATTAGGTAGCTTTTTACCGATAAGCAAAGTATGCAGGTACAGACCTTTTTTTCTAAATCACTTCAAGGCACAGTCTCCTTTATTTTTATTCAAATATCAAATACATTTTGCCTGCATTTCTGCATAAATCTCAGAAGTTGGATGTTAACACCATTAAATTAGCAAATTAGGAAATTGCACCTACCCTAAAATACTTACATAGAAGTTTATGAATAAATTAGTAAAACTGCACACGCACAAATCATCTTAGTAAATAAGGAAGAATCAGCAAAAATCTGTGGAAAGTGCAGTTACCTACTTGCTGTTATAGCAGTGTCTATATCATTGTTCTATCACATAAGAGAAGGTATGATGTAGCTATGCAAAAGTAGTAGTTTGGCTATTAACCTACATTTGCATGCTTCTGACTTTCCCTAAAAACAATTTCAATACACCTATGAATGGGTAATGATGAAAGCATATTTATTAAGAAAGCACAAGAAAATAATGTATTTAGACAACTAAATAATTTTTTTTAATAAAACATATATGAAACAGGGCTACAAAAATGATCCGAGGGCTGAGGCACCTCTCCTATGAGGACAGGCTGAGAGAGATGGGGCTGTTCAGCCTGGAGAAGAGAAGGCTCCGGGGAGACCTGATTGCAGCCTTTCAGTACTTAAAGGGAGCCTATAGGAAAGATGGGGACAATCTTTTTAGTAGAGACAACAGTGACGGGACAAGGGGTAATGGTTTTAAACTAAAACAGGGTAGGTTTAGGCTGGATATAAGGAAGAAATTCTTTACAATGAGGGTTGTGAAACACTGGAACGGGTTGCCCAGAGAGGTAGTGGAGGCCCCATCCCT
>Ga0065711_1031247_pt1 | contig 30175 bp, 14 predicted proteins | sample Hoacrofraction12_FD_59098 | JGI IMG/M metagenome (GOLD analysis project Ga0065711, IMG submission 59098) | Hoatzin crop microbial communities from Cojedes, Venezuela - Epithelial fraction 12 v2 (version 2) | ecosystem: Host-associated > Birds > Digestive system > Esophagus > Crop | place...
TAGAATAGAATAGAATAGAATAGAATAGAATAGAAATTTCATTTGAAACTGACTTACAGTGGTCATCTAGTTGAAATGCCTGACCAGTTCAGGGCTAACCATAAGTTAAAGCATGTTATTAAGGGCATTGTCCAAATGTCTCCTAAACACTGAAGGGCATGGGGCATCAACCATGTCCCTAGGAAGCCTGTTCCAGAGTTTGACCACTATCTCAGAAAAGAAATGTTTCCTAATCACCAGATCCCAGGGAGAAGAGATCATTGACTCCCTCTCCCTGTCCCCTCCTCAGGAAGCTGTGGAGAGCAATGAGGTCGCCCCCTCTGCCTCCTTTTCTCCAGACTAGACGAACCCATAGTCTTCAGCCACTCCTTACAGGACATGCCTTCCAGCCCTTCCACCAGCTTTGTTGCCTTCCTCTGGATGCATTCAAGGACCTTCACGTCCTTAAATCAAGGGGCCCAGAACTGCAGACAGTGCTCCAGGTGAGACCGCACAATGCTGAATACTGAGGGATGATCCCCTCTGTTGACCGTCTGGCCGTGCTGTGTTTGATGCACCCTAGGGTGCAGAGGTTTGCCCTCCTGGCTGCCAGGGCACGCTGCTGGCTCACACTGAGCCTGCTGTCAGCCAGCACCCCCAGGTCCCTCACTGCAGGGCTGCTCTCCAGCCACTCCTCTCTGAATTTCTACTTGTGCCTAGCATTACTGCATCCCAGGTGCAGAATCTGGCATTTGTTCTTAAATTTCATGCCACTGATGATTGCTCAGTGCTCCAACCTATCTAGAGGCCTCTGCAAGGCCTCTTGTCCCTGAAGTGAGTCAACAGCTCCTCCCAGTTTGCTATTGTCATCAGGCTTGCTAATGGTGCATTGAACTCCTCCATCCAGATAGCTGACATTGAACAGAACTGGCCCAAGAATCAAGCCCTGATGAACATCGCTGGTGATCGCTCGCCAGCCAGATGTAGCCCCATTCACTACAACTCTCTGAGCTCTGCCTTTCAGCCAGTTCTTCACCTAGTGCTCTGTGAACCCATCCATCCTACAGTTGGACAACTTGTCCAGAAGGATGCTGTGAGGAACAGTATCAAAAGCAGACTAAAATCCAGAAAGACTACATTCACTGCCTTCCCTTCACCCACTGGGCAGATGATCTTATCGTAGAAGGACATCAATTTTGTTCAACAGGACTTCCCCTTTGTGAACCCACTTTGACTGTACCTGATGATTGCATTATTCTCTAAATAATCTTCTCCATAATTTTTCCAGGAACTGAGGTTAGACTAACAAGTAATAGTTTATTTTTTAAAAAGTTCAAATAAGTAAGAAGAGAATGTACTTATAGTCTGCCTTTTATGACAAGCAGATTTCACAGACCATTTCCAAGAGTGGCATTGACATGTTTTCATACCAGTGAATGATATGCTTTTCTACAGATGAAGAGTCCATATAATGTTGCTGAACAACCTAAATGATTGTGGCTCATTTTAAATAAATCGGGGAAGGCTCCTGCATGCTGTGTGCTGGGTAATCTGCTCCATCTTTCCATCTGAATGAAACTGACCTCCACCATCCCCATCCAAGTTATTGGTGTTCATCATAATTAATGAGCAGACATTGTATATGGGGTTATTTTTTTCCCCCTGATTCAGAGAAAGTCCCTTTTTCTCAGAACACCATAGTATTATCTGTAGTCTCTTGAAAGAAGAGAAAGAGGGAGAGAGGGAGAATTCCCATTCATAGTAGTTTTTCTCACACTCAGCGCTTTCTAAAACAAAATCAGATTGTCGATCTCAAGCCACCTGGTAGTGTTCTTTAAAGAAATCTCGCCAGTATATTTTCATACCCACCCAGAGAGATGGGGTTCCTGGAACATTTTATCAGTTAAATGGGAACTGGGAGGCGAAAGAGTATAAAAGATGCAGTGTTCTTTCAGCCAAACTCTTCCTGTTTTGATAACACCATCCTTTATGAAAATAAAAGGTTTTCAGTTTCTGCTGATTCGGGGTCTTGGACTAGCTTTGTAATTCAGACTCCAGTTTGAAAGAGTGATCTCCATCTGCGTACACAGACAGTGAAAATACATGGGAAGAGGGGCTGGTTCTTACATATTATGTAAACACTTTGATAACTTTGGGGAAATTTAGTCTTGAATTAACTCAGGAAGTGACATGAAAAGCAGCTCAGACCTTGCTGTACGCCTCCGATTTATTTATATATGTTGTTGCCAAAGCTATTAAAATAATATCAAGCACATAATGATAAGCTTTAGTAAGATTTGTCTGGCAGTGGAATAGCACCTGAAACAATGAGATATCGTGGCTGATTGCATTATGTGCCATAATGCACCATTAACAGCCATTATATGCCAGCTACACAGAGAAAGAGATGCTATGGATTATCAATGAAACACTTTGAAACACTCAGCGGGGCTGCTTCTTCTCAGACTTGTACCAGTTAGACACTTCAGGGACAGCCAGGCATTTTCGTCAAACCACATGATTACCCTGGGGCCTAGGGGAAAGGGATTTGACTAAACTCTTCTTATGCGAAAATTTCAGCTGGAAATGTGGCTTTTTCCTTACATATCTGGCTCAGGACCTTATTTATGTATCTTATTGTATGTAGCAAGCACTGAAGTTACCTGAATCAGCTGGACACTTTTGCTTTACTGCACAGTAAGATTTCTCTCTCACTGAAACAAGAGTGCATATACCTTTACTGTCTATCTGAAATGTGTGACTTAGAAAATTTTTTTTTTAATACACTTGGTTTAGCACGTCATCAGAAAAAAACCACAAACCCATTGGCCCCATTCCTGCATGGCTCTCACTTCCACCTTTCTGGTGAACTGCTTCGATCTCTTGCACATCTCCTCAAATCATATATAAAACATGGATTATTCCATGTCGGATCTCTGCCTTAGGGGAAAAAAATCCCAAACACCTTCTTTTTGAGTCATTGCATGCTGCCCTCCACGACTCTGCCCTTTCCACCTGTGAGGTGTTGTCCCTGCCTGAATCACTTCCCATACCACAGCTGATATCCCTACTTGGTCACCTGAAGGTCCCCAGGCCCTGTGGTCTCTGGTGTCCCCCATCTTTGAAAGATCATTTGACTGTTGGACCTTTGAGCACTGGAAAGATTTAATTTGCTTCACATACAATTGCAGTATTTCTGTTTCCCATACACAGTGTGGTTCGAGTGCAGTGTGGAATTACAGTATTCTGTCATTGGCAATGATGCCAAATTACCATATCATTGCTCACTAGCATTAGATTTTCAGCTGAATAACAAGGAGCTGTCACTACAGTAATTACACCAAAGTAATTCCTAGTGAGTGCTACCTTCTAGAAGATGATGGTCTAGATTATGGCTGTAGGTTCCCCTCCAGCTGGAAGTATTTTGTTCTATCCTAAATATTTGTGAAAGCTGCTGAACCAGAAGAAACCACAAAGTTGAAATCTGGAAGTTGTTGCACCTTTTGAAACCTTTGCTCTGTTTCCCACTGGCAATCCTTGCTCTTCCAGGACTTCAGCTAGCATCCCTTCATGGGCTTGTGACAGTTATGCTCTGGGTTGTGGCCACTCAGGTCTTGAAGACCTCCAGGCGCGGGGATCCCACAGTCTCTCTGGGCAACCCACTCCAGTGCTTCATGATCCTCACATGGCTTTTGGTATTGATTCCTTATCTCCAGCCTGAACTTCTCTAGTTTCAACAGATGTCGCTGTCTCTCACTCTCCCTCCAGGCATTGCTGGGAAGAGCCTGTCTCCATCCCCTGGATGCCTTCCCCATAGGCACTGGGCTGTGCTCTGAGGTGCCATGACACTTTCTCTGCTCCACGCTGAGCAAGCCCCACACACCCTCCTTGCCTCCCCTGAGCCCTTCTGGTTTATCAACCTGTCTCCAGGATCTCAAATGGGACGTAGTGCCCGGACGAGGCCAGAGTGCTGAGTGGAGCGGATTACCCTTGTGCCCTCTGGCTAGGGGAGAAAGATGGAAGAAAACCTGCCAGAGTGAGCTAAGTGCTGTCTTTGACATCCCATGGGAGGAAGCAGGGGAGCCCAGAGGGCTGGCCAGCAGTGCTGGGGTGTGGGGAAAGCCTGTGAGACTTTGTCCTGTAGCCTCCCAGGGAGGCAAGAAGTGTTACCAAGTGAACCCTCTTGCCATATGTGCCTGGAGAAGTCTGCCCCAGTCAGAGTGAACTGATGGGGCTCTGGGAAGACAAGGTCGAGACTTTGGTGACTAGCGTGAAACACTGATGCCAAGCACATGACAAGAGATGGGGGGATGGAGTGGGAAGTGGTGTTGTGGTAACCCCAGACTCGTGTGCTGCCTCGCAACAGCAGTGCCCAAGTCCCTGCTCCTGCATGGACTCACGGCTTGGAGCTGCTCTCGGCTTCACGCCGGGCTCGTGCCCTGCCAAGGCAGGAGCCCCAACAACTTCAACCAGGGGAATTGCAAAGTCCTGCTCCTGGGGAGGGACAATGCCAGGCAACAGCAGTGCGGCGGGCTGCCCTGCTGGAAAGCAGCCAGGGGATGGTGGCCATGCTGCCGCCTTCCAGCACAGGCTTCCTGCCCGCTCCTCCAGGTCCAGCCTCGGGGCTGGCATTTCTTCTCCCCTGCTTGGAAAGGACTCATCTTTGGCAGACGGCTGCTGTTAGTGCCCTGAGGTCCCTCACCACCCCAGCCCATCACGTGCTCTCTGCAGGACTTTCCCCAGCACAGAACCCCTCTGCTGCACGTGGACTCCACAGAAAAGGCAGCGCATCTTCTCCGTGCTCACTAGGGCTCCTCTTACACGGGACTCCTTCTGCAGCCAAGCTGGCCACGCAAGATGGGGAGGGACAGAAGCTGGCTGCTGGGTTTGGTAACAAGAGCTGATGTTGGCCCCCTGTGAAAGACCCAGTTCCCAGCGCCTGGCCCACAGGTGACCCTGCACACCTGAGGCAAGTAGCAGGAACCTGCGGAGAAGCGGAGCAGGGAGTGACTCTGCGGGCAGCAGGCAGAAAGCAGTGGGAGCAGGCCAGGTCCCACCATGCTGGAGCTGCACAGAGGGCGAGATGTCTGCCCTGGGAGGAGAACCCACCTGCAAGACACAAATAATGCTTAGTAAGAGGAAATAAAAAGCTATATATACCTTAACAGCTGTTCAGATCAACAGTGTAAGTACATTTTCTTCCAATGTGGCCAAATAGTAAAGCAGTGTCATTTGTTAATAGAAACCAACCACTCTCTAGAAGATGTTCTCCCTACAAAGAATATAAATTAGCACAAGGGCGAATTTGCCACAAATGACATACTACAATCTCGCAGTAACTGGGACTTTGAACAACAGAGTATTAACTTTTCAGTCTAAAATAAAATGTCCCAGATTTCCCTTGAAGGTAAGGTACAGGATATGTCACATAATTTGTTTTTTCTAAAGTTCTTGATCTTCTCAAACAGGAGGCATTTTGCACTCCTATTTTCTTATAATGTGCTTTTGTGTTTTGGTAACCATCATGTGAAGTAGAAGAACATAGGCTTCAGAAACCAGCCTGTTTTAAATAAAGATCAAGGAAAGAACAGACAGTCGATCTGAAAGTTTCATTTCACCCTAAATATGCAATCTGAAGGGTTCAAGCTTCATTTGCCAATTTTTTTTTGTTTCACTTTAGCTCATTCACATATGATGCTACATTAGATAGTTCAATCTATTGTGACATAACACTAGCAATAATTGGCAGCTAAAAAGGAAAAGCTGGGTTATTTGTTCCTTGTAGGAACAAAGGGGCTCAGAGGAGCAGCAAGGATTAAAAATCACGTCTGCAGACATTCCTGTTTCTTTGGCCAAATTTGCAAAACAGGTCATCGCAGCATTTTTTAAAGCCTCGTCACTGTTTTTATGGAAAGGCATTGGATCATCCCAATGTAAACCAGTAATGTCAGGGATTTGGCATAAGAATTCCTGCGATCCTCTCTACCCCCTGACATTTCTATGTTGCCGTCACAAAAGCTGTCCAGGTTTCCCTCCACCATTTCCTTAAAGTAATACAAATTTCCCAGCTGCATTGCTGTGATTGTTGGGTGATCAGCTAGCTACCCATTGCCTGCAGGAGTAACACCTTTGAAATAATTGCTTTTTTAAGAAAGGGGATCATGAATTGAACAAGGAGTTTTCCTTGACCCGAAACAAAATGTTTAGCTCAATTTTGGGTATTTGAATGCTTTTCAAGTACCATTGCTAGATAAGTTTTGAAACAATATGTTATTCTAAGGTGAAATACTGAAACATCTCACTCTGAAAATGTCAATACATTGTGTTCCAGAAAAGATCTCTTTTCGTTCTGTTTGAGCTACTTCACAAACTAGACACAAATTGAAGAACTGTTTTGGACATTCCCAATCTTCATATTTTGGCTGACCTAATTCCAGCCCTAATATTTCATATGACCAGAGGCAGCAGTATAAGCACCACAACATTCGAGTTTACATGCTGTGAGGTCCTCTAAGTGCCCCTCAAATTTGGGGGCCAGCTTTTCTGATCACAGCAGACATGTTTAAATTATCTTTTTCTGGTTTTTTTTTTCCTCATCGGACAAGTGGAAGAATGTAGGGTAATGTAATCTGAATGTCAACTAATGTACTCAGCCTGGAAATCGCTTCATGTCTACAACAATTAGATCAAACAGCTATTGTCAGTACTACAAGGGAAGAGCTTTCTTATTCTAAATACTGCTCAGTGAAAACTGCTGGAAGTAAAAGTTCTCAGTCTAAATTTTTTGCTTTCCTTCACCAAGCAGCAGCTAACTGGCAGCTCCAGCACTTGAGTTGGCAGCAGGAACTTAATCACAGTTGTTCACAGCACTGGCACTTTCCTCAGGATGCCTCCATCAGCATGAACTAATCACCTCCCTGCATGTGCAAGATGGTCAGAAGATACAGTGCGGATCCCACAGCCTAATGCATCCACTTGAATCTTTTCAGGAGAAAACTCCAATTCACCAGTAATTAACTTTTGGAAGCCATAAGTAGGATCCTGAAGACATGTATTCTTAAAGACTATTTCAATAAATAATCATCCACAAAATATCGAAGTTTTGCTACTTCCAGGCATGAGCTCCTCTTAGTCGCCTGTTTTAGCCTTGCAGAAGACTGATGTCAAAACCTTGCCTTCTGTAACTTTGGTATTTCTTTAGAAATTATTGCTCTTCTCAACTGTCAGAGGTGAAGGCTTATGCTTGTGCTTGATTTTGGAGTTCATCAAGCCCACTGAAACTGAGGGTCATAGAAGTAAACTCAGGCAAATCTTTGGAGGATGAAGGCATGCAGAAATAAAACACAGTCCAGTAGCTCAGATATTAACTGAGATTCAGAAAGACTCGGTTTCAACTTTCTGCTTCTTTGTGGACTTTCCCTTTGGCCAGGGAGAAGTTATTACAGCCTAAACTCTGACAGTATTGACCTGTGTCTTTTTTCTGATAGCTGTGTCTTTGAATGAAATTACAGCAATAGCAGGTCTCAATTTACAGGCATTTTTTGAAGGTGGGTAGACAAAAATTTGTAAAATGCTCCAACACAAAAAGAGAGATAATCACATAAAAACCTAAGATGGGTGGCTATGCAGGTCTGGCAGATTTACATGACTTCTACCAGATGCAACCTACTTCAGCAGTTCAACCTACTCCAAAGCCTTGTGTGAGGTTGGCAGACGTGGAAATCATTACAACCCCACTGGAGCCTGCAGAGAAATCCAAACAAGGATGATGCTTACACTGACCCTCGCATATGTGCTTTGTTTCCTTCTGACACCATGAACTGATTTAATAAATGTAAAATACTGGACTGATTTTAGTTTTCAGGTCCCCTAATGCCACAGAAGCTATTAAAGCTATTTTTGGGGAATTTTATTCTTGAATCAGTTTACAAAGTGGTTCATTTTTTTCAGATTAAATGGGAAATACCTCCATGCCTTTGTTGTTGCTTACTCATAGCTGACATAATTTGAGTGTAAAGTTACGATCCATTTAATGAATAATATCAAATAGGAAATGAAAAATTCAATGATGATACTCCAGATATGTGTATTGCAGCCAGGAGGCACAGATTGCACTGAGTCTTCATGCTTGACAGAGAGTGAAGAAAGTCCTTCTATATCTTTGTCTTTTGGAACAGAAATTTGACAGTATCTTCTACTCATTATTCCTGATGTGAGAAAAGCCATTCTTTTCCTTGCAGGACACTAAGAAACTATAGAGTTGGTGCTAGTGAATTGGGACTTTTGAAATTCACACAGAGGGAACATAGCTTCACCCAATATGTTACAGGTAATTCTCTGGAATGAACAGCAGCTTTTCTTCAAAGTCTGTTTTGCAAATCATTGAATATAAATACATAGTCAATGCAGTTACATACACGTGCAAGTTCAGACCACACACACACATGAGCATTTGTGCTTTTGCATGTTTGAAATCATACTCAACAGTATTGTTGGAACTTATCTACTTCATTCTTATTTCTGTGATTGCAGGCTTAAAAGCTGATTTCTGAGTAGAGATTATGGGCCGTTGCAATGATACTGGTCATCTTCTTAAGTGCATTGTTGTGTTCCCTTCAAAATAATTAGGACTTTGACATGCCTTTGCAGCAGTTGGCTAAAAGCACTGCAGCTTGTTAGGAAGCCAGACACAGTTAGACACTGTCAGATTTTCTCTGGAGGTGGTAGGTGTCTAGCCTGCAAATGGGAATAGCAAAAATATCAATTCACCTCCATGAAGCCAGCTTCTTTGTTTATAAACAATGAGTTTTTATGCTGGGTGGGCTAGCTTATTTGATTCCTCAACTTATTGCTTTTACTGTAGTGATATGTCAGTATTTGCCATCATGGTAATTCTTTTCAGGACCAATGCTCCAATGAAGTTGCGGCTTTGATTAGAACAGAAGCCACGTAGTTCTGTCTACACTAATCCACGTAACTGTGAATAATGCATTCTCCTATCATTCCTTGTCCTTTGCTCTCCCCTTATCCCCTTAACCCCATTCCTGTTTATTCCTTTGCTGTTGTTTTTTTCCCCATTATGTGCACAGAATAACAATAATTCCTGTCTACAGGAGAGCCCTGGATATTCTATATATATCTTATCTACATAGTGAAGTAAAAGTCAAAGGTCTTATAAGAGTTTTGCTTTTTCTTAGTACAAGGATAAATTTTCAGATATTAGCCACTTCTTCCATAGCTCAAGACCGATCAAAGAATAGTCACCCAGGCCATTCTTTATGGTACATGTTTTCTCCTGGCACACCTTCCTCCTCCTGTTACCACAAAACACGAAAAATCTAATTTTTACTAGCTTTGGATCCCAGTCTGTAAGCAAGCTCCATTTAGAAACCACGATAGGTCCTGATGCAGCAAGTGTAGTTAATCACTGGTCAGACTTCGAACATGAATAGTCTCACTGAAATCAGTGGGACTGCTCATATACCACAGGTGGACATGCAACTAGTGTAATGCCTTGGGCTGCTGCAAGCGTATTTTGTGTCAGGCAACTGAATACAGCAATGTACCACTCTAAGAAAATTCTGTGATTACCAGTTCTGAAATCTAGGCTTCATGTCAGGGGAGGAAAGCTGGCAGTTTCAGGAAAGCCCTGTAATACTCCGGTAATTTTTTCAAAATTTATTTTCAAGCTTCATTTGATAACTGTATTCTGGAAGAAAACACAGATGAGTTTCTTTCCTGCTTCGAAATGCTATGTACTTCTAATCCTAGAAATACAGTTGACTAGAACAGAGAGTATCAAGACTGAAATTAAGTTGAATTGTCTCCTTCCATTTTGGTCCATTTACTTAATATCTCTCAGGTACGGGTTTGAGTGTAGTTGAAATACACATTTTTTGAAGACAACTGCACTGCTTCCTGCAATTACATGGAGTGCTTTTTGACTAAAGCAAAGAAGTGGGAATGGAGGTCTCTTGCCAAAATACCCCTGTTTTATTTAGGAACATTATTTACTGAGTATTTGTACACATGGTTAGAGAGGCGATCTTCCTCCCATGCTTTTTATATAATATTGCTTTAATACTACATTGATGGAGACAGATGCTAGATTGCTATGCTCTTTGACACTGTGATCAGCTATGTAACGGCAACATCAAGGTACCCTTAGAACATTAGCATTCATTACTATATTCAGGTTATAACTTCAAGCCCATTTGTTTTCCTGGAATGGGAAATATCTGGTTGAAAATCTGTTTTAAAATCTGTTTTGGTAATCTATGTGAAAGAAAAGAAAAGGAATGGATTTGCACTGGTTTAAGAATTGTCAGAAACTTGTTAGGATGACATACAGGTGCTCTTTTTAGTGCATTACGTATGTGTGTGTGTGTCTATAAACACATACACAAAAAAACATGACAATGTACACATTTATATGTATGTACATATAGACATTTCCATGTGTGTACAGACCCATACTGTTATGGTTTGGCTGCGGCCAGCAACAAAAGCACCACACAGCCGCCCCTCCCCCTGCCGTGGTGTGGAGGAGAATGGAAAGAAACAGGCAGAAAATGGTGGGTCAGGATAAGGGCAGTTTAACAGAATAGCAAACAAAGGAAACAGGAACAACAACAATACAGAAAAGGGAAATACACAAAACAAAACAGATAGCAGAGAGAACAGCTCTCACAGCCTGCTGCCCGCGCTCCCGAGCTGCGAGAGTTCCTGCCACCCTGCTCCCCCCCACCGGAACCCAGCATCACAGCACATGGTATGGAATACCCTGCTCTGTTTGGCCAGGTTGGGGTTGGGTCAGCCCTCCCGGCTGTGTCCCTTCCTGGATTCTGGTGAAAATTAGCCCTGTCCTGGCCGAACCCAGGACACATACATATACATAAAATAAATAATGACAATGTCTACTGACAGATGTTGTTTACAACATTCTGTCCTGTAAGTGCTTCACTACAGTTGGCACTTTGGATTTGTTGGGTGTCTATGCATCTCAGCCTACTCTTTTTCTCCAAAGAGTACTACTAGTCTTTTCAGAGGTTCATCTAATCTAGGACATTATAAGCTTACACACAAGGTGACCAGGTTTTATTTCTGTACTCAGCAGAAACAAAACAAATTGAGACTTAAAATGGGTGGCATCACAGTCTGAGGGTGACTTGTTTCTCTCGACAAAAAAAAGCCAGTTGTGTCACCCACAAATGACAAGTGCTCGAAGTTAGGCAGCTGTCAAGGAGTGTTGACCTGCATGAAGTGATCATGAAACAGTCTCTCTCCAAAGAAGTTTTCAGACTCACAGACCCATGGAATGAAGCTGCTGGAAGGGACCACAGGAGTCTGTCTGGTGGTTGAGCACCCAGGACTTTTGCTTATTCATTAACAAGAAAAATGGTTTAAGGGAGCTTATCAATGGGGATTTCACCTTCCAAAGACGCCTGCCTCTCCCCATTTGCCCCAAAACAATGCTGTTTCTGGAAAATATTTTAACAGTTTTGGATACGGTTGCATGCAGACACATGCATGCATATGTTAAGACAAAGTGTTCCTCTGGGGCTCATAACTTTGGTATTAGACATATAACAAAGGTCATGAACTAGATAGAGACTGTGAATTTGCACAAAAACTAGGTATGAAAATGTCAGCATGACACTAATGAAAATGATCTGGAAATGGCCCTTTCTTTGCTGATAAGTTACAGTACTTGTCTCAGGTAAACAAATAGTATGAGGAAATACTTGAAGTGGAGAGTGCTTCCCATGTCACACAAACTATCATCTTTATAACAGAGAGAGATGTAAATCTGGCTGTTCCCTAGAATACTGCCTCTGTAAGCTAAAATAATTAGCTGAGTATTAACATGCGATTTTAAAGACTCTTTGAAACCAGAAAAAGATTAATTCAGTACAACATATCTAATATATTAACAGAAGTGGGAATCATTGTATTTAACAAACCTGAGTGATCTGACTGTATCATGTTTGTTACTTTCCCACAGAAAATGAAAAGCATTTATCAAGGAGTCTCTCAGCAACTCACCAGGTGTCATGTGCAAAAAGAGCAGGCAGCAGATGTAAATCAAACTCTACTACTCTGTCTCCTCTGCTCAAAAGCCCGGCTTTTGGGAGGGAGTCCTGAAGCTCAGCCTTTTTAGAGATTTAGACATCTGGGGATGTGTTCAAATGCCTAAAAATAGATACTGAATGCCATCTGAGGTGCCTGTGGGAATCTTGTCCGGCCTCCAGTTCCTACCCTAGAAGGAAAAAGATCTATTGTACCTTATAGAATCATAGAATCATTAAGGTTGGAAAAGACCTCTAAGATGATCAAGTCCAACCATCCACCCAACAACACCATGCCTGCTAAACCATGTCCTGAAGTGCCATATCTACACCTTTTTTTTTAACACCTCCAGGGATGGTGACTCCACTGCTTCCCTGGGAAGCCTATTACAATGCCTGACCCCTCTCTCAGTAAAGAAATTTTTCCTAATATCCAAGCTAAACCTCCCCTGATGCAATTTGAGGCCATTTCCCCTCGTTCTATCACTAGTGACTTGGGAGAAGAGACCAACACCCACCTCACTACAACCTCCTTTCAGGTAGTTGTAGAGGGCAATAAGGTGTCCCCTCAGCCTCCTCTTCTCCAGACTAAACAACCCCAGTACCCTCAGCCATTCCTGATAATATATAGTATCATTATACATTGATAAGCAACGTATGGAGTACAGGGAAGAGCTGGAGTCTGCCACTCTCCAAGGTGCCACAGATCCAAGTTTTTATTTGGATCTTTCCCTGTTGTCACCGTATCGAGCAGGGCGGCAATAAACAGAGCAGCAGATGCTCTCTATTCATCTCTGCCCTCCCCATCAGGGGAAGGGAAAAAGGAGGGAAAGGGAGGGAGACTTAAAAATTAGATATTAAAACAGCTTTACTTATAATACTAAGAAATAAGACAAAATATACAAAACTGATACTGAGTTTCCCAGAGCTGAGTGCTGCTGGACCCGGCAGTAGATGGGAAGTGGACTTGGGAATGCACAGATCGGAATCTGGGTCAGGACCGCAGGCAGGACAATGAGCGGGGTCCTCTTCAGAAGCCGGCCATGGACGAAGAGAGCAAGACCCACGTGATGCCCCAGCTTTAAACTGGGTATGACGTGCATGGCATGGAACACCTCACTGGCCAATGTCGCTTCCCCTGTTCTGTCCGCCCCTCCCTGCAAGTGTGTCCCTTTACAACTCCTCACTTGCAGAACCTAAAAGATCTATCAGTGACCTGGGCTGCTACAGTAATAATCATAAACATGGGCCTTTACCTGCACTCTGCTCCTACTGTTAGCTCAGTAAAACTACAAACATTAGGTGTCATCAACTTTGGAGCAGACACTGTCTGGATAATACGCAGCCAACTTCAGAAAAATGCAGTTACTTAGAAGAACTTAGCTGAAAGGAAAATTCACTAACGGAGAATAAGTTCTGTTTTAAGCAAAACCGCAACACCTATGCATATGCAACACTCCAGCTAATGACCCAAATTACCATTACGAGACATTTTTATTTGTTTGTAATAGGGACAAATTTCATATTTTTGCTTTTACATGTTATAACTGTCCAAAACTGCAATTTCTTCATATTGTTCCCTGTGTTATGTAGATCAGAGGACTACCCTATACCAGATCTCACTTAGAAATCTTAATTTCTAATTTCTAGAAATTAATCTCACCACTACTTCAATTTACCAGCAATCAAGAATCTACTGCAGCCTTTCACCAATTCTTTTAATGCTGTCAATAACATTGAGTGCTCTAATTTTTCTTTTAATTTTTAACATTGGCTTGCTCAGTTCTGGTTTCCTGGTACTGAGACATATACTCTTCTCCATGAGCTCAAACACTTCAAAAGGTACATTCCTTGTGTAAGGCAGTCAGAGATTTTGTAGCACAACAATCAATAACCTTCCTTTCAATCCAGTAGACGACAGTCTTAGGGGTTTTTTTGCAAAACGTTTTTCTCCTGTCTTTGATCATACTTTCAGCTTATCTCTGATCCTTTCCAGAGCTGGATGTAACATTCCAGGAGTGACTTTATCAGAGTCAAATACAAGGACTGAACCATTGGTCTACTGTGACTGCTGAAACCTTTCCAGATCCACAGTCTTCCCTTGATCTGTCCCCATCGTTAGGCACAGGTTGAGTTTTGGCTCTATGACTATGAATTTGGCTCTGTTAAAACACATTTGTTTGGACGGAGGAGATTACCAAGTGGTTACCTCTCTCAGTGATTTCTGTTCTATGCTATTTAGCTCTCCCCAACACTTGTGTGATCTGCTGTCTCTGTTGGTAAAGATTTTCATTGTTCTTCCAAGTCATTAATAAATAGTATAGCCAGCTTTTAATCCACTTAATGTGGGCCATGTTGATTTTGTATTTTTCAATTTCGTAATCAAAATGTCATGTGGTATGAGACCAAATGTTTTACAGAAGTCTAAATACATTACATTAACACTATTACCTTTAAGAGCTGAACCTGTAGTCCCAGAAGAAAAGATATCAAGCTAGGTTTACATATATAGTTTTTTTAAATAAGCATATGTTGATTGTACTACAGGCCCCCACTCTGGATACCCACACCAATGATTTCCTTGTGTATAAATGACCATGAATAATGTAATTGATTTTTTCTAGCATACAAAAGGAAAACCAAGAAGAATGTATTTCCTACTGATATCATTACACTCTGTGCGTGCACCTCTTCCCCACATTAGTTGCTCTATTGCATAAGGTTCTAAGGAGCATATTCTTTTATGGACTATAATTCAACCCACAGGGATTTGGGGATGGAGAGTGGAGGGGGCTTATGGGTAGAATAGTTAGAGATCTATGTGCTAGCATTTATATTTACAAATTAATGTACTTTCAGTATTTGTGGCTTTTTAAAAGGAAATAAAATTTAGAATTCAATCTTGTTTCTTTGAGCACAAGATAGGTTGGATAGATTTTTTGATATCTAGACAAATTTGGAGGCTGATCTTTACACATTCATGAAGAAGAAAAGTGTGGCAGAGTTACTTTGTCCCATTGTAGGACAGCAGAACATTCTCAAAACAATAAGAGAGTATTTTCATAGCGACATGATGCATAGCCTACTACAGCCAGGGAACAACCAATTATTTATAAGCAAAGGAAGTTAAGGGTTTGTATTTTCCATGCTATCTTTCCTGAAGGAATCATATTAAGAACGTAACACTTACAAACAAGGGCACAGTTAAGACATTCATTATAAGTTGTGAATAGGATTCATTTTAATGATAATTCCACTGGCCTACACAGTGTTCTTACATGTGAAAAAAAGCCATGGGATTAGGCCAAATATTGTCATGGTAACAGAAAGAAAGGGAAATCATTCTAAAAGGGTTTCCAATAAGCAAGAGCAGCTAGTATTCAGTAAGTAGCCTTCAATAGAAGTTGACATCTGTTATTCATTTGTTGTTTCTAGGTTTGAAGAAAAGCAGGATAATTGGAAATAGTACAGTGTTCTGGGAACATATTGAGTGAAAGGGCTCTTAGTGCTTTTAAAATATTGGTCTATTTATCCTTAAAAACATTTAGCATGTACCTTCTTTGTCCATTTATAAATTGGACAAGCTAGTTGGAAGGTTGTCTAGACTCAATTACGCTTTAAGCAGTGGAAGATCAAAGCAAGCTTCTTGCTTTTAATAAGAGGAACTTCCATTTTAGCTGAGCAGGGAACACCTATTTTTGGAAACTGAGGAGAAGATGAGAATGAATAAATTGTATAAAGTTATGTATTTACCTCATATAGGGGATAGACTGGGAGAGACATTAACCTGCACAACAAACATGCGCCAGTGTTGGTGCTTTCCACTTATTTTGTTAAAGCACACCACTGTATCTTACATACCAGTGTAACACAATCCTCATGACAAGTGGTAAGAGAGAAGCAGATCAAAATCTAGTTGTGGAACTTGAAGGAAAAAAACGCAAACCAAAAATCAGTCGTGTTTTTAACACTCAGATTGGTTACCAGTGAAACTGGTGTACCATTGGATTTTCCCATACATGGACTTTTTAAGATGCAGTTTGCAACTTTTCTAAGAGGTTGATCTCAGGCTGTTGAGTGTGCTCTGCCTAATATTAAAAGCTTATTTGCTCACCTAGACTAGACAATGTGCCAAAAAATGTCCTTTTTTCCTATGAATTCACAAGACATTTATACACTAACTTGCTAGGGAAGTGGGTGATTTGAGGCACACACAGCTTTTGCAGCAGGAGCTTGCAAGTTAGTTTATGGTTAAAAGTCTAGACATTCGGCAAGAGTGAAAGAAAGACAAGCAGCAACCATTTCACTTCATTTATTCTGAATATTATTTCCTTACCTCTTCATAACAAGGAAGACGCAAAAAAAGAGAAAAGGATAAAGTAAGCTTAATGCTTATCTGATGCTACCTAAATCAGAATTCTAGAATGATACTGTTGTAAAAAATATTTGTTGATATATTCTTAGAAAAATACAATCTAGCTAAATTTCATATACTTCTGCCTATATTAGAAGTATTTCAATGTTTTCAAGGTAAGTAAAAATATTTCTGTTGAACAAAGCAATTAATGAGCACTTCAATAATGGCTGTGCAATCTGATATTTTAATACTTTGATGTTAAGATTTCTTTTTGAAATTTGAGATTTAGCCTTTTCTGTTCTTAGGGGTAGATACTGTACAAACACAAGAGAAGACACAGAGAAAGATTTGTAAAATGTACCTAATTGTCTGCGGAAGCACCCTGGCACCCAGTGGAGTTGTCAGAAAGGCTTTTAGTACCCATCACAATGGCTAATTTCTTCATTACCTTGACATTGAGGCCAAAATTTCCTTCTGTAAAGAACCTAAAATCAATACTGACTGACAGAAGTTTTGTTATTTTAATTCTTCTTACAGCTTGCAAACAATAATAAATTTGTCTGGCAAAATGAAAATTTTCCTTCTAGTTCTACAAACTGTTGCCACTAAATTATCCCTGAAGACAAGCAATAAAAGGTGTTAAACAACGTATGTAACTACCTGGCTAAACATCTATTATTCATCTTCAAACAACGTATGTAACTACCTGGCTAAACATCTATTATTCATCTTATTTCATGCTTTCTACACAGAGTGCAGGGTTCTCAGAGGTCCAAGGTCAATAAATATTCCAACACATAAATCTTCTCTGTCATATGATGGAGTGTGCCACTCACGCTCCTTTTTTCTCTCCAGCCTGGCAAAAAGACATCTATAAATTATTGCTAACATCATCTTTCCCAGTTCTACTCATTCAGGCAACCTCTAGGGCAACACTAAGATAGCCAATAACTATAGATAATGTGCTAGATGCAATTTCTAGTTTGAGAGCAGACTGTTGGAGCACTTTTCCAAAAAAGAGCCTGCTTTTCAAAGCCATTTCATTTCATGCTGCACTCTGTATATGCAATTATATGCAGACATTGCCTTATGCACACTTCAGCACCTGATTTGAGTGTTACAACAGTGCATCCTGACATCTTTGACCTATTCTCCAGCTAAACTGTGCATGACACGGCTCACATCTTTCGCATTCCTTGCCCCAAGATCAGGGTGTCCACATGCATAATTCACGTGATCCACAGATCTCCTCTAGCTGGGGATGATGGGGAAGCTCTGTGCTGCTCAGCCCAGGCTCACCGTCCCACCCAGCTGCTGACGGGCCTGTTATGTTAACAGTTATATTTACCAGCTTTTCAGCAGCTGGGAAATTCTTAACATTAGGGCAGTTTGGGTACAGTCGTATCTTATTTGTATGCACAAGAGCAAAGCCAAAACCTGAAGCATAAAAACAATTGAGTGTGGGGGTCTTTTTTTATAGAGACATTTTGCAAATACAGCTCCTATTTCTTCTTGTGACTATTTGTCACAGCGAGGCCTTTGTTTCATTTTTTTTTATTTTGGTTTTCTTTTGTTTACATTTTATCTTGACTTACTTCTCTGCCAGTTTTAGGCCTTACTCTCTTCTTCAGCATTTGCCTGCATAGCAACACCATACACTCGAAAGACTGCTATCAAGTAGTGAGCATCACTGATGAGGGGCGAACCCGGAGGAACTTCATTCATAGTAGTTTTGCTGCCCCACGCTGACGTCAGTCTTTGTTAGCCTGACCCGCGTGGTTGAGAGCAGGTGGCAATTGGTGAGGATGAGTCAGCCCGCACATGGGTTAGGTCCCTGAGGGAACCCTCCGTCCCACCACCCCTCACAGCTCCCATCGCCCACCAATGGAGAAACCGCATTGTCTCTGCAGGTCAAAAACAGGCATGGAGAAGGCAGATGGACCTTTTTAAGCACCACTGCTTCAGCTCCCATGGCTGCTGGTGCTGGGTTTTCTTGGGAAAGGGAGGACAGGGGTACAGAGAGCAGAAGCCATTGGTGTTGCAGTAGTGTTTACTGCTGTGTTGAAGCGACTACCAACTTCAATACATAGTCAGGGGTAATCACTGTATTGTGCCAGATGTGGAAATCACCTCAGATAGCTGGAGATTATGTAATAGGGCTGCAAATGAAATAGGAAACTGATTTGTTCTCATTGTCCATTACTGCAATTCAGTGCAATTTATTTAAGGCCACTATCTCTCACTCTAAGCGAAAATGCAAACATTAATCTTCATAGACCGTATCTTGGATACCAATGGTCTGGATAATTAGTTTGTTACTCTCTGTGTGTGCGCAGTCTTTTCATGTTCAGCAAGAAAGATAGGTGTCTATTCAGCTGCGGGGTATGTGTGGGCTTGTGCACACATGACAGTTAAGCAAACAGGAGATGGTTGTTAGCTTTACATCAGAGTTGCCCTGAATTTTCTTTTAGAGATGGTTTTTATTTCTTTTGGACAGTACTTAGATTCTTATGTCTAAAACCTCAGTAGTTCTACTGAAACCTCGTTTCTGTTGCTTGGGCTGTCAAGAAATCTTTGTGGCAGGAGTAAGATGGAGATGAGTACAGGCCACAGACTAAGTGTTTGCCTTGGTTTTAGGATAGATTTTGTTGTAGCTGTTAATCAGTGCATCCCTACATTTCCTGTCCCATACAACTCTCTTCTGCTGTGTTTCAAGGTGCAGCTATATAGTGTGCATGTCCTGTGTACCATGACCCTGAAGACGCATGCTTTATGAAGTCATATAGATTCAACAAGCAGGAGCCTATCCTACTTTACATGGAGCTGAAATAAACACCACTGTGGAGCAAACTTCAGAGTCAGTGAGGTAAGCAAAAATCACTGACTTCTGGTTTCCTCCTGACCCTATGAAAATATCCATCCTCCTAAGTAATACTGGCAGGAGGTCAATCTGTGTGACCTCTCCCACTGTCAAAGACAAAGCTATGAGAAGAGAAGATGTCCTGCAATACAAAGAAAGACAAAAAGCTCAGCTTTTGCCAGTTCTGCTAAAACTAGAGGAAATCACTGATATTTTCAATTTGTTGGATTGTGAGATTTTGCCTCTGTTACGTTATTCACAGTTCCTCCTTGACTGCCTTAGGGCTATGACTAGAGGCAGTTGGTTTTGCTCTGCTGGAGATGGTGTAACGGCAAGGGGAAATCAAACTACACAAGGACAGAGACTTTGCTCAGATAGGATGAGGACAACAGCGTCTTAGTGATGTTACTTAGTAATTCTCACTTTCCCAGATAGCTGCCAAATGACCACATGATGTTTCAACAGCATCAGTGAATAATATTTAAAATAAACCAAGAACAAAAATCAGGTGTAGGTGGCAAATGCGTACACCAGCTAGTCGCATATTTGCTGAACAGGTCTTCATGTGCTCCTTAAAAAAAGCCATACACTAGAAAAATTCTTCTTCCATGGTGAAATTCATATCAAAGACAAAAACAAATTAATATACATCGTATGCATCAGGAGCAGATCCTCAACAGCCTAATCAAGGCTGACCCAACCTTGTACTCAGCACTGAATCTTTCTGAAGGTCCCTTGCCTGAGCCTGGCCAGATTGGCTCCTTGAGTTCCCCTGCAGCCAAATGGGCTGGGGGCATTTGCAAGACCAGGTCTTCCCTGCAGCTCACATTTCACCTGCTGACCTTGCCCCTGCTGGGGAGCCAAGGGGGTGCAGGGATCACAGCTCCCTGCTCTTTGGTTGAGCCCTGCAGCTGTGGTTTCACACTGGGCTCTGACAGACAGCCTGTCTTTTAATGCTTCATCCCTCCCTATTGGCTGTTATTGTGCTGTTTGCGGTTTATTCTCTAAACGTCTATGAAAAGATTAATAGTTTTGCTGGTAAAGGACTGCTGATTATAACCAAAGATCTGCAAAGGCTCAGGGCCAGATATTCTCATACCCACTTGCACAATCTAGAGATGCCAGAGTGGGGAGAGGGGAAGCGGGGGAGGCAGCCCCCTGCCCCGAGCTGCCTGTGTCTCTCTGCCTGAGTGAGGCGCGCACACACATACACACACACAAACACACACGCGCATGTGCACAAGTCACGGCCTCTCCAGGTGCTTCTACCAGTCTGTTCGTCTCCTTGCGCTGAACACTGCCCAGCCATGTACAAAGCCAGGCCGCCAGAGCAGGGCCCACCCTGGGCAGCCAGCATTCCTAACAATGCAGAGGTAACTACCCCCGGTCATTACAAGAAGCATCATTCTGTGTACCCCTTATCTAAATATTTATGAAGGGCTGAACTTTGAGTGACCCTTTGTAGGTCTAAGTGAAACTGCCCTGTAGGCAGTAGTGGCCTCGGACTTGTGTAGATTAGGACTGCTGGAGAATCCCAGGAGACCTTGGCAGCTGCAGTAAGATATGTGCAGCTTGGATCAATTTAGGATTAGTCTCTGTCTTCTCTTAACATTTAAGTATAGCCAGGAAAAAGACCTCACACTCCACTTTTGGATGACAGAAGTGAAAGTCTGTTCCTGGCCTGCCTCTGCATTTTCCTGCACACAGTTTCTACCCACAGAAAAGGAAATCTGGGGCCGTGTTTCCTTTGCCTCATGGTACCCACTTGGCATGTACAAATAGGACTGGGGACATAGCAGGAACCAGACCATAAAGCTGATATCTGCTCCCATTGGCTACTGACTTAAATGGAGGGTCGTGATTGATATCAACTGGAGATTTGGCCACTGGGCTGCTTCATGAAGCACTGCATAGATTAACTCTTGGATTGGCCAAAGTGGCTTGTGAACTTCAGTCTATTTTTTGAGCAGTGCTGGCTGAAGTAAAAGAAAACAAAGAAAGGTTTCTGGAAACACAAAAATGCTTTGTTTTGGGTTTGGACTTAAAAATTACAAGCACACGTAGGGTCTGCATGCTGTGAGAATTTTATAGGCTTTGCAGTTGTCTTTAATCCAAGCTCTGAATGTTGTTGAGATGGCACTTCAGGTCAGGTCTCCTGTGTCCATGCATGCTATTAAATCTCTCGCTCGGCAGGAGGAGACCACTGGTGCTTTCTCCTCACCGTCTTTGTGAGTGGCAGCTGAAACCACAAGAGAAATGTCATTCTGTGCCAGTGGACAGGACTTGTCTGCCCTTTTGTGTTTTGGGTTTGGGTTTTTTTTGGTAAATCAATGACAAAAAGCAGAATCATTTGGAAGGATAATTAATTTTTCAGGTAGCATTTCACTTATACAGACACCTATAGGGAGGCACGAGGAGGCGTAAGAGCGAGCTGCCAAGAAACAGACGTTGTGAAAGGCTGCAGGGAACCAGAAGCAGGTCCAAGGGCAGCACTGGTCCCTGCACCCTGCTCCCCGACCCTTCCCAGTACTCCTCTGTGGCAGGAATTCGGAGAGAGTCAGTCCTCACGTGCGCTGTCCAGGTGTGGTTACCTGTCACAGCGCTTTTCTTTAGTTGTTCACCAAACATCTTTGTTATGGGTGGGGGGAAGAGGTTTACTTCCTGCACACTTAAAGCTTTTTACAGCATTTTTTGATCAAAAAGCATTGAGAAAAGAGCCTGTCTGCAGTAGGTGTGCGTAACCACAGGTTATTCAGAGTAAAGAGCATTGGTATCAGTGTTTTTTAACCCAAAATATGTGTTTACGTCTACTCATTTGACAGCACATGAGTCAATCACTCCACTCCATCCCTTCATCTAGCATCAGGAGTTTCTCTGGTGATGTGTCCCGGGACCAACACACTGAGGAAAGCATCCATCCAACACAAAGTTGTTCTGCTGCTGCTGTTGCTGCTTCACCAAGGCCTTGCATGCCAGGGCAGAAAGCAAGTTGGCCCCGTACCTTCACCCTCCACCCCAGGCCCATCACCTGGAGAGGTGAAAGAGAAACTTGGTGGGAGTGGGGAAAGAGATTTCTCTTGAGAAGGAGAAGTGAAAGAGTTCAGTAAATGCTGCCCTGCAGTCCATTAGCTAAGCATTAGGATTTATTACCAAGTATGGGAAAGCAGCTTGTAGCCAGCCCTAAGAGAGACACTGAAGATTGCAAGAAGATGACAATTATTTGTATGCATCTCAGTTAATTTGTTGCTTTGCAGACTGAAGACTGGTGAGCCTACAACCTGGGAAAACATGCAAGGCACAGACTAATCTCTACAAAACTCACATTAGAAAGCAAAGCAAAACCATGACCTCTGTGAAGTCAATGGGAGTTTTTCTACAGACTCCAGTGGAGCCAGGATTTCACCCTGAGTTTTCCATATAAAGGCCAGAATGTACCCTTGATTTATGAAGCACGGGATTTTTCTGGCTCCAGTGCACATTGTCTCTTCTTTTCCAGGAATGCATTCAAGGGCTGAAGTACACCTCTGTGAAACAAAAGGGGATACACAATTGCATTTAAATAAAATCAGCCTTATGGCAATGGGACATGACGTTGACTGAGTTTGCTAATTCCACTTTGTGACCAATATAAATACAAACCACAACTTCTCTTGTTTTCACAGGAGAGTAGTGTAGTCTTAGAACAGGAGGATCACGGCATTGACCTTATGTTCAAGATGAACAAACTGACATGGACAAAGAAATCCCATGGTGCCTATCTCCAGTTAACTGTTTGTTTAGCATGTTGGCCTTGCTAAATGTACTTGAGACAACAGTAGCTTTTAAGATAAAGCTTTTCAGTAACTTTTTGCAGTTCTGCTGACTTCTGAGAGTTTATCAAAGTCTCCAGTTCAATAGCGTAGTAGTTTCCGTTTTCAGATCTTACATTCTAATCTGAATAAGCAATTGTCTTCTTATTCTTCTTTGCATATTTTTAGTCTTACTCAAAATAGCATGGAAAATGTGATCTCACAGACACAGAGGATTCAAAACTAAGAATGCTAATAACACACAAGATGTTAATTTTTGTGTCCAGTCTTGAGCTTTTGAGCTGCAAATACTCAAGGTCACCAAGACCAAGCAGACAAACAGGCCTTGAACTCAGTTGCCTTGTGATGCACTAGCACTTTCATTTGCAATGTGATCATCAGGTGGCGTGAGGCTGAAAGATGCCATTTATGGGAGGTTCCTACAGATTTTGATAGTTTGCTTACCATGGAAAGGAGTGAAGTGATTAAAAAAATAAAAATCTGTGCAGCAGGGCCCTGGGGCTATTAAACAGAATGTATGGCAAGTGCTAGATTATATGCTTGGTAGCAAAGAGGACAGGCATTCCTGAGAGTGGAAACATACCCTTCGGCTCAATGGCCCTGAATGAGCATTAGGGGACACAATGCAAAAAGCAATTCAAAATGAGAAATTCCACTGATGTGATAACAAAGTTAATAAGAGCACTGAGTGTATGAACAAGGAAGAATTAAATAGGAGTGGAGATTAAGGTAATGTTACCTCTCTGTACAGTACAAAGCTGACTGCTAGGAGAATCCTGCACAATTGTAAAACGACGCTGAAAAAACTCGAAGAAACACAAAACTGATACTAGGACTGAAAAAAGGAGACCATTTTCCAGACAGAAACATAATAAATTCAGCTTATCAGAAAACAACTGAAGTGAATAAACAAGAAATAATCTGATGATGGAAGGAAAATAGGCATTGCCCACAGGATCTTTAATTTATTGCAGAAAGGCACAACAAAGCCAGCATGTAGAAAAAGGTCTGATATATTTAGGTGAAAACTGAGTACGCCTTTCCTTACCAGGTCCAAGAGGGATCAGCCATTAGACACACTTCCAAGGGAAATGACAAGTATCCCCCTCTCCCTGTCCCGGCTTTAAATCTAGCTGCCTTACAGGAAAGCACACAGAAATAAAACAAAGTTAATGGAGCACAATACATCCATAACTAGATAAAATGTTATGGCCTGTGATGTACAGGTCAAACTAGATGATCTAATGGTCCCTTCTGGCCTTAAAGTTCATAAATCCTTTCTCACAAGCTGCCCTAATGAGGTAGCTCCCTGTTTGGACCTAAGTTGGCTCTGCGTTTCCCACTCCAGTTTCATTGTGATGGCAGCATCCAGGACAATTTCAGGGCCAGGAGCAGTGCAGGTGGCTGGAAAGAAGAAGTTCCTACCTGGCTTCCCACACAAGTCAGGAGCCACCCAATGCAGTGGTGCACAGGGCTTAGCTTTCAGGCTTTTCATTTGTTTGATTCTGGAGCTGGTCCTTGAGATTTCCGTGTCTTTATCCCCTAAAAAGTGCATCTGTCAAAGGATCTTATTTTCCACACCCACTGTTAGCAAAGCCTGTGAGTTGGTGCCTACATCAGTGGGGCCTTGCATGCACCTGAGCGTGGCATTGCTCCAGCTCCATGCTGAACAGGCCACAAGTCCCTGTTGAACCCCCGCAGAACAATACTCTAAAAACAGGTATTTTAGGTAGAAGGACACTGTCTGAAGGCTGTTTGTCTCATTTGAAAAACAATCTCAGCATTTCATTCATCAGGCGGCTACTCCTTGCTTCAGGGGCTTTGTGCAATGGAGAATATGCTTTTCTTCTTCATCCTGCTAAGCTCTCCCATATATTCGCATTTCTGTGTATAGCTGATTGACTTGTTAAGAGATACAATTTCTGTAGGCATCATAACAAAGACAGACGTCCATCAAGTTTGTTAGAAATTACCAATCTCCTTTCATTCAAATTTAATCACAAGTGAAGTTTAACTTGCATTTGTGAAGGATAAGGCATTCTGATATGGCTTTATGGTTACAAAAAACATATAATGATTTTGATACTGGAGCCAAAAGGACATCATCAGACAGGAAGAAAATTGTCTGCTTGGTAATGTTTAAAATACTTTTGAAACCAAGTGCTTTGGATTGATGCTTTCCCAGCTCTTGAACGCCATAGTAAATTCTCTAATGTATTGGAAATTATATCTAAATGTAATCAGCAAAAGCACTAGTACAGCTCATTTCCAGATGAGACCTTGAAATTCTGCTCTATTGTTCAGATATCTTTGTTACACTTTCATCCTGTTAATTAATTATTTATCATAATTATGCTTTCTTGCTCTCCATGTGAGTAAGTAGGTGACAGTTATATTCAAAATCACAGTCTGATGCCCTTTGCTGGCCACAAAAGTCCCTGCTAGCTTCTTGTATTTATATGTGTAGAAATACATACATGCAGACATATTTGATCACATAATATAGCTGACAAATTATATTTCATTTAGAAAAAAAATAACTGGGTAATTTAGCCTTCATGTGCCATTACACTAAGTACATGCTGAATGCAACAAGGAGCAGAAAAACATAAATAGGACTTACGGATTTACGTACGTATATGTGTGTACGTCTGTGTGGTTTTCTGTGCTGGCATAAAACACTGTTTTATTTTTTACAATTGCCAAAATCTACTGCAGTTAAAACTTTAAAGTATTAAAATAAAGCAAAAAGTAGAATAATGGATATTTTCTTTCATAAAAGACTGGGAAATTATTTAATTCTAAATTTATGTGACATACAACTGTTCCAAAATACTTATATGTATAAGATGTAATCACAAAACCATCCTTAAATACTTTTTTTGATTACTAATGTCTCATTTGACTTGAGGCTTGACTTCAGGCCAGTCAGATAATTGCAAATACTCCTATGGACTTCCCTGGGTTTTGGACAAATTAACACACTTTAATACAAGAACGAAATGGGCTTTGGCACATAGTTCGCACCATAACAGAGTGAGACGACAAACTTAAGTCTAATTTTGTTCTGTTTTCATTTCTCTACAGTATGAAAGCATGCATGAAGGGAAATGAGGCTGTGTTAGTTGTCTCCAAGTTTTTTGGAGTACTTTGAATGGTGTGCAGCAGCAATTGAATCATACCCTAAAATGTCAATGAGATTTTCACTAGAAGAAAGAGAATCTTCCTTAAATGTATCTTTTGCCCTCAACAAAGTACAATTTTTAAAAATCTAATCAGGGAAATTAGCCATATTTCAGAAGCTGTGGGTGAATTCAACTAATGTTCAAACCCTTTTGAAAATTGTAGTCCTGCACTTAGATCCATGTGCACAGAGTCTTGTTCTTGAGCAAAAGTGGGTGAAGTTAATTGGATTACCATTACTAGTTCTTCTCTCAGTCAAGCTGAAATGTTTTGAGAAAAGCTAAGCAAGGCAGAATCTTGTTTGGTGGTGAATTATGCTTCTGGAAAAATTATACATCTCTGCAAAATTTGTTACACCATTTTTATGTGAACGATACAAAACCAACTGGAAGTTCTATCTGGTCTGCTTTATGGATTTAATTACTAGTTTAAATAGTTTCTTTTCCATGGTTTTTGGTAATTTGTGAATATTGAGAAGGAATTATTATATACTCAGAATAATTTTGCCGTTTTTCTTAAATCTGTATTTTCTATTACCAATGTTCATTTCCCTCTGCTCTGCACAGAGACATTTCTGACTGACATAAAGCAGATGAACTCAGCTTGCTCTTCCTACATCCTCAGGAGCAAACAAAAACAAAGGTCAAAACAGAGAAACAAAAAAACATCTCATACTGTCTTAAAATAAAATCGAAGTTCTTGGCATGAATTTATGTAATATGTCTAGTGGAGACCTCTCAAGACTACCAATCAAACCTTGCTGCTTCTGTTAGTCTAGTATTAATATTTGTCTTTTTGGTGAGATTTTTTCAGATTCTGTGAACAAAGCACTGAGATTTTAATGAAGGCCACTGTTCTCTTGCAGGTGATTTCACAGACCAGTACAGCCTTGGTGTTAATTAGAGGGAGCTAACGGATAAAGATTAAAATACAGTTAACCCTTTGGAAATGCATGGTTTTCTCAGTGTATCAAATTTTTCAGTAGGAATTTTTCACTTGCTGCAGCTATAACTGACGTTGTCTCTTCAGTTCAGTTTTCATTCCATTTTCTTATACCATAGTTCCTGTAATGTTCTAAACTATTATTTTGATGACAGCTGAATGACATCTAAGAAAAATTTATTAACACTACAATGTTTCAAAATGTGCTTTTTTTTTTTCACGTGCCTTGCATCTCCCTTCTCCCCATTTACTAGGGCAAAGCAGTGTTTGAAACTCTAGGCCACTTCTGGGCTGGGAAAAAGATAACGTTGGCAGGAAAGGTTGTAGACAGCTTTGTAATTACTTTGACAGAAGATACTCCAAAAGATGCAGCAGGATTTGGGAGTCAGCGTGCTAACTGATTCCAGATGTTTCCATGGTATTGCTTTCTAAGAATGAGTGTGCAGCTGTGCATGATATCCCGGTTTCCTTGTTCTTACTGGTATCATTCTGCCTGTGCATCAATCCGTCCTTCTTTTCTGGTGATAATTAGGAGAGACAAATCAACACATATAGTAGAATAAATGATAGCATACAAACCACAGGGATAAATATAGAAGGGTTTAAAGGAAGCATTGGTTTAAACTAGTGTGTCAAATATGAAGGTAAAGGTGAGCTGTCCTGCTCATAATTTCAGAGGCATGTCACCATTTTTCTGTTTTAGGAATTGTGGATAAAGGCATTTAGAAAATCTGTTAGTTCCAGTTATTAAGTAACCTTGCTCTAGCACCCTTGCCATCCAGTAAACAAGCTCAAGTGGGAATAAATTAGTTGTCTGCAGTATACAATGTAGGTGGTGTGTAATGTATATGTAATGCACAGCATAAGGAAACTCTTAGCAAAATTATCTCTCTATTCAGAATATTATCACTGTATGAATAACTTAACAGGGTGAAAGGTTGATTTTTAAAACAGGGAATATACAAACTGGATGGTTTATGCCTGTGTCAGATTTCCTGTGTTAGTGTTATCTACAAACACTCTCAATACCTTGCTGCCTTGAATACAAGTGACCTGCGCCGACTGAAACATCCTGCAACCTTACAGTCACTTAAGACCATCAAGTGCCTCTTCACAGAAACCTGATTTCTGACATTACTGGTAGTTTTTTCTCAGGCTGCTAAGATTTCTCACCCTTTCTGCCTGATTCACCCTGTTACGTCCTGCTAGGACGGACTACCCCATCTGCAGTCCTCTGCATGTACATCCTCCAGTTCTTCTAAATCTTCATGCACTCTTACACTTGTTTTTTTGTTTATTTACCTCCCAGAGGTAAATAAATCTCAGAGCTGAACACAAGCGAATGGAGAAGCAAAGGCGCAGATTAGAAGAACAGAATACCACAAAAGCATAAAGAATAAACAAGGCTCTTGCCCTACTGTGTTTCTGCAAGGCAACAAACATCAGGCTATGTGAACGTTAGGCTCCATCTTCCTTAGAAAGAAGCTACACATTTTACAGACAGAATTAGTAGGATTTACTATTCATTTGTGTCAACCCAATCCTTTAAATGACTTCTTGGTAAATAGGTGATTTTAAAATATTTTCCGGCGGCATAAGGCTCACTTGCCCTCACTCACTTCTGCTACCTATTAAGTACACAATCCCCAATAAGCAGTGTAGGATCCACTACAGACTAAAATCTTTGCTCATTTATAAATTGCATTTGTTTCTGTCTGTTGCACTGAGACAGAAAACATCGTCCCCAGCAGCAGAAGAGCAGTCTTCAATGTAAACCTCTGCTGGAAGCTCTCATCCAAACAACATCCTCAGAAACACCACTGAAGTGGCTGTTCTTTATTACTTCAAGGATTTTTAGTTTTATTTTCGTTTGTAACAATAATTATGAGTATTCTGTTTACTCACTGTTGTTTGTACTGCATGGCAGAAATACCCAGCCAAGAAACAGCAGCAGGTTTTGGAGGGGGTCTTTTCAGGTTTTGCTCCTTTCCTTTCTTGTTTCCCTAAATAATTAATTATTTAATCATTTGGAAGATAATTTTACTTTGGAATTAATGTCTTAAACATTTCTTTCTATTTCAGACTTATCAGCTTCCAGGAAAAGACAGCGTGTTTTGTATTTTAGTTTAGAGACGAACACATAGTGGCATACAAAACACATGAATAAACATGTGAGAGTTCAAAATAAGCCTTAGATTTAGTTAAAATGTCAGAAGTGACGATAGTGGTGAGCTGTCCTGCCCATCACTTCAGAGGAATGTCACCGTTTTCCCGTTTTGCATACTAAGGAGACAGGTATTTATGAAGGCATACAGACTATATCAGCAACCAGCCCCGCACACGTAATCTGCAGTTTTGAAAGCTCTGGGACGTGATCAGCGTGCTGTATAAGAAGTCTTGGATGGTAATGACAGCACCACCTGGAGCAGAGACCGTCTCCATTTCCCTGCAGCCTGGGAGGTTCAGGGGACAGCAGCAGGCAGCACAGGCAGCTCTTTTTTCACCTGACTTTTAATAGGGAAACTATTCACTAATTTCAGTTCCATCTGAGGACTTTAAACTGTCGTTGGTAAAACAAACACCTGGCTGAGATTTTTTTTTTTAAGTCACCTAGAGGATAAGTGTTGAGCATGTGGGTAATCTCAGGGAAAATTAGTAGATGACAACCAAAAAGCATATAAGCACAAATTCTTCTCTTCCATCACTTTGTTTCCTTTGTGCACACTTGTTGGTAACTTCCATATTGCTACAGTCACTTTCACTACAGATTCCAGTTACCTTTAAGCATATTTCACATGAGAAAAACAAGTAGAAAACAGGAAAATAGTCATATAGAATCACAGAATCACAGAATCACAGAATCACAGAATCACAGAATCACAGAATGGTAGGGGTTGGAAGGGACCTCTGTGGGTCATCTAGTCCAACCCCCTGCCGAAGCAGGGTCACCTACAGCAGGCTGCACAGGACCTTGTCC
>Ga0065711_1004478_pt1 | contig 30174 bp, 17 predicted proteins | sample Hoacrofraction12_FD_59098 | JGI IMG/M metagenome (GOLD analysis project Ga0065711, IMG submission 59098) | Hoatzin crop microbial communities from Cojedes, Venezuela - Epithelial fraction 12 v2 (version 2) | ecosystem: Host-associated > Birds > Digestive system > Esophagus > Crop | place...
TCTGTCTGCACTTACGAGCTATATATGTGCTGTCAGACACAGCTCAAAGCACACAAAAAAGTCATGCTCTTTATTACTTTTGAAAGTTTTACTACAATCTGTCATGTAAATGAGTGGAAGCAAAAGCTCTGTTTTCTCTTGCAATGTCTTAAATCAGGAGCACCATCTACAAAGTTGGCAGAACTACACAGCTGTGAAGCCACCAGCACAGTATAAGACTGTGTCTCATGTTCTCAAACTCCCATAAGAGGAGCAAACTATCAGCACAGTGTTGATGTGATAGAAATGTCCACAGTTGTTCATGCCATTCACCATCGGTTGTGACAGGGTGGTATTCTACTGGGCAGTCTTATTTCCATCTGGCTCTGCAAGGCATGTAAGAATACAGTTTGAGAGAAAGCATCAGAAGCTTGAGGATACACCAGATAAGTCACACATAACCCTGTTGACTTGTGTTGGTTGTCAAGTGACTTTGAAAACACTGCCATGTCTGGGAGGCTTAGTTTGTGCTTCTTCAAAAAAGCGGATTTGGCTGACTATACCTAAACCATTCTGTTTACTGTACACAGCTTCTAGTCTACTTAGGAAAGGAACATGCTGATCGGAGCTGCTCTGCTGTGGCTCATCTCTGCCGTGACCTGGCCTCTCCTTCCGCAGCGGGTTGGAAGGAACCTTATAGATCATCTAGTTCCAAGCCCGCTGCCTTGGACAGGGACACTTTCCACTGGACCAGGTTGCTCAAAGCCCCATCCAACCTGGCCTTGAACACTGCCAGAGAGGGGGCATCCACAACTTCTCTGGGCAACTTGTTGCAGTGCCTCATCACCCTCATAGTAAAGAATTTTGTTCTTATATCTAATCTAAATCTGTACTCTTTTAGTTTAAAGCCATCACCCCTTGACCTATCGCCACAAGCCCTTGTAAAAAGTCCCTCTCCGGCTTTCTAGTAGGCCCCCTTCATAGAATCATAGAATCATAGGTTGGAAAAGACCTCTAAGATCATCAAGTCCAACCATCCGCCCAACACCACCATGCCTACTAAACCATATCCCGAAGTGCCACATCTACACGTTTTTTAAACATGTCCGGGGATGGTGACTCAACCACCTCCCTGGGCAGCCTGTTCCAATGCCTGACCACTCTTTCAGTAAAGAAATGTTTCCTAATATCTAATCTAAACCTCCCCTGACACAACTTGAGGCCATTGCCTCTCGTCCTGTTGCTAGTTACTTGGGACAAGAGACCAACCCCTGCCTCACTACAACCTCCTTTCAGTACCTCCTTCAGGTACTGAAAGGCCGCACTAAGGTCTCCCCGGAGCCTTCTCTTCTCCAGGCTGAACAGCCCCACATCTCTCAGCCGTTCCTCACAGCAGAGGTGTTCCATCACTCTGATCATTTTTGTGGCCTCCTCTGGACCCGCTCCAGCAGGTCCATGTCTTTCCTGTGCTGAGGGCTCCAGAGCTGGACGCAGTACTCCAGTTGGGGTCTCACTAGAGTGGAGCAGAGAGGCAGAATCCCCTCCCTCGACCTGCTGGCCACACTGCTTTTGATGCAGCCCAGGACACCATTGGCCTTCTGGGCTGTGAGCGCACGCTGCTGGGTCATGCTGAGCTTCTCATCAACCAACACCCATAAGTCCTTCTCCTCAGGGTTGCACTCCATCTATTCTCCACCCAGCCTGTATCTGTGCTTGGGATTGCCTTGACCCAGGTGCAGAACCTTGCACTTGGCTTTGTTGAACTACATGAGGTCTGCACGGGCCCATCTCTCAAGCTTGTCAAGGTCCCTCTGGATGGCATCCCATCTCACCAGTGTGTTAACCACACCACACAATCACAACTTGACATGCAGGTTCTTTCAGCTGTGGAGATTTGTGATACTTTACAACCTTTTATAGAGCTCTTTTCTTCACTTCATCTAGTTTGTTCTGCTTGGTTCAGCCCACTATATTTAATGACAGCCATTGCCAATCATCTGCTGATTTCTGGCATCTGTTAGTCCTCTTCAGAAGAACAGTGGAATCTTTATTATAAACATATGCATATGGTGGACAGGTATGTTTGTCATAGTTTTTGAACTTGCACTAGAAAGTCCTTATGTCCAAGGCTCAATTAAATACCCTACAGAGAAAGGACTGGGGGAAACTTTTGTATTGTACAATGCGATAAATGTAAAGAAGTACAGAATTAGTACTCCATGGTAATCTGAATAAACTGCAGCACTGTGTGTGTCTAACTTCAGTCTTCAGATAATTCAGAGTGCAGTGCAGCCCAAGAATCTGACCACTTTTTCTTGATAACTGTCCAACATTTGAGCATATGCTCTTGCCTTATTTTTATGCCTAACATAGCGCCAATCTTAATGGCAGTCCAAAGGCAAACAGAAAGTTCAAAAGGCAAACTGGAATGCAGCAGGTTCCGCCTGAACATCAGGAAGCACTTTTTCACAGTGAGGGTGACCCAGAACTGGGACAGGTTTCCTGGGGAGGTTGTGGAGTCTCTGTTCTTGGAGATACTCAAAACCTGTCTGGACATGGTCCTGGGCAGCCAGCTCTGGGTGGCCCTGCTTGAGCAGGGGTTTGGACAAGAGGACCTCCAGAGGTGCTTTCCGAGCTCAGCCAGTCTGCGATTACTGAAATCTAAGGCAGTCAATGCAAACAAAAATGCCATTCTGTGCTTTGTAAGACATCAAAGGGAGTTGCTTCTGCCTGCACTCACAGAAATAAGTTTTTTCAAAGCAGCCTGTCATGAAGGTGACTTTCAAGGTCACACAGAGGAAGTTAAGATGACAAATGTAGAAGCAGTATAATCCTGACAAAAGTAGGAGTTAATCCAATTCTTAACTTTTCTTAATTTTAGAAGCCTGGTGGGGCTACAAACAGTTCCTCTCCCTACGTGCCTCTCTGCCACACCATGTGCCCATCAATTCACAAGTCATGTTTCAGAATATCATCGAGAGTCTAAACTGGATGTTGGTCTACTGAATGTTGGTCTCAGCAGAACCAGTGTATGAAAAGGGGTCTTTGCTGCTGCTGCTTGCTTAATGTGTATCCACTGAGCACTTTTTGCACTGCAAATCTGGTGTCACAGACCAAACTTGGTCTTCAGGGGTCTGTTGCTAAATGTCTCTGTCTGGTTGACTTCTCATAAACTCTTCCTTTTTCTGGACTCAACTGGGTTTTCTGCTGAGTAGTAAGGATGAGTTGCCATGATTGTAGGATTACAGAAGGCATTGTTAATGATAGTAGGTCTTCCTTTAAAGACTGCTAGCTGCAGCAACTGTCAACAGTTCCTGTCATGCACCAAAGGATTGGGTAGAATCATTGCTTTGTAGCTTTGCCACCCCCACTCTGGCATAGCTGGTCAGGCACAAGAAACTGCCAGATATGCTCATCAGAAGACAAGACTGGACATCATGCCTTTATGGCACAGGAGTTCCTTTTCCAGTGCATTCCATGCGCTGGTGAGCATAGGGGACAGTGGGACTGGCCGCTTAACTGCTGCAATATAGGTCAGTCCTACTGTGAATATACATTCATTCAGGTTTCCTATGGCTCTAGTCAGGTTCCAATGTTCTATTCACCCAAGTGTAGAAGGTGCACAGAAATGCCCTGTCTCTCCTGAACCCCACTGCTGGGAGGGGATATGTAAACAGAAAGGCCCTCTAACGAGGTGAGCTTTGCAGTCTACAGAATGAGCTTCTGCACTGCTCCTTTCGGTTAGGTCATGGAAACGGTTAATACATTTATGTTTTTTTGGAGGTCACTGGTCTAGAACACCTGTGTAACAGGTTAGTACTATGTGATAGCTAGCAGTTCATTTTTTGTAGGGACAAGGGTATTCTCCGATTGTCCCCCCCAGCTATCTCTGCAAACACTGTCCCCGAGTGTTTTGCAGGTAGGTGGGTGGGTGAATTTGGTGACTTCCATTCCTTGGGCAGTTACATGATAGTTTGATATTTGTATGGTGACTACTCTCTTGCTGCGCTCCTATGGAGAACGTCCTTTGCCAGCTGTGGGTACTTGGCTTCAAAATCAGTGGCAGACTTCACTCTGTGTTGTCCCCATAGGAACATTGTGCTGTCCGTACACTGGATTAGCGCTTTGTGATTCGTATGCTGTTAACCCATTGGTATTTTTTTTTAATTCTCATTCTACATAATAGAAAAGCCTAAGTGGGACAGCTCTGATATAAATTTCAGATACAAACCTTTGCTAGAAATGAATCTGTCAACCCTAGTGAGATCCTCCGTTGAACTACCAAAAGTAATTGAAAAGAGTACCCATCCTTGCTTCATTGCTGCCCGCTTTCTGTTTTCTCCAAAACTAGGGAGAGCAGAATTAACTTTCTTAAAAATTAGCTACTTTGAGCTGTTTCTTTTAGGACGTGCCCTTCAGATATGGGGGTGGTAGCTCACTCCCTTTTGAAGTGAAATTAATTTCACTGCATGTGCTCTGCAAAATTCTTGGCACAGCTTGTTCAGCATGTGAGCACTAAGAATTAACTTGCAGTTTTGCTGGGTATGAGTATTTCTGATAGTCATTCCCCACTACTGTTTAAGCTTCTTGACTTTTAATGAGAGTGAAATACCTGGTTGTCAGTGACTTCACTGTGCTGTTCTGTTTTGTTTTGTTTTGTTTTATTCCTTACATAAATCAGATTTGCCAAACCAGTGTTCACCTGATCCTTGTCACAAAGAGGGGACCGTCAAATGCGAAGATCTCAAGGGAGACTTCTATTGTGAATGCAAGCGTGGCTGGCAGGGAAAAACATGTGAAAAAGGTAATTGGGTTTCATTGTCTTTTATACCTGTAACAAAGATGTATTGGGCTTTGCTATACTCTCAAATGGTCGTTGATACTGTGCTGCACAATTCAAAAGTCACAGAATTGAACCTGGATTACACACAGCTTGTGTTTTTACCTTTCTGCGAATCAGGTAACTCACATCAGCATTTTTTATATGACTTTAATGGATCTCAGCTTGGTCTTGGCAAGGTAATCTAAGAAGTTACATTCCAAGTTTCTGTTCCACCCCTCTGAAAGGGGCAGCAGAAATAGAGTTGTAGTGGCTTTTCAAGCAGACCTACTTCAAACTGCTGCTGTGAACCCTGATGTAACAGGTCACAGACTGCAGAGCCAGAGGCACTGGCACAGCTTCCCTTCCAGCACCCCTGCAATGGGAGCAGTGACTTTCAGCAGGCACTTGGGATCTCATGATGCACAAACTGATGCAATTAGTCTGTTAAAGCCTCTGTAGTAGTTTAACTGGACAGCTGGCAACTAAGCACCAGACAGCCACTCGCTCATCCCTCCCTTTGCCCCCAGCGGGATGGGGAGGGGAAATGGAAAAAAGGGGAAACACGTGGGTTGAGATAAAGACAGTTTAATAAGACAACAAAGTAAATACTAATACTAATAATACTACTACTAGAAATAAGTTATAAATTATTATATACAATTTTATATCAATCTGCAGCCAGTCCCCGAGCAGCAATTGCAGAACGCCAAACTCGCGAATTTTTGAGAATTTCACAAAACTCCCCCAGAAAAACAAACTCCCAGAAAAGTTCGAACTCCAACAAGAGAGGATTCAAACCCATGGAAAAAGCAAGAAAGATTCCTGTCCTTCCCACCCCCACCCCCCATCAAGCCCATTCATAAACTGAGCATGACGGCTGTGGTATGGAGTATTTCTACTGGCCAGCTTGGCTGGCTGCCTGGCTGTGCTCCCTCCCAGCTCTTGCACACCTGCTCGTTAGCTGGACGTGGGAAACTGGAAAAAAGTCCTTGATTTCTTAGCACCAACTGAAAACATCAAAGTTATCAACATTCTTCTCGTACTATATTCAAAATACAGCAGCTACTGGGAGGAAAATTAACTCTATCCCAGCCGAAACCAGGACAGCCTCCTTGCTAGTAGGACCTTATCCCACGTCCACTTAATCCCACTGTATATTTCCATCACCTCCAAAGAGAATACTCAAGCAGAAACTATTTGTACAAGAAGTTCCAGGCCCCCAGAGGGCTTTCTCTGTTCCTTTATGAAATACTGAAGTTATCTTCCCTCCTCTTGTTTTCTGGCTTCTGTTTTTTTGTGCCTGTAAGGCTTCAAGTCAGGGCCACTGCTTTTCTGCCTGCCAAAATGAAGGAATTGCCAGAAATCACATTCAGCCAGTCCAGAGTTGTGGCAACCAAGACAGCAGGAGATCCAAAGCCTCTCTTTCCAATGTGGATATTGTGGGGAGGTTATAGGGTCACTCACAAGCAGCTTATTTAAGCATTTCAGACAGTTGTCTGATCAGTACGCAATCACCACAGAGAGCCACTGATCATTCTGAAGCATATCCGCTCTTTTTCTTATAAAATGTCATGAAACATGCTGTTCTACCAGTCAGCTAACTCTAGAGTCCCATACACAAGCAAGACATGATGAGCAGGGCAGGCACATCGAGAGTGGAAGCCAGGGTCTCCTGAATTGAACAGGCTTTTGCTGCTAACTTCAGCGGACTGCTGTTCAGCTCACAGTGCTCAGTAGCTGTGAACTTAAAACTTTGTGTCCTCAAGAGTTCTGTAGTAGTAAGAATATATTGTTCAGGTTTTATTTAAACTTTCATCCTAAACTTACTGGTCATAGTATAATTTTAAAAGTTAGTTATGATATAAAATACATTAGTTAGAATTATTTTGCTCTGCAAACAAACTTCTTCACCTCCCGAGTGACTAAAGATACTGTTCTGCATTCTCAGAGCTGCAAAGGAGATAGTTACAGTTCCTTCTCTTTTTTTTTATGAAATGAACTTGAGCTAATGTATTGAAGTGTGTGAATGAAATCTTTGTACTTTTCATAATCGTTGTNTTGCAGCTGTAATAGNGTTTCTTGTTTGCTCTCTCTCCTTCCCAACTCCTACCNCACTCTCACCCTCCAGATTATTTACAGAGATGAAAAGCTGACTGTAACACTTTCTTTTGATGCAGATATTGATGAATGCAGAGCGCAGAACGGCGGCTGTAACCAGCTCTGCCTCAACAAGATAGGCAGCTACCGTTGCTCATGCTACAGTGGTTATGCTCTTAAAGACAGCAGAACATGTGAAGGTAAGCTTTGTTGGGCCTCTCGGTTCGCTTCAGCAGATGGTTGGTGACTTGTGACTGTATTTCAGAGAGCTGGGGTCACTGAGCAGCCCTAGTCTATTCCCTAGCCCAGCAGAGACTGGCTGGTAGCTGCTGTTAGCTGGGCTTTGCTGTGGCTGTGCTGGGTGCTCCAGCCAGCACTACATGCCTGGGCTTGTCAGCGATCGCACCGTGCTACTCTCCAATATCATAACAGAGGTGTGATTCACAGAGGATTTGTGGCTTGGGTTGTGCTAAATTGGTTTAGCTGATCAACTCTCATAGTCTGACTTTGAGAGGAGGGAGGACTGGCCAGATGCATTGTTGTGATTCTTTCCAGTCTCACAGTGTCATAGTCTATAAGCCGTTTGTTTTTCTTTTGTATGTTTCTTATTTTAGTTTATTTTTCTAAATTTGGATATGTGCAGCAGCTAATGAATTCAGATAGATACAGATGGATAAATTCACTGCAACCAAATATTAATAGCTGTAGAAAGGCCTTAGTGAAGGTTGGCAACTGTTTTACACAGTAGCTGAGATCAGAAAATGAGGATCTGAAGCATCTGATTGAAACTACAGAATGAATTTACATAACCAAAACTTTAGTAACTGAGATTTTAAAAGTGTTAAGAAACTGCATGCTGAGACACAGACTCAGTGATCACAGGTGGCTGTTAAAGTTATGTGTATCTCATAAAAAAACAGGCAAGTCTGTGTACATACCTCTTACAGATGGATGTGACAACATCTTTCTAAACAGTTTGCATACCTGATCTGAACAACATATTAATGCTACCAGCAAAAAAAGAGCAGGGTTTTATTTCTGTGTCACTTCCACTGTTGAAAGCGATGACTGTATAGATTACGTGGTGTCCCTTTCCAACGGGAGCAGCCGCTTAGAAGAGCCAGCTTCCCTTTTGAATTGTCCTCTGGTACTGGTTGGCATGGGCAGAGGGACGGCAAATGGGCTCACAATTACGTTTCTTTTGGTCTGTATGTAATATTTGCAGAATACCCTAGTACTGTCTACTAGAGCACTGTGAGTGTAGCGTATAAGCATGGGCCAGTTCACTCATACATGGGAAAATCACAAAGTGTAACATGTAGTTGTAGTTTTAACATGTAATGGAAAGCAGAAGTAAATATTAATCTGTCAGGATACTGCAAGTGTTTTGTCAACACCAGGATTTTGCTGAGTATTAGTTAACATGTTAGAAAATCACTTGTTTGTTTTTATGGACTTGCAGTTCCAGTCCGTTGCCTGCCTTTGTGGTGAAACCCCACAACATCTCTCAGACACCACTTGTTCTCTGTGACAAATTGGGCTGCTTCAATTCCCCTTTACCACTGCGAATCAGCACGTTTAGATCTTGGTTTTGTGAATGAAAAAGAGTAGTTGCCTTGTCTGAGGAATGAGAACAGAGATCTGTGATGCTCCACAGGCTGCATGTTCCTTCTGCGTTTTGGTAGAGATCATACTGCTTTCCCTCATTGCTGCTTTTTAACCTCGTTTCATCCCCCAGAATGGAGTGGAGTTTTCTGGTTTTGTGGAAGCTATTTTGTTTCACAGTTCTTCTCTTGGCTCACTTTGCATTGTTTTTTCCAATAGTGGTTAATGGCTTAAAGAAAGAAACAGCTACTGATTTTGAAAGCCTAAAGTAACTTCTTATAGCTAACCCTAAAGGTAGAGTCTTGAAGATACTGTTTTTTCAGTTACCAAAATAATAGAGGGATCATTTGACCCTGAGCCTACTCCATTGTGTGAACAGTGAAGTGATTATACTCATCTGAAGTAGTGTTGTTTAATTGCTTGTTTTGCAGACATAGATGAATGCACAGCATCAACAGACATCTGTGGAGAAGGTCGTTGTAAAAATTTACTAAGCTCGTATGAATGTGTTTGTGATGCAGGCTACAAGTACGATGACTTGAGAAAGACTTGTCAGGGTAAGCTCATGAAATAACATCATGTTAGCATTTATTACATGATTTAAATCTATAAAAACCCAGAAGTTTAATTTCAGGCTCCAGAAAAAGTTTTTTTTTTTTTTAATCTTGCTTACACACTGGACTTCTGTTCCCTTTCCCTAGTTGTGAATTTGCAGTTTGCGGTCATCTCTGAGTTTGAGTTTGCAGTCATCTTTGAGTCCATTGAGTTAGCAGTCATCTCTGATGACTTGAATCAAGCTGTACGAGACAGAGTATGGAGATTTCTTGAATTTATTACAAGTACAAGATCTCTTGGAAGCTCAGAAGCATTTATGCATGTTGCTGTCTCTCTTTGTAGAACACGAAAAGTTACAGAGCGGTAGCTGTTGTTTTTTAAAACCTGTCTTGTGGTATTACTCTGAACTAGGAGTTTAATATGCATTGGAACCTGCTGGCTACACTGCCTGCAAGCTTTCTCAATGGAGTAAGTTTTGAAAGTGTTCCAAAACCAGCATTGTTCCCTGCCTTTTGTCTAAGTTAACGTAATGACCTGAATCACATGGCAGCCAGCCTCTAAATATTTATCTCTGCCTGAAGAGATCCCTGTGGCCATCGCAGTTTCTTTTCCTCCATTTGTTTGTGAAACAGATGAAAACAAGTGGAAGAAAAAAAAATAAAATAATGAATGACAAATTCAGCTTTTACTTGTCTGTTGAGGATTCAGCTGCTGAGTAGCAATGAAGCAAGCAGTCCCCGAGCTGGACCTGAGTTGGAGGAGCAGGAGCCAGTCAGCACAGGCGTAGCAGAAGGGTTCTGAAGGGAGGAGGTCCTGTCTAGAAGTTAAAGCCCAGGGCTCTGAACCAGCAAACAAGAAGTTGAGCTCTGCTTCCAGCCTTCCCACTGACTTGCTCTGTGCCTTTGGGCAGCTGGAATCTGTCTGTGAAAACAGATTTGTGCAGATGCTAATTCTAACTCTGTAAAAGAGATGGCATAGGGTAAGTGCTGGCTGCAGAGCACTTGGGCACGCTCAAATGAAAGATGCTACAAAACAGCACCAACAAGGGTTTTTTTCCCTCAGATGAGTCATGTTTGAACAAACACATTTGCTGTTTTCTCCTCTCTTTGCTGGTTTTGTGTAGATATAAACGAATGTGAAGAAAATCTCTGTGAACAGACCTGTGTCAACTCGCCAGGGAGTTATACCTGTCACTGCGATGGCAGAGGGGGAGTAAAACTTTCCCGGGACATGAATACGTGCGAGGTATGTTAGTCTTCATTGCCATAACTGCAGAACAGACCTTTATTTTCCATTGCAATTAAGAATAACTGACGAAGCTCTGGATCAAAGCCATTTGAGCTGAGTGACCAGCAGGAGGGAATCATGTTGGCAAGGCCATGTGAGCTGGGGACAGTCACTCTCCTGAGAAGAAGGATCTCAGTAGCCTTTTGGGGGGAAGTTCATTCAGAGTCTCTCTTCTCATGCTCCTCCTGTCCCCATTCCAAAAAGACAATGCCAGTGATAGCCCTGCCAGCCCTCTGTTTGGCTATGAGTTACCTCTGACTGCGCAAGCTTTTCTGAGTTAGACCCAATAGGACGGTGCGAAGGTCTCAGGGCATGTGGTGTAAGTTGTGGACCAGCACTTGCGCTGGACGCTTTCATTCTCCAGGCATTTGAGGTGAATGTCGTTCAGTGGCACAGGCTGCCTCTGCAGAAACCATCCAACAGCAAGTTCTTAGCACAGCTCTTGTTGCAGGCACGACGTTGCAGTACAAAACCTTACGCTCTACCTTATGAGTATGATTTCATTTCGCAACAGGAAAACATTCCTCCAAGGTGGATAGGAGGGAAGAGGGAAGGAAAGAGGAAATGTTCTCAGTATCACAACAACTGTATTTTGAGAGTATAAGCATTGAAGTGCCCTAACCTACTATATGTGTAGCAACTCCACGAGAAAAGGAGGGGTGCTATCTGATTCTCTTTCTGCTGTGTGAGGAGAATAAGCACTCAAAAATGTGTTTTGGTTATAGAACATAATACCGTGCGTGCCTTTTGCTGTTGGAAAGAGTATTAAATCCTTGTACCTGGGGAGGATGTTCAGTGGCACTCCTGTTATCAGGCTGCGCTTCAAAAGGAAACAACTGACAAGGTGAGGACAATTGAGAGTGTCAGTCGAATGCGCTGTCCCGCTTTAATGCATGCAATGGAGTTAAGTTGTTATGGTAACAATTATTCCTATGATCATCCTTATTTGTTTGGATATGGAGCCCTGTAAGGCGAAACATTATCCAAACCAGTAATTGAGAAAGGCAGCCTTGACCGCAGAGCTCCTAAGATAATTACTGAAATCTAGTAATATATTCTTTATTCTTGATGCTGTTTTAAAATCTGTCTGCACAGCTTAAGTCTTTCAGGAGTGCATTAAAAGCTAGTATGTTTTAATGGAGCTTTATAACTGTTAGAATTGATGCTATCTGTATGGAAAGTACTCTGTGGTTTTTGAACTCTGCATAACTAATTTATTTCTTGGCACCTGTGCGGTCAGACTTGTGGCTGAGTTCGACTTTAGAACCTTTGATCCTGAAGGTATCCTTTTCTTTGCTGGAGGCCGTCAAGACAGCACATGGGTAGTCTTGGCTTTGCGCAAAGGACGGCTAGAGCTGCAGCTGAAATACAGCGGAATAGGCCGTGTAACCAGCAGCGGACCGCTTATCAGCCACGGCATGTGGCAAACGGTGAGTCCAGACCACCGAGATCTTACCCTTTCTCGGCTTGTTCCTGATGGGCTCTGTCAAGTACTGCTACACTTTGTGTATTCTTTGTATTTTTGAGAACCTATCCATTCAGTGCACGCCAGTACATTATACATCCTAAGGTGAGAATATGACATTTTTCCGAAGAAATTGAATTATACTTTATATCCATTGTAAACTGGGCTGGGTCACTAGTTTGTACAACACTAGCCTGACCAGAGAAGCCGCAGTGCCTCTGGGATGCAGCAGTGCTAAGATGACTTTGTGTTAGTTCGAGAAGATGCTTTCTGGTGAGGGTTGGAAGGGAGTAAGAGGGAAGGAACTCAGTAGCTGTTCTCTTAAGGAAGTTTCCAGGGGTGTTTGGTTCGCTGTATGGTGTGTGTGGTTGGATTTTTTTTTTCCGTTTGTTTGTATAGTCACAGGGCTCAGATAATCTGAGTCCTTGACAAATCTCTTATGCTACAGTATCCTTTTTCAAACTCCTCAGGCTTGTTTAGATACAAAATAGTCCGTTTCCCTTGTAAAGATATGCGGGTCTGTTAGAAACTAAGTGGATCTCTGCTTACTGATACCATAATCCCAGCAATCTCACAAGATGATGCACTGCATCTTGGCGCTTGTGAGGATTCACGTTCTTGACACTCTCTCAGAACATCTCCTGGTGATTGTGGAAGCATCGTGAGTGTTAGCGTTTGTGATAGGATCATGAAAAACATCCTGTAGTATGATCTACACTAGATTGGCAATTTATATATGCATCTTCTCACTTACGCCTTTTTTCCTCCTTTCAATTTTTCTTACTTAGATCTTTTGACTTTTATGTTGATGTATCTCTTGGGGAGTAGGTGGGGAAGTTCTCAGCTAGCTTGCACTTGAGACAAATACTGACAGTGGTAACTGTGAACAATTATCTGGTTTAATTTTTATTAAATGAGTCAGAATTCTACATTAAAGAAGCAAGCAAGGTGGGAACAATTTTGTTTCTAATAAATAAAGAAGTCCTTGAGAGCATTCACTGTCAACTACCGACATTTGGTAATGTTTCCAGCAGATGAGGTGATGTTTAATTCAGTTCCTTTGCTGTCACTGAAACAATTTTAGATTCCAAATGGAGAGCTGTGGAGGTTCAGCAAAGCTGTAGGTAAAATGTATGACATGCTGTTATCTTTACAGGCAGGAATAGCCTCAAGCCAGTTCTCACGAAATTTGTTGTAAGATTTGCTCTGCTGATTTGCAGTATGGCAATTGTCATTGCCTGCACAGGGAGGATGGTGATGGAAGACGTGAAAAGCAGAGTTGATGCCACTGGGGTGACTTGGGAGTCACAAAAAGCAGTCATTACCAAGCTAAACCATTTAACACAGGAACGTAACGTACTTGTTAACTGCCAGACCTTATTATGAAGTAATTACAAACTATCTCATGTTAGTTTGGAGGGAAACAGCTAAAATGTATTTTCTTTCTTCAAGTAATACAAAAATGCTGAAACACATAGGAGTTAGGGGGTAAACAAAGGACGTGTTTGCTTTTTGCAGGGAGAGAAAGCAGTATGATAGAAGTATCATTTTTTGGCAAGAATTATTGTTCTCCTGACAGTTGGCAGTGGCAGGGCTCTTATCCCCAGGTGCCAGCATAACCCACAAATTGCCTGGTTGGGTTGCTGCAGCGATGCGCTTTTTGTGCGATTTTCTAGAGGTTGTATAAATCCCCTGGAAAGCCGTCCCTGAGACTTTCTGGGCCAGCGCAGAGCGAGCTGTGGGTGCTGCACGGTGCGGGTGGAGAGGACTGTCCCAGCCCACTTTGTGGGGGTGGGTAAGGGGAGGTGATCTTTTTTCAAAATCTGTTCGCTTTAATGTGGGGCGGTACAAGGACCCACGCCAAAGAGGATGCAGAGGAGCCCCTGCAGCCAGCAGTGCTGCCCTGCCCGTGGGCTGAGCGGGGCCCGGCAGCTGCCAGAGGCGTAGTACAGCGTGAGCGGAGGAGGGAGCATCATGCAGTGCTAGCACAGGAGTGTTTGCTTGGAGCGGGTCGATGGCCATAGCTCTGGTGACTGTCTCCCAAAGTGAAACTGTTAATGCTGTGCCTGATACTGGCCAAAAGCAGAAGGATTTACCCACAGATGAATGGCAGCAGGAGGAAGCAGTCTCTTGACTTCATGGTTGACTCACCTCTGAGTCTTGGGATGCTGCTTGCATTGCTGGGGTGCTGTTGATTTCTCCTTTCTCTGCTCTGCTTTCTTATCCCTTGCCTCCACCCTGCAGGTACTTTGTTCTCTTCTGGTTAACATCCAGAGTCATCCCTGTCTCTAAATGCCATTTAATCTGTATGACTGAGCCATAAAACTATAAATCTGCCCCTCTATTTTATCCCTGCCCTCATTTCTCCTTTTTCTTCTGTCTGGCATGGGTTTTAATTTGGGAAGTCATGCTGAGGAGGGGTTATTCCTTTTTACTTGTCTCCTTTTACAAAACATATAGCCACACATTTAATTTTAAGTATGGACTAGTGTGTACTTTTCAACCTCATCTTCTGTGAAGCACAACCCCAACAACCTTCAGAGGTCACAGTCCAGACTGAAATGCAGTTTGGGATCTTTACTCCGGACTTCAGTGTGCACAGGATCAAGCTCTTAGTTTTGGTTAGGCCTACAACAGCGGAGTTTGGAACTTGGGAGAACTTTATGGGGGTTGAGGGAAAATAGTAATTTTACTATTTAACTTTCAGCAGATGAAAAAATAATGGCTATTCAAAAGCAAAACATGAGAGAAAGTACCAGAGCACTAGTGCTGTGTGTCTTTTGGACTCTTGAGCAAAAGCTCAATACTTTTATGGAAATATGAAGGCATTTTCAAAACTTCAGGCCAACATTTCTACCTAGGTATTTTCTCTGATCTCTCCTAATCTATTTTTAAATGATCATTCCCAGCATTGAAAACACAAACAAGCAACCCTCAGGAAACTCTTCTAATGTAGTTATTTGTGTGCAGTCCAGCTTGATGAAGTGACTTATATGAACTGTTGGTAGCAGAGAGCGCACTTGCCTTCTGTTTGTTTTGTGTTTCCGAAAAAAAGTCATAATTTTGTCTTATTTTCAATGTCTAGTTTCATACTGGCATGAGAACAGTATGGTTAATGAAAATAATAACCTACCTGCACTGTTAAATGTCAGAACTGAAGGTTAAGCGATTGCAAGCAGATTCATATTTGGCTTTAACCCTGCGGCTGCCTGTGGTCCTGTCCCTTTTCAGTGCTGTCCACTTGCTTTTCAGCAAAGAGCAGGCAGGCTGGCTCTGCGCTGGGAGTTATCCAGGGCATGAATCCAAAACACAAAGCTGACTGACCTTATGGTTAACCATATGGGAACCCTTAGCTATGAGAATTGCCTGCCTGATCATCCGCGAGCACACTGTGGCAGGCAGCAGTGAGCTGCGAGGAAGTAGTCAGAGCAGTCTGCTAACTGCTGAAATGCTTCCCCTTTGGCTGTGTCGGTGATGGTGGTGCACCAGCAATTAAGCTTGGAATATAAGGAACTGCCGCTGAAGCTGCCAGAGGGTAGTGTGAAGTAGGCAGAATGTAATTGCCTAAACTGGAATTTGTTAAGAGCTTTCATGAGGATTAACCCCTTCTTCTATGGAAGTTTCCACTGGTTTGGGTTTGTTTATGTTAGTGATCAGAGGCAGCTAAGAACTCAGACTAATTTTTTAAAATTTCTATGTTATTACCTTCTATACAATCTAATAAAATTTTAGAAGGCCCTGAATTTTGGTGGCCCTGCAAGTTGCAGGATTCCTTCACAGATGAAGCGCGGTGTGGGCATTGCTGCAGCCGGCTTTCCCCTGTTCCCGTTTGCTCCACGGCTGCCCACAATCCATGCTGGGAGCAGGGAAGGGGGTCTGTGCCAGCAGCTCCCCGTGGCACTCTGCACCCCGGTGCATTAGGGCAGCAGTGACCATGACACCGAGTAGAGGTGTCTGAGCGAGTTTCAGCTCGACAGCCGGTGCAGCTGAGTCAGTTGGGCTGCGGCTGCCAGGACCTGTGGGCTGATGCTCCCACCCACTGAGTGGACTGTGCAGCCTGCCGATGCCCAAAAAAGCCTGTTGGAGACTGGCTTGGGTGTCTTCATGGAGTGCAGTGGGGAGGTGTAGATGTCACTTTAAACAAACAAGCTTCAGGCAAATAAATTCATGTCCAGACTGTACTGGAATCCACAAGAGAAGGAAAAAGTTTGATACTCTGCGAATAATCTTTTCAGCTGTCAAATTCCCTTAATCTTCATTACTGAAGACTGCAATCCAAAGGGAGTGTCCAGGAATAAACCTGCTCAACCCTGTCATCCATTGCGTTACAGACACAGAGCGAGAGCTCAGTGTGGCTGATGGAAACAATTTTGGGGCAGCTACTCTCAAAATGCAAAGAGAAAGATGCTCGTGACCTGGCCTGCTATCAGGGAGAGGGTAGAACAGGTCTAACCAGACGCTGAAATAGGTATTTGGTTCTATACAGCGGCTGGCTCGCTGATGGAGGCAGCGTCTGGGTGTCCCAGGGAGCAGAGCTATATGGATGAAGAGTGGGTAGGTGTCTGCCGTGGAGTGAGGCGAAGGAGTGCTGTGATGGAGATAACGAAAAGGAGGAGGTATGCTCCTTTCTTCTCTGGAGGAAGAAAGGGGTTGTCTTCCGCTGCAGCCACAGAACGCCCCGTCGATAGCAGGACCCGGGTCCCAAGGCGAGGAATCCGTGCTGCTGTTCAGCAGCCTGCTGCGTACCAGCTTTGTGCTTTGCCTCCTCCTCCTCCTCTCCCTCTGCAGAGCTGGCTGCTTTGTAGTGCTTCTCTGTGCAGCCTGGCCGTAGTTAGAATTAAGACTTCTTTTTGAAATTTCAGTGGTGATAGAATCTTCCTAGAAGTAGCTCTTCAGAGACATTGAGGTAAAACTTGCAGAGACCTTTTGAGAGAAAAATTATTACCTATTACATATTTTTATTACCCTCTCAAATATGTTTTCTTCTGTTGTTCTTTTTTCAGAGGTCAGTATTCAAAGGCTAGGCGTAATGTGGCTGGAAGGCTTCTGCTTTATTTTTCACTGGTCCGACAAAAGACATCTTCTGATCTGTCTTTCCGGCTTTTCCTTTCACATGCAGCTGCAGTAGGAAGTTTCTCATTAATAACTCATTATTGCATTTACATTTTGCATAGGGCAAGCTACAAATACTATGTAGTTAATCCACTCGTATTTTTGCGTAGCTGTTTTGAAGTAGCTGAGCTGTCTTCGCCGTTTGGGCAAGCCCAGGTTGCTTTCTAGAATAAAGATTTACATATCAAGTGGAACATAATGTAAAAGGTAGACAAAGAGGCTTGGGGACAGAAAATATTTCTCCGTCTCAGGGATTTCACTGGTGGTGTCTGTCCTTTAGTTAAGGCTGGAGCTAGTAAGTTCTTTTTATCCTGGATTCTATTTGTGATTTTTTCAGATCTCTGTTGAAGAATTCGAGAGAAGTTTGGTTATAAAGGTCAACAGGGATGCAGTTATGAAAATAGCTGTCTCAGGGGATCTGTTTACTCTAGAGAAAGGAGTGTATCAGCTGAATTTGACAGTAGGAGGCATTCCTTTCAAACCAAAGGACCTTATTCTACCGGTAAGTATAGCGCTATCGCTCATGTTGTTTTGCATGCCTGAAGGGCTTGATTTCATCTTCTCTTGGGGTAATGTAGGTCCTTTCTGAGAGCAGTTCAGCTGCCCTGAAACAGGTGGAATTAGCACCTTCTGGATACAACTTTCTCTCCATTGACTATAGAGGGAGCCTAAGCCAGTAGCAAAGGTGAGACTCCTGATTTTTTGATTGATAAGTTTGGGTGAGATGTATCCCACCCTTGGCCTGCAGAACTAGGACACAGCAAAACTGGAGCACGTGACAAAGTTAACAGTGGTTGTGCTGGCTTGGAGACCATGAGCAGCCCCAGGGGGCAGTGGACAGACCCCTGTGTGAGGGTGCCATTGTGCCCACTGGGTCTGGAAACAGCGTCGGGGACACTTCTTGTGTTGTCACCCAAGTTTGTGCTTCATGTCTATTGTATCACAGTTTTGTTGCTTGCATTTGCTGTTTCAGTTTAGTAAGACCCCAGGAAAAACGGAAGGTTGTTTTTCTTTATTTCCCCCTAATTCAAGTAGATAGGGCATATGGGTAAAAGCTAAGGCACTCTTTGGGCGAGATTGGCTGATTGCTGTGTTTCTGAAATAGCTGCTGCTCAGGCTGTTTTGAATGTCCACCACACAGAGTTGGCACCTTGAAACCCAAATTAGCATCTCTTTATTTCTAAATGAGGTGACAATCTTGCAGCTCTGTGACTGGGAGTGCAGCAGCTGAGGAAGGCTCCTGTTAATTGGTGGTAATGGTGCTGATCTAGATGCTTTGCAAGGAGACTTCTCTTTACATACTGTCTCACATTTTAATGCTGACGTTTGGTACGGGATAACATAACTGGAAGCTGGAAGGAACCAGATGCGTACAGAGTGGCGTGCCCATCTTGTGGCTCAGGCACCCCTCGCTTAAGCCAGAACCCCACAACTTATACCAGAATCAGGTCCAACAACTTGTGTGTCATGAAGGCTGTTTGCAGTGACACAAAGGATTGTTTTTTTTAACTCCAAGTTATCCTCCAGCATTCGCAATGCAGAATTACGGGAGTTACAAAGCTTTGCCTACAGAGCTTTAGAAGTAAATTGCACTAATGATGTGCAGCACGTAGAAGAAGCTAACAAGATCAATACAACCAGATCAGCACCTGCATTAGCTAGTGCCCTTCTGTCCTGTGGATACAAGCTGAGCTCAGGGGAGTTTCCTGGGGAATACTGATCACTTGCTTGGGATTGCGGGATTGGGGTTGCCACCAATTGGTTTGCATGCGCGTAACATGTCAAAATGATTTTTCCTGTTGAGTGTCATAATATAACTCAGTAGTCCTCTGCACCAAAAATCAGTTATTCTTCACTGAACAGTACTTTGAGGTGTGAGATACTGCTTTATCTTCCTAGCTAAACCCTCGGCTGGATGGCTGCATGCGGGCATGGAACTGGCTGAATGGGGAGGACACCACTATCCAAGAGACCATAAAGATGAATGAAAAGATGCAGTGCTTTGCTGTAGTAGGACGAGGGTCCTTCTATCCTGGCCGAGGTTTTGCTGTGTTTAATCTTACTTACGGTAAGTACTTGATTTTTTTTATTTCTGACCTGTTGTCCTGCCATTAACCATACTTGGCTAATAAACTGTTTAAAACTTACATGTGTGCCAGACTTAGTGTTGATTGATGCTGAAAAGACTGGCAGCTGTGGATGGAGAGGGAATAGCTAAACTTGTGGTTCATAGCGAAGAAAGACCTGTGTATGATGGTTAGAGCCAGTACGTATATGACCAGGATGGATTAGGTTCTGTGTAGCTTAAGTAATGCGTTTCACAGCCAGGCTGGTTCCAGCTCATGCTCAGCATTAGGGGCTTCACATCCCTCTGTCAGCAGCATAGGTGGTTCCAGCACTATCCACTGTTTTCAGCTAAAGAGGCAGAGCTGCAGGCCATAGTGCTATATCTTGAGTTCGTGATGGACAGAAAATGAATATTGTCTGTAGCCAAATGTCCAAGATCAGGTTCACTTTTAATCATTGGGTGGTATTTATTACACTTGGGACAAACACACTAAACGTATCCCTGACACAAGCTGAATGAAATTGGCCTAGATACAATAATAACAAGTTTCAAACAGACCTGGCCATACTAATTTAGCACTCAGAAAGGCACCTTTTTGTTGTTCTGGATTATTTCATTTGTTGATATGTGCAATCAGCTGTCAGTATTTTTAAACTCATTCAAATGCAAATCATCTATTTTAGTTTTGTGTGCAAGTCCTCCTCTGCAGAAGCCTTCTGTGCATCGTGTGGATTTTTCTGCTGTGCAATTGTAAATTAGGGAGTATCAGGTGTCTGCTGTCTCATTTACCACATGGATTCAAAAGAGACAATGCAGCATCTGAAGTGCAGATGACAGCACTCAGCAGAGATGAGGCCTCAGCACCTGCATTTTTATTTTCTTCTTTCTACAGTAATCCTCCTTTTTTTTCCTTGGCTTTGTAACAATAAGTTACAAATAACTTATTTATTGTATTTCCAGTTGTGGTGAACCAGCATAGCTAATACTACTGTGTAGGGAGGTTGCAGAAGCAGTACTGGGCTCGCTCTTTGTAGCCAACATCACCTTTCAAATTACAAGGGCGCTGGGTCAGTAAGAAAGATGCCAGAGAGTTTAATTCAGAGTTCAGCAGGGGAGATAAAACATCTGATGATTCTGAGAGGCTGGTGATCAGGAAGTTATTAGGTAGGTGATCAGTGTTGTATGCTTATATCCTTTTTCAGTTTAACAGAGGCTTTCATAGAAGTGCTTCCTCTATGGCAGATTTGGACTTTGATTCCTCAATGATCGTTGGGCAGTCAATAACAATGCAAAAATTGGATGCCCTATCTTGCAGCAGTTCTTTGAATGTGTTGGATTGACAGCCACAGGAATCTGAATTTGTGATTAAAAAACTTAACCTTGTCCTTTGACATTCTGAAAGGCAGCCGAATGCAGAAGCCAGCAGAAGCTGGTAACAAGAGGAAACTGATGCCATTTTCTTCTCTGATTTTATGTTCAGGTGCTTTGGAAATTTTTTTTTGAGTACAAGAGATGTGGTAGTCCCTCCATATGCTCATCCATCTATCCTCTTCTCTAGGCAGAAATTGCACAGCCTACCCATTTGGCCTGGTAGTCCCATGTTTGTCATGCTATGCATTTCTTTTTCTGTAGTGCAACTGTCTTCTGGAAATGAAACCAAGACAAGTTGGGAAATAGAAGTAAATGCTGCAATTCAGCCAGCAACAGATACCGGTGTGCTGTTTGCTCTCGTTACAGAAGAAGCATCTGTCCCTTTGTCACTATCTCTGGTTGACTATCACTCCACAAAAAAACTGAAACAACAGGTACAGACTTCAGCTTTTTTCTAGAGAAGGCTCCTTGCTATTTCCTGGGAACTTAAAGCCATTCTCAAAAAATAGTTCTCGAGTTTGCTGCCTGCCTGTTTATTTGCACCCACCAGTTCAGAACATGGTCTGAGACCGAGGTGCTTGGCTGTCACCGAAGTTCTGCCTCTTGTGGGTACGTGTGAGACACTGCGAGGGAGCTCTTTGCAAATGTGGTCTAAGTAAAAGATGGAACAGGTCTCTTGAATGCAGGCCTGTTTTGTTATTGTTTTCTGGCACAGAAGCTGTTTAATGTCATAAGCAAATCATTTCCGTCCTCTGGAGCTCATCAGTAATAGTCCCAAGGTAGCCAAGTGATAGGCTTAGGTGTCACTCCAGGTGCTGTGAAAGGCCAGTTATGATGGAGTGCTGAAGCGACTGATTTAACGGTGTTCGTAATAAAGGGCTGGATTCAGGCATTACATGAGCATAAGTCAGGAAAGATTTCACTAAAACCCACAAGCCAACTTTTCATTTGTAGTGCAGCAGCTCTAGTCTGTTTGGTTCCAGTGCAATATAACAACCTCTTTAAGACCTACTGAGAAGTCTCCCTGAGAACACAGTGGTTACAACTAACAATTAGACCCACTGGTTTTTCATCTATGCAAATGAGCTCAGAACTTGGTCAGCAATAGTAATAATAAGGCTAATTCTCTGGTGGCTCTGCAAAATCTTTCTAAACAAGGCCACAGTGGGGTCATCCTGGTCTTGCATTAGCATGGCTAGGTATATTTCTGCTCACTGCATCTTTTTTCTTCTTTCCCTGCTGTCCAGTTCATCGTTGTGGCCCTGGAGAACACAGTTGTGTCCAGACTGGCAATAAATCTCTGCGATAAGAAGGAACATTCTGTGGACATTCTCCTCAAGAAAGATCACTTATCCCTGACAGTAGATGGGATAGCAGGAGAGAGCGAATTAAGCATCTCTGAGTTAGAGGACAGCCTGTCCATCTTGGAGAGCTCTTTACAGTCAACGGTGAAGACATATGTGGGAGGATTGCCAGGTGAGCATCCAGTTTTGTAGCACGGACTACAGGTTCCCAGCTCACCTCACTGAGCTGGCAGTCAGGAAAACTGTCTCTGTTCATTCAACCTGGGAGCCTCCCTCTCTGTTTCTGCTGGAGCAGGCTTCGTCTGCAATGCAGGCATGTGATCTTAACAGATGTGATGGTGTGCTTGACAATTATTTATTTTCTAGAATGATTATGTCCTACTGAGGACAGCTGGAGGCAAAAATAGAAAGAGGAGGGTTTGCTTGGTCAGCAATAGGAATGATTTATCTGAAGGATAACTGTAAGTAGGGTCATTATCTTAAACCTGGTAAAATCCATAGAGGCTGGACCACAGGCTCCTGGAGTACTTCATTAATATAATGAACATGTGTGAGCAGTCCTTCAGGGGAGTACCAAGACCTCACACTGTTTTGACTGAAGCTTGAGAAGCCCAGTGTGGCGATTCTCCCTCACCAATATTCTCTTTGAACTCGTCACAGCACTATGCGATTAAGAGATTTCCTCACAGCAGAGGGTACTTAGGGCACAACCAAGGCGCTACCACCATTTACAGTTTTGCTGGCTTTTCAGCAACAACAGGGCTTCTCGTGGGAGGTCAGTTTGCTCCTCTGTTCTGACCCTGGAAGATGAAACTTTCATCCAAATAATGAATTTTGGCCACATTTGGGGGTTTGTTTCTTGTTCTGGCTGAACTGGTTTATCAGTCCCTGCTGCTACAGAATGCAATTAAGGAAACATTTACGTCTCTGATGCACAGCAGTACATCCTATTTTATTGCCAGCAGCTAAGCAAAATCTTGCCCTTACTTGCCCCAGCAAGGGAGAGGCAGCAATGTTGGCCTCTTGTGAAGCAGTCGGGCTGGAAGAGGTGGCTGACGTGCCGTGTGTGCCAGGACACATGGCGTGACCATTCCCACCACGGACAAGAGTTCAGAGTATTTATGCCAGTGATGTGAATGGCTCCTAGTCACACCTAAAAGGGGGAGGCCACACACTCTGGGATGTTCACACACGGGCAGGAACAAGGCTGAATCCCCAGAAGCGGCATTTTCCAGTGTCAGATTGAATTGTCCAAGCTGGCCATTGCACAGGCAAGAGAGGTCACCTGCTTTCTGTCAGGCAGCTCTCAAATGCACAGCAGAGACTTTCACAGCTCAGAAGGCAATCCCGTTCTGTCGCTGTCCCGAGTTCTCCATGGTTTGCATAGACTAGCCGTGCTGTGTGAAGCACAGTTTTTAATTAGGCAGGACTAAGTGTGAGATACCATAGCCATGGCTGTTTAGACCCAGCTGGCTTCTGCAGGTTTAGCTGCTTTCTGCCTTTGATCTGTTCTGCTCAGCAATGGGAATTTCTGCCTGTGGTCTGCTTTTGCCATTGAGAGGAACCCAGCACTTGCACTGAAAAACCTTGTCATTTGTCAAACGAATAAACATTTCAGCACTTTGGTTGGATTCTTCACTCTGGGTTAAATAACTATACCAAATGGTCAGATCTAAGGGAGTTTGGCTCCTTCAAGTTTTGAAAACATTACATCGTTTTTGGTTTTTCCCTGCTTCCATACCCTGTGGAAATAACAAAGTACAGTGGTCACACTTAATGTCTTTACTCCATTTGCTACTATTAAAGAAAGAATTCTAGGTCAAAATATGTAGTATGTCCCATCCTAAGTACAGCTAATGTTGAAGATGTGGAAGAAATATTATTTAGAGTTTCAAGAGATAATAGGGAACATAGAGGCATTTACTGCCTTTTCTGTGGTATTGTCAGTTCTGGTAAATCCTAAATTATGTAATTTATATAATATGTATACCACCAGGTGAAGGAGCCTTTAAACAAGGCTTCTGAGTTTACAGGACCACATTTCAGACAGATCCGTTTCTAGTCATAACAGAAAATAAAATATGTGACCTGATTTGCAATGATAGCACAAAGAAAATGGTCTTCTTAAAATTATTTTTGGTAGTATCTTAGAAATCCATCTCAAAGCCACACTTTCAGTCAGCCCTGCGGCATGCATGATTCCTTAGGCGAGTGTTCAAGCTGTTAAGCCAACACTGTCAACTTCTGAGACAAAACTTAGTTTGCATTCATGTGAGGTACTACAACACAGATGCCCCCTTCTCTTAAGCAGACTTTACAGATACAATTTGATAAATGGGGGGAATAGGAAACAGCTAAAATAATAGTTTAAGCGATGATCGAGCAATGGTACTTTTCAGCCAGGAAACTGAAAAAGTTATAGTATCTCTTTGTGGCTTACCGATCCCACACAAATATTCTTTCTCTCACTCAGTCCCTGAGTCTGTCCTCAGTCTGAGCTGTGTTTGATCACATCAGCTTCAAATTTCGCCCTGTGAGTCTCCTGGCAGAACCCTTTGAATTGCACATAATCTCAGGTCAACAGGACAACCTATTGTTCAAGTTGTCCTTGCTTCAGTGTAAAGACAAGGGGTTTACTTAGCTACCTGCATCACTGTGAAGTTAAATAATCTGAGACATTCATTGCTTTCCATTGCACAACCTGCTTGATTGGGTCGGCTTTGGGTTGTAAATAAACTAATAACCTTTGGGGAAGGGTAGAGGACACCGTTCACGCAAATTTTCATGTTATTACTTTATTACATGCGGGTTTTGTTGTTTATTTAAGGTCAGTTGGTATATGATGTTACAGAAGTTAGTAATAAGATTGACTCATTTGCTTTAGTCTGTTGGATTGTACTTACTGTCTTCTTCCTTGCTGTTTATTTTCTGCCTCTGGTAAACTGATCAAAATGTCATCAGTGGATCTCCATACAAAAAATTAGTCTCAATAGTCTGACCAACACAGCTGACATATTCCAGCACCTTTCTGATGAATGCCAGCAACCTCCTTGGGCATAATCAGAGAACAGCGTAGATGCATGCAGCAGGTAGTAGAGGCTGCGCAGAGGAGGAGCCTTTCTGTCATGAAGTTTTTCCTACAATCTTTTGGCGGATATTTTGAAGAGAGAGAGAGAGAGCATTAGAAGAAGATAATAACAACTCCACTAAAGACAAAGTAGAAGGTCCAGAGATGGGGGGGGCGGGAAATGTCGAGATGGAAAGCAGCTTGAACACAGCGTGCAGTCGGAGCGAAGCCTTGCTGCTGTGCAGCGTGTGATTTCGTCAATATGGGAGGCCTGGCAGAGACACAGAGCAGCTGAGTAAGAGTTCAGCCTGGGAGAAGGGCTTTTGTGCGTGAGATCAGATGGCATTGTCCCCATGTCTGGGACTGTGTTCTTGCCTTCTGGTGAGAGGGGTGGGCGGAGGTGGAAATCCCAGAGTCTGACTTTGTTGAAGTGATGCTCATCTGAGCATAGGCAGGGCAGGTATTTATTCAAAACCAGCTGGTAGAGATGTTTGTCTCTCCTTTCACACAGACGTTCCTGTGACTTCCACTCCCGTCACCGCGCCCTACCACGGCTGCATGACCGTCAAGCTGAGCAACAAGGCACTGGACTTAGACGAGGCTCTCTACAAGCACAGTGACATCACCTCACATTCCTGTCCTCCAGTTGAGTCGGGTCAGTAGGTACCACTGCAATGCGAAAGTTTTATATCCAGAAACTTTCAATGCTTTTCTTTTTTTTTTTTAAAAGATATAAATTATTCAGACCTACCGCACTGCGTGTATAGTTTCTCTTAAACACTGAAGTTATGTAGGAGCTACTGATCCTTATGTCAGATTGATTATTGAAATACTCCTTTGCTTTGAGGTTTAAAGGTTGTAATATATTTGTAAATAGTTCAGAAGACTAATATTAAATAAGCCAAAAGTACAGAATATAGCTAAAGTGAATGTTATCTTTAGACTGTAAGACAGTTTTATCTGTAATGTGGAAAACCCGGTAATATATGAGTGTGGACTGGAAGAAAAATAATAATTCTGTATTATTTTTTATTACCAAACACTGCTTTCTGATTTGCAAAATATGAGAGAATAAAATATTTACATATGAGTTTTTAATTTACCTGTACTGAGATTATTCTGTATTCTGTTATTTGGAGATAATGACTCAGGCTATGCTTGATGTGGAGATTACGCTGCCGGGGGGGGGAGGGGGGTTTGCTGGGTTTGGTTTTTTGTTTGGAGTTGGCAGAGTTTATGTGCTTATGACAGTATTCTATATCTTCTGGGCTGGAGAGCAAATGGATGTGGATATTCTTACTGCTAGAGCTTCTCTTTCTGTTACCACAGATCGAAGACTCAGCTGTGACCTTTAGAAAAACTCATGGTCAACAGAAAACAGAAAACAAAATCAGTTCAGCAGGAAACAATTAGAAGAAAAGGCTCAATAAGTTGAAAGCCATATGGCTTTTGTGTCAATAAGCGCTGAAGCAAATGATGAGGTGTCAAGAATTGGGGAATATTATCTGGCGATGACATATTTTTTCTGCTTAATTTTTGGGTTGGCTCATTCACTGTGAGCCTAGTGGGAACAGAGAGGCTTGAGACTGTGAGAGTTAGCCAGGCAAATTGCAGTGTGGTGAGAATATGCGTGGGGCTTTCCTCGGGAGAGGTTGCAGAGCCAGAAAGTGCATTCAACTTTTAAGCTATCCTTGTGAAGTTGGGGTGGGCTTTGCCTAGACTGCTTTGAGGCACTTAAATCTTGCTTTATTTGGTCCTTGTCTTGCATCAGATTCATGAACTGAGAAAGACAGATATATGCTGTGGTGGAAATCCAAACACTGGGTGGCTAAGGTTACCCTGTGCTTCAGAAGGTCAACATGGAAAAGGTCTAATTCTGCAAGGTCTTCTATAAATCGTTCCTGGTCATTCTATGTCATGTTTTGCCTAGCCAAATACAGAGATGACAGATTAACCTAATCATCTACACGTGTGACAACATCTGTGACCAAGCTGTGGAGATGTAACTGTCCCAGAGGAAAGGACGGTAGAGGGGGAAGACTACCCAAAACATATTTTCTGGTAAGGATCCCTGCTTTATTCAGCAGAGAAGAGGAAGGTACTCTCTTAGCCTTTAGACAGCATGACATCATAGCTCTATATCATGACCAAATCAGCCAGCAGTAATGCACTAGGGCAGAAAAGACCAGAGCTTTATTGCTTTCAACCAATCTATTCTTTTACACTTCAGAAGGACCTGGCAAAAGACTCTTTACACTCAGGTGTGACCAGATGCAAGTCTGAAAGGACAGTTGCTCACTAGACAGTAATAACTTACTGGCAGAGCGTGCATGGATAGGAAAACCCAGAAGAAGTTCTATGCTTTTTGCTTTTTTTTATTGAACAAGAGAAACCACGTTATTCCTGAGAGTGCTTTCTGTTAGAGTTGATGACTCTGGATCAACTTGTGATATGATGGAGAACCCAAGAAACATTAGTTTAGTATCTCCAGTGAGAGCCGGGAATCCTGAAGATACTGTGGTTAATAGCACTTCCACACTGCAGTGTTTTCTTTTCTGTGTGTTTTTCAAGGTTATTTTAGTCCTTTACCAAAATACATCTCCCATCTTTTTAACTTGGAGTAGCTTTAATGAAAACAGTACAAACTTGGAAGACACCTACTGTATTTTAAACCAAGTAGATGAAACAAACCCTGGTTTACTTTGTTCTTTTCAGAGGAAGCATGTTAGCAAACTAGTCTTACGTCTGGCATTTTTATATAATTTCTGTGGTAATTCCCAAAAAACTACCATGTGGTATAAATGAATCACAAGCATGTCTGACCTTTGTGTTAATGTAAGTGGTACTATTTATGAGGCCAGAATTATTCTGGATCCTGGAAACATGAAACCTGTGGTACAGTACAGTACTCTGCAGTTTCAGACATAATATTATGTGAAAAAAAAAGATTATTAATTCCATTTTTTAAACCAATCAATTCAGAGCAAAAATTTTTCCCAGACTGTGCATATATGCAAAGATATTTTTCATAGACCACAACACCCCCAAAGCCAAAATGTAGTTCAGAAGAGAACGCCAGAATTTGTAAGTCTGGAGAATTACAGAAAACAGAGGTCTTCTGTGTCAAGCTGGAGTGTTTTTAACACCCTACAGCAGTACCACGCTGGAGGAAGAGGCAGCTGCTTCTACCATTGAAAAGAGGAAAAAAGTGATAAAGAGTTCCTTCATTCCTCCTCAGTCACTGTGCTTCGACCCAAGGGAAACACTGATTTCGGTTTTGTCCTGTCAGCAGTCTAGGTGCTCAACTCAAAGGGAGCAAGTCTCTTCCGGGCTTTGGTCCCCAAAATGAACCCAGGTGCTTCCCCTGCTAGTACTCATAGTAAGCAAAACGAAGTTAGTGTGTCGTTCCATTCATTTCGTGATCAGGGTCGTTGTACTCTTCACAACATGCATTTGCACAATAACTGAGCATTTGGATGTGTTCACATGTTTAAAGGAAGAAATAATGGTCTCATCTCTGGCTTCTGTTTCTCTTAACCAGGTTCATATAACTCGCCTTGTCAACACTACACGTAAGGCACCTGGTCACTGATGTTAACGTCACTGGCCTAAAACTTCGCATCTCAGAAAATCCTTCTTTAACTGAACAAAACATGGTTTTTACTGTCCACATAAATTAACTTCTGATCCTATGTGTATTAGTACTGAATCTGCTTTTTATACATAGAGGTGCAACACAGGAATTAACAGAAATTTCTTGAAAGGTGGAAAGTATTAGGTAAAAGACTGATCATTCTTTGTTCTATTTTCAGCTGGTCCGATGGTGTCACTTCCTGTGAAAGGAAACTGTCAAGCAGGCTGGTTTTGTTTATACAGGGTTTTTTAATATTTCCATAATACGAAGCAGCTGCTTAAAAGCTTAGTGAGAAATACCTTCCTTTCCCTGCTTTGCTCTTTGGCCTTTCAGGAAATTTCTATAGCTTCCTTGCCGTCTAGACTGTAAGATCTATAGCGCAAGCAGCCCCACCACCCTTCCTGCAGGAGCAAAACGCAGTGGAGGGATGCCACAGTCTGATGGGTCTTCATGCTGCTGTAGCCACTCCTGCCCCGAAATACGGCAGCTGTGTGCTCCTAGGGATCCCAGCTGATGTGATGCACGGCAAGGACGAAGGACGCACACGACAGGGACAAGACTTTGTTCCTGCCAATGGCGCTGCTACAGCTATTGCCGCTTAGCCTTGTCAACGTATTTTCGTCTCTACAGTAGGAAAAATAATTAAAAAAAAAACAAACCAAAGGAATTTTGACCCTTCATCCATTCTGTTTTGGTCATTGTAAAATGCCTGGATCAGGTCTTGATCAGTTTAAATAACTGGGCTTTAACATACAGTGGTTTTGGTTGTGGTCGTCTTTTGACTAGAAAGGAATTAATTTGAACATGAATGCACAGCTTTGGAACACCTGTCTGGAAATTGCATCTTTAGCACTCTGATATCACATTTTACTACGCAGACTAGACTGGCACAAAGTTTGGATAAAATAGTCCCAATAAAATTAACCTTTCTGTTCGAAACTTGGAAGAGGGAACAATTTGGTAGGTTACTTTTTCCTCCGTTCTCTTGTTTTTCTGTCCTTACAAATACACACAGCCTTAGGTACAGAATAAATATACACAGTTAATTTTATTGTAAAATAACTGCCACACTTTTATTGGTACAACACTTTCACCAAAAAGAGTTATTTAATAAATACTGCAAGCAAACAAACACCTGGTCTCTTCCTACCCAGTATGGTTGACTTGGAGTGTTCCTGACGACCCACTCAGACAGCACAGGCTAGAACCCCTCTAAACTGGCTCATGAAAGCAGAACACATATCCAGAGTATTTTATTCATTTCTCCTCTTGAAGAAAATTCATTCTGCAGTGTACTGAGAAGGAAACACATGCTTATGGTAGCCAGAAAGCAACACTGCAATTTGCCTGCAGGCAAACTGGGTGGTGACTGATCACTGCGCTGGTGCTGTGCCTGCCCTTACCTTTCCAGGGTCCTGCTCTGCTCACAGTGAGATGCGGGTAAAAGCAGAGTGGCTGCAGCACCCTCTGCGGTGGGTTCCCTGGGAAGTCTAGTGCCTGCACAGCGCAGTTTCCAGGGGTGTCTTAAAAACAAAATAAAAGCCTACCAGCTACCTAAAATAAACTCTTTGTTCTACGGTGCATATGGTGGAGGCTTTTCTCCAGGCAAGAAGTAAGTCGGTGTATACAGGGCTGGAGCATTCGGGGGGAGACCATAGCTGGAGCTGGACTGAGATGGTGGCTGAGTTTCTTCTGATAAAGAAATGTCAGTAGATGATGTTCCTGGAAAATTGCTGGCAGGCTGTATGTAGACAAAGAAAAGTACTTTCTTCAGTAAGAGATTACAAACCCATTTGCAGCTCTGCGTT
>Ga0065711_1003031_pt1 | contig 30173 bp, 9 predicted proteins | sample Hoacrofraction12_FD_59098 | JGI IMG/M metagenome (GOLD analysis project Ga0065711, IMG submission 59098) | Hoatzin crop microbial communities from Cojedes, Venezuela - Epithelial fraction 12 v2 (version 2) | ecosystem: Host-associated > Birds > Digestive system > Esophagus > Crop | place...
TCCAACCCCCCTGCTGAAGCAGGGTCACCTACAGCAGGCTGCACAGGACCTTGTCCAGGCAGGTCTTGAATATCTCCAGAGAAGGAGACTCCACAACCTCCCTGGGCAGCCTGTTCTAGTGCTCCATCACCCTCAGAGTGAAGAAGTTCTTCCTCATGTTCAGATAGAACTTCCTGTGCTTCAGTTTTTACCCATTGCCCCTTGTCCTGTCACTGGGCACCACTGAAAAGAGTCTGGCCCCATCCTCCTGACACCCCACTTCAGTCTTCAGTAGAATATTTGGACATTGAAGTCAATGGGATTCCTGGACAAAGTTAATAGTTTGTTTTTTTCCCATAAAAAAGGACTGTCCTAAGTGGTTTGATTTTTCCAGATCAATGAAAACTAACAGGTTCTCACTGATATTGAATATCTGACCAGTTGCTGAACAATGGACTTCATGGGCTAAACTTCGGCCAGTTTTAAAAGGCTTTCCTTAGTTCACTTAAACATGTAATAGGATTCTTTTTTGATACCTATTTTCCTAGTAATTTTCCAGTACAAATGCTGAGCCATTTGAATCATTTGACTCTTCTGAAGTCTTCTAACTTGGCTTGTATACAATGCTCAATAGTAATGAAAGGGTTAACTGACTTATTGTTTTTAGGCTTGCACTGTAGACAGGGACTTGACATTTTCACATTAATTAAAACAGACTACCTCAGTCCCTATGTACATGTAACTCATATTTAATTCAATGGAAACGTTGAGTGTGCATTGATGGAAGAGTCGGGTCCATACTTTTACTATTGTGACAACCAGGAAATGTCTTATCCAGTGCTATATGTAATTTACCCACAGACTGAATATTGAAATATTCAAGATTTTGAAATATTTAATTGAAAAGAAGTATTCATATCAATGAGGGAAATCTTAAAGGCTTTCCTTAAGCAAAACTTCCCATAAGTTGGGGCTTGAACATTTATACAAGCACCACCTCCAATACACTAATGTTACTGTAGAGGTTTTTGTTGCTGCCATGCAGTAGGAATCACCCTCATCTGCCCAAGGTGTAGGAGTTTATGGCACATGACTTTTCATGGATTTCACTTCCTATTTAAGCATACATTTACTGGAATCCCATGCAGAAGTACAGCCTTTTCTTTTTCATTACAGAAGATAGGAAGATTTTTGGCATCTCTAAGGTACTTTTCGTTGGTTTGCAAAATGAAAACCAGGTGCTCTGGCTACATCTAGACTTAAGGGTGAGTTCACAACGTAGTAATCATAACCTGAGGGTGTTGGTTTCTCAGTAGCCCAAACCAGAGATTTGTTAGGTGTATGTCTTATTGCTTCAGGCCCCTGAAAGTAGTTTTGCTTTCCCTCAGAACCAAGCCAAGTATCCTAATATGTTGTTGAGATGCAGTACTCCAGTGCCCAATAGCTGAGATATAGCCAATGCATATTGGAGCTGCATTTATGTCCTGTGTGAAGCTGGACCATATCCGTGAACCTTCGTTAGGGTCCATGCCCTTACCTCTGCAAATAGTCCATTCTCCTGAGAAGATGCATAATGTGTACGGGCTGGGGGAGGAAACAGATTATTAGGTAACTTTTGCCTGGCAGAATAATGCTTCAATTCAAGCTGATTTTCCAGGTCTATTTAGTGCCATTTTTCCTCTGATCAATGGAGGAAAATAAAAACTAAAGGGGAACAAAAGAACCCTCTGCTGATTTCCATTTAAATATAAAAAGATTTAGCAGCTAAATAATCATAGGGTGTTACCTCTATTTCGTCTTGAGACTGCTGTGAGCGCTCATAAGTGTATACATTTTCTTCCTTAAAATCCTTGGAAATATTGAACTACATGTCTTAATATAGTTTCTTATATTTTAGTGAAAAGGCAGCTGTAGATGTCATCATGACTACGGACTTTTATAGTGCCGTAAAAATTCAGTGTCATCATAAATTCGTGCTGCTGAAAATGTCGACATTTATGGCAACTTCTACAAGGACGTATTTTAAAATGATATTAAAACTTTATGCAGCAACTTTTATTTAGTTAAAAAAGTAAGATTATAAGGCAAAACATTTACTCTCATTTTAGAACAAAGAGGCGTGACAGTTTATAAAAAGGGAGAAAATTAAAAGGTTTTGTACAGTGGATCAGTCAGACCCTCAAAACACAAGACACTTAAATCCTGTTTATGTGATACCAGTAACTGAAGCAAATTAATGTTCACTTCTATTGTCTTTAACATAGATCGTTTATCATTTAGTCATGTATCTGTAGCACAGATATATTACAACATTGCTTTGCGGGCTCAGCATCTCTTTATGTGATTTACACTGAAAAATCCTTATTTCTACCCAGCTTCTAGGACCTGTAAAGTAAGTGAGCTTAGTGAATACTGTTAAGATGAAGAAATAACAGAAATCTGGGTTCTTGCATCTACTAAAATTTGAGCTGCAATGCTGCATTCCTTTGGGAATCTGACTAAAGGGACGGCACGAACCCAAAAATAGCATAAGCCTGCACATCGAAACTTCCAGCATAGGGACAGTTGTTTGTGAAGCACCTGATCCAAATCTCTCACACTCAGTTAAACCATTGATTTCAGACAGCTGTGCAGTAAGCATAGCATATATTTCACAGAAGCTAGCCAAAAGGCAAAGTGACAGGAGTGAGGGAAGTTAAAATGCTACTTGTTCTTTCTTCCTGAAGATATTCAGGAAGTATCAACTAACTTCTCAGTTTTCACCAACTTTCATTGAAGCAGCTTCAGAGACCTCAGAGAACAAAATACATTGTGTATTCCCTCAAAACAGTGACATTTACATTTTGGCAGTGCTTTAGAGACTGAGTTTAGGGATTGAGCCCAATCCTACTGAAGTCACTGAGACAACCCTATTAATTTCCTTGCAGCAATACCAAGCACTAACACTGAAAACAGCAGAATCAAAGACACTAACTTTATACTAATGCATAAAGAACATATGGAATGAATTTTCTGACCCCTATGCTCAGATTTGCCAGTTTTTTACATACAAGGACAGTCTTCTCTAAGTTTAATGGCAATTTTACTTATGCGTCTCTACAGTTTTCCATACACTGCTCTCCAGCATGTGTGATTCTGTTTTCAGATTAATGACAGAACAAAATAAGAGTGTCTCTGAAAGAACAGCTATACAATTGCAGTAAGTGAATATAAAAGAGATGACATATGTAGCAAATGGTCTTTCTTCTCACAGGGTTATCTTCCTTCTCACAGGGTTATCCACAAAGTTGCCTTGCCACTTGTTTCAAAGGCTGTTGGTATAGATAGACATTCATTACGTCCAGAAAGAATACTCAGTGCTTCAGCTCTTTTCACTTATGACACCAAACTGGCTTCATAAAATAAATTTAAATAATGACACATCTAGGCTAAATTTGAACCTCAAGCCTTTTCACAAGAATGAACAAACAAAAAATCACACAAACCCTTGTCCTATTTTCAGGGCTCCTTCTTCTTCTCTGTGTCTGCTTTTTTGTTTCTCATATTATTACTGGACATTATCCTCTATAAACATCTATGAGGCTACTCAAGGAAGGTAATCAATAACTTCTCTTTTTTTAATTCTCAGATACATTTTATTGAGTCTTGTCAGTTCAAGATCACTTCTACTAGCCTAAGAGGCTGTTGTGATTTAACCTGGCAGGCGGCAAGTAAGCACCAGACAGCCGCTCACTCACCTGTCCCCTTTCCCCCAGTGGGAAGGGGAAGAGAAACGGACAACAGGGAAAACTTAAGCATTGAGATAGAGACCACTTAATAAGGCGACAAAAGAAATACTACTGCTAACAATAATAATTATAGTAATAATGATAACAATGAATATGCAAAACAAACTATATACAATACAATTTTATCACCGTGACGACCGACTCAGAGTCAGTCCCTGAGCGGCGATCGCAGAACCCCGAACTCACAGATTTTGCATACTTCACAAAACTCCTGAAAACAACCTAACTCCCAGAGAAGACCAAACTCCCAGACAAGAGAAACAAGGAAAGAAAGATTCCTGCCCCCTTGCCAAACCCCAGTCATCAACTGAGCATGACATCTATGGTATGGAATATTTCCATTGGCCAGCTTGGGCTAGCTGCCTGGCTATACTCCCTCTCAGCTACTGCACGCTGGCTCATGAGCTGAACAGGAGAAGCTGGAAAAAGTCCATGATTTCATAGCAACAACTGAAAACATCAGTGTTATCAGCATTCTTCTTGTACTAAATACAAAACACAACTGCTTCTGGGAGGAAAATTAACTCTATCCCAGCTGAAACCAGAATGGGCTGATGTAAGAACTTTCTCCAAGTCCCAGTTTTCATATGCTATGCTCTGAATTACTAATCCTTTTGCTTCAAAGACAGATCTACAGATGCATATGACCACTAAAAAGTACCACTAGTCTAAGACCATTTTACTTCACATGAGAATCTAAAAAAGACTGGGGATGTGGAGCAATATGCAGTTGGTTTAATATGTTCATGTATATTTTATGTGATGTGGAGAAGTAAAACAAAATGGAGAGGATTTTTTTCCTTACAATTGTTGAAATTTGAGATATTTTTTAAGTAAAGGAAGAAAAAGAGATGTATCCTTCATGCAGAACAAATGTCTGTTTGTACCTAATATATTGTAGAAAAGTTCAAAGACAGCTTAACCTTGTAAAAATGTTACCTCTGTAATGCTGCCAAGATAAGTAGCTGTATGAATTATTACTTTCACTTGCACATATGAATTTTCAGAATTTATCTAACTTATGCATTCATTAATTGGTGATTTTCATATGCTGGTGATTTCATAAACTAATGACTCATTTCCTCTTCCATTCAAACTCCCACCTTTTAAAAAACTCTTGCATCTTTCTGCCCTCAGACTCACAATATTCACCTCAGGTATTATTTGGTGACTATTCCAGGTTCAATGAATTCCAAAACAGAATTTATTGGAAAACAATAACAATTCTCTTATGTTCAAAATCTAACATCAAGCATAAGACTATAGCAGTGGCCCTGTGTTAAGGTTGTCCCCCATTGTATGATATGGGAGGAAACAAACCTGGGGTTCACATAGATCAAAATCTCCTTTGCAAGAGTGGACAATATAGTTTGGTGCTAAACTTCTATAATAGGTAATTATGATAAGACATTCTTCTCACACCTAGTAGAAAAAGGTTGTTTAAACCACAAATATATTTAAACTTCCACATGATATTCTTTTATTAGTATGATCTATAGATTTTAGATATCCTAGTTGCCTTGTCCATTGCTCCACGTGAATGTTTGGCCTCCTATGACAGTGCCTTTTTAAAGAAACTTTTGCCTTTCATTGAATAGCCCACCTGCCTATTTTCAAATATCCTTGTCTTCTTCATTTTGAAAATGCGTTTCAACTGGACAAATGTACCACTCCTGCAGAAAGAGAAACATTTCTCAGCTGTGTGGTCAGGCACATAAGGCATCATTCTTGTTTTTTCAAAACTTCTTCTCTCTTTGTTAGTTATGTGAGATGCAAAGATATAGGGGAATGTAAACCAAAAATAGCTATTCAGTCTAAACTCTAAGGATAACTTACTATGGGCATTGGAGGCTGAGATAGGATGTTCTATCTGCATACATACAGTATACGGAGAACTGTTCTGTTTTATGGAGCCACAATCATATTTAGTTTGTCTTATAAGTCCCATAAAATGACATTAAGAAATTTTGATATTTGGCTGGTGAACAATCTAAGCAGTGGTGTTAACTCATCATAACACCACTACTCTGAAAGCTCAAGCCTCATAAAATTTGGGATATAAATATACCAGCCGAACTAAACGAGATCAGAGATCTTGCATACATCCTTTCCTAGGGTTGCATCCAAAAATCTAGTGTTCACCTAAATCTTTTAAGAATTTTTACCTTTTGTAGACTACTGGGGAGTCTTAATCTCTGAAAATTCACACTCTTGCCCTTTTGTTTCTAAACATATCCAGTGATCTGGAAACCTAGCAGATAACCTAGCAGATTTAGCACATTGTCACAGTGCTTGTAGGTGTGACATGACACCTCTGAGAGTCCTGTGCTCTTATGAAATGGCAGACAGGTAACAGGAAGCATCCTAGGTCACCCAAAATGATAGCAAATCATTTCTGGAGAAGAGGAGGTAAAACACAAGGCAAAGACAAGAATACAACTGCAATAGCACTTTAATCTTTTTTATTTTCTTTAATGTGGATGATTAATATTTGAGTTTCCCTTTAATTTTTACTCGAAGATGTAAAGCTTGCCTGACATAAATCTGAATAACACCTGATGAAGCTAATTATGAGCTCTGCCATCCCAAAATAACAGTGACTTCAGTTTAGGATTGTTTTGTATACTCATTGTTCATCTCTGGTTTGATTTTTGTCCTTGTTTTGATGTATTTGGAACTTCCAGGTTGTAACAGGCAGAATTACAAATGTTAGATTGCAAGGACACAAATTTTGCTCCTGGCTAGACTGTTAACCTACATTTTTTGCAATGTGAAAACAAGTTCTCTAAGTCTGAATGCACTGGCCTTTCAGTTCTGTACCAAAAGTCCATCTGGGATGTGCTTGCTAATCAAACTCCTCCCATGCTCTTTATGGCGGATGTTATCTCCATATGGGTCCTCTCGGTTTCTTCTGCAGTTTCACAGAGCAGGAGTAGAGATGTTGTCCAAGAAATCATCCACCCATGGTGACAATTTGCCAGAAGCTGATACTAACCTTCTGGCATATCTGTGATTTGCTGCAAGTAAGAGTCCTCACTTGGGTACACGTACTTAGTTCACCAAAAATATCTTCTTTGTGTTCAATGGATGGTAAAGAAAAGCGATGCAGAAAAGTCAGCTGTCTCTGCTGTGCATCGCTTTGTGGTCTGTAGACTGAACCCTCAATAACATTCTCTTTAAAAGTTGCTGCCACCAAATACTGTTTGCTTTTGCCTTTAGAACTGTCTGCTTTAATAATGAGAGACTCATCTTGAAAGTTATTTACATAAAGTTTTATTCTCTTGTCACTGCCACAGTCAGCAGCTCCATGTTGGTTGTAAGCAGAGTGAATACTTTGTGAATGAATTCACAGCAGTGTGTTACCCTAGGGGCCACAGACTACCTTACCCCTTTGCCCTCCTCCAGAAGAATCTAACCCTACCCTTAGACAGCAAAGATACTACAACTTTTTTATTAAAGGTAATGCCTTCTCGTCTCTTTCATATCTGGTTCTGAGGCGACTCACCTCACTCTAACCAGATTATCTGGCTAGCTAGTGGACACATTCTGCCCATCTAGAGAGCAGATTAAAACGTCTTGCAAAGTATCTCATCTGAAGTGGGGCTGTTGACCACTTTCTGCCTCCACTCATCACAGGGGTGATGGTGCTGCATCGTAGCAAAGGTTCAGATGTTTCCCAGTGAAACACACACATAAATTTTTCATTAAAATACTCTTTTAATGGCTGACAATCTGCAGCTTAAAAATGCACCAAGCCACATGTTGTGCCTTTGTGTCAGATGGGTCTTAAAGTTGCACCTAGGATTTGTTCCCCTAAATTATTTTTAAGTATTTAGTATCACAATAATTATTTTGGATTGAAATTTTCAATCTGCAAAACAAATTTTCTTTTGTTGGTGATGAAAAAAAAAAGGATCTCATTTCCATAAGCTTCATTTATTTTGTTTATCAAAAAATCATATTACTTTTACTGTTAAAAATAGGTCTATGCAGGCTGATTTAGATAGATTAATTTTTTAAGATTAGCTAACAGTTCATGGCCTTTCCAGAGATTTTAAGAGGCTGAGTAACTTCATTCATGTGTCTTCTCTAGTGCTTTCTATTGGAAGGAGCAAGAGAGAAGTAGCAGTGTTGTGTTTACAGTATTTCCAGTCCAGACAGAAGAATCAAAAGTCTTATTTCCAAAGTATGACATTTTATGTCATCACCCTTTTTTACCCAGACAGCTGCGCTAAGTTAGTCTTAATTCTACAGCATTTAGGCATTCAGATAAAGTTTAAGTAAGCCTCTATGCTTCTGGTGATTATTCAAACAGTCTCTCAACCTTTTGTGGTTCACCCATCACCAGTTACTATCACATTAAAAACTGACAAATAATGTTGCATTTTATTGTGACTTGTACAAGCTGGGTAACCTGCCCATTAATTCTCTGCTGCTTCTCACTTAGCATCATTCTCTTCCTAATACAATAAAAGTACTAAAAGATTGTACACAGCTAAAATTAGTTCTTTATTAGTAGACAACTGAGTCCTTTCTATACTTTATAATATTCAACCTGGAGAGAAAACATCATTTTGATTATGCACTGTGAAAAATTTATTTAATTGATGGAAAAAAAGATTCTTTTATAAGGCAGTAAATTCATCTAGAGTAAATCAATTTTTTTTCCTCAAAAACAGCCTTTCTTACAACAAATACAGTTTATAGGATTTTCTTTTTTACTTGATTAGAAATCATCTAATAGTTTTGCAGAAGGAATGAAAGTGATGGTTTTTCTTCTCTTTTCCAAAAGCATACTTTTTTTTTTTTGGCTTCCAACAGCTAACGATACTGGATATTCTTTTTCCTTGAAAGAAAAATATTTTCACTGTATCACCAAAAGCATTTCCAGTGCTAATCAGCTCTACATTCACTTGAAAGAAGACAGTGAGATTCTGGCTTCCATAATGGCACTGCACAAGGAAGATGGAATCCCAAACTATATGCCATGAAATGCTCCATCTTCAAAGTAAATGTTTTTCATGTTTTTATCAAAGACAAAGGCACTTGAGATGAAAGATCTAATTGTCTATTGCTCTGTGGAGTCGCTGGCACAAGCACAAAGCAGTTGTAACATGATACTAAATGTGAATTGTATCTTTTACATTCATTTTGCATTTCTGATGAAGGGCAATCTGAAGAAAATTAACCTATGTTTTTTTAAGGCATGCATGCAACTCTTCTCTTTGTAGGTGGGAGATAATTGTATCTTATGGATAGTTTTACACACACACAGAGTCATGCAAGCAAATTAACAGTTTTTAAGATGCATTTCTCAAAACTGAACAAAAGCCTTTAAAAAGCTTTGATCCCTTATGTCCTCATTACGTCAATTTGATGCTGATGTAACTGGAGGGGAGGGCTGATGATCACGAGGTTAACGCTCGAGGGGTCACAGTCTCTCCTCTGACAGAGCTGCTCAGAACCACAGGGTAAGGCAAGGGAAGCTTTCCGCCCTCCCCTAATACCCCTGTGGACCTTAGGACTACATCCCAGCTCCCTTAACATAGCCCCAAATGGCAATGCTGCTGGGGACGTTGCACCCCTGTGCCCGGTGAGGGGTTGTGTGCTGTCCAGGAGCTCCCTGCACAGTTGATGCTAGCTCCAGATCTGGCCCAGACAGAAGCGTGACCACCAGACCATCAGCCACAAGGAGTCGGGACTTCCAGGTTCGGTTGCTCAGCCTCACAATTCCCCTGGGCCCCAGTCTCCCAGTCTCTAAGCATGTTTATCTTCCTTGTCCTGGTGGCTGGAGGCTGAGTTCATTCCTGCTTGAAGATGGTCTGAGGGAAGATAGCCCAGAAGTCCCCACTTCGTTTCAAGAGATCTAGTTATAGCATCTTCTCCACATGACCAAATATCCTAAGACTCTCTCTGGGAACAATTTCTTGTTATTGTTGGCATTTATTGCCTGATAGTTTCAGTCTTTTACCATCTCGCTGTTTACAAATGGATCAAAAGGCAGTGCAAATCATTAGAACTAGCAGTGCAGAGTTACTCGTTTTGGCAAAATCCCGCCTGCTGTCATTTTCTGTAGTTAAGACTTTTGCCTGAAGCCTTGAATGTCTCACCCTGACACCAGCCTGCAGTAATTAATCATTAAACAGTGATTGAGGCAGTGGACCCCAGAAAATATCTTCATATTCTACCATATGCTGAAGCCAGCTGCAGCAAGTACTCAGAGAGAAGCCGCACAGAGGAAAACACTCTGCCTGACAGTCCCCCGCTGTGAAGTCCAAGCACAGAAAGTCTCTAACGAAGGGCCGTAGACAGACTGTTTGCTTGTATTGACCTTCATTACCTGAGATTGTTTAGAAGGCAAAATGTCAGTGTTAATGTGCTAGAATTTTAAACATTATCGCATTTTAATGACTATTTCCAGCATCTCGCATACCCACAATGTGGAACAAAAATGTGGATTAGTGTAATGAAAGGTTATAACAACTATAACGACAACAATAATGAGGGATGGGCAGATGTGTTTTGCTTAATTTCAAACTCCCCTGGAGCATCTTGGTCTTGGAATTAAGAGTGATTTCCACCCACCCGAGGTTCATGTTCTATTTGGGGCTGGCCCAGTGCCACGTCTGGGCTGTCACAGGCCACAGCAGTCATCCAGAGCTGGGTGTGAGCCTGCTTCCAGCTCTGGTGAACACAACTGAGTTGGCAGATGCCCACAGAAACACTGGGGTCAACAGCAGGGTGGGTGAAAGGCAATGAGCATCTTCTGGATTATGGAGTCACCAGAGTCAGGGCGATTTGCAGGCTGCACGCCAATATTCTGCTTTCACAAGTCCCACTAAGACCCCTGTGACTTCCCAAAACTCAGAGGCATCCTGGATTTCCCCCATATGCCCTCCACAGGTTGTCTCCATTGTGTGGTGGTCCTGCCTTGCATAGGTATACAGGTAAATAGCAAGCTATAGGAGACACACATTTTAAGGGATGTTCTTTTCAGAAAATACAGGCTTTGGTATTCTCCTCTTCATTAGTAAGCACAGAATGCTTGTCATTTGTGCTACTGGCATTTCTGCAGTCACACTAGGAACAGTTTGAAGGCTGAGAGAGAGATTTAGAGTTTATTTTGGAAACTTCCCACTCTGCATGATGACATCTTCCTTGGTCAGAGTGTTGGAAATTACCTGTCATTCCCATAACTGAGCTCTTTGAATGCCTATATTTGTTTATGCAAACATGAGTCTCCATCTGAAGGCTTCCTTAAAACCAGAAAAGAGCTGTTACACAGATGTTTGTTTTACAGGGATCCCACAGATCTCATGTTTCCATCAGAAATCCAGCGAGCGTTTTTGCCCGCGTTGCCTCTTCCCCACTCTATTCTTGCTTTGCAAAAAAAGTTAATCATTATAGCTACACAGCATAAAAAAAAAATCTTGTTTCCAGTGGACCTTTGTGTGTAGAGGTAACAAAGAAATTCAACATTGAGGAAAGAAATTTTCCATGAAATCATAACAATATTGTGATTTTTGAGGTTTTTTTGCCCCATGATGTTATAACATTCAAATATATAAATGGCTTCAAGATAAAGTTGGGGAAACCGATGAAAGACAAGTTCAAACAAAACTGCCATAGAATCATGAGGAAATGCTCTCTGGCTTAGACCTGTAGTCGCACTGCCATTTTTGCTAACATGGGAGGGAAAGCACCGCCCTGCCCCTGCCCTGCTCCTGTGCTCTTTCTCTAAGCAGTAGCTACAGGCCCCTTTCATAGACACGAGCTTGGGATAAGCACGTCTTTCCTCTGCCTTGTTCATACATTCTTAACACGTGCTGTAATGCAGGATAAATCAAGACCATAGCTAAACACAGAGTATGGCAGCTGTATCAGAGAACTGAGCAGTCCTATGTCTGCCACTCCTATTTGTGCGGGGTTACATCTCAGTCCCTCAATACCTACATTCAGGGAAAACTGCTAGAATAGATACACCTGGGATAACATGTACGAAAGTGGTTTTATTTTGCTGAAATAGGTTAAATTTTTTTGTTTTGAATTTGTTCAATAAATCATTAAACAGTATTTCTCTGTGAATACTCCAGGGAGTGGTTATTCAGCCGTCCACTTTTTTCCAAAGGCCAGGATTTTCTGTGACATGATGTGAACTTCTCTCAGACCAGCCGTTGCCCAGGCACAAAGTGAATCATGACTCTGGGTAAGCATAAGGGATGTAGTTGCACCAGGGTCTTGCTGGGCACGTTATTATGAGCAACCCAAAGCCTGCTGCTTTTTTTAAAAATTAAAAAAAAAAAAAAGTTATTCAAGGATTCAAGGTGCTCTGAGATGTCTCCTTTGTTAAACAAGGAAAATTTTATAACATACCTACCTGTTCTGATACCAGATATGTTTCAGACAGAGCTTAACAGCAGTTTTATTGAGCAGACACTGGTACTTTGGCCCATCTGTATGTACGTATGACCTCGTATTACACAGAGCAGATTTAACAGAAGTTTCCTTATGACTAAAATGACTTACACCATCAGAAGTGCTGTCCATCCATTTTTTGTTTTCAAATTACTGACACGAAGAGTACGATTCATTCGTGTTCCTTTTTAGACTAAGCAGAAAACGTTTGCTTTCAGCCTGTTCAGCGAAGAACATTTCAACAACACTAAAAAAATTAAGTGAAAGGATATATTCATACTTAAACACACAAGACTGACCTCCTTGTCAATCCTTCAAGTACTTCCAGAACATAATCAACAATATGCTACCTCTATTTTTCAGTTGAATAAAATAAGACAGAGGCTCACAGCTACACAGGATAGCAGTACAGTAGAAAAAGATTTAAGGAGATGAAATCTTATTGTCTCATGTCTGGCATCTGACATGGTATTTGCATAGTGGGAGGTCTATTAATGGGGTGCCTTTGTTTTAAAATTTGTTACATTTGAGATTAGGTTTATAGGAACCGGTGGCTTGGGCTCTTTTTGAGTCATTTCAATGTTTATCATAGTTTAAATCACATTTAATTTTGTATAAATGTAATATATTTATGCATATATTTAAACACACACATATAGATGTATGATATTTTATAAAAATACATTATTATTATTATAAAGTTATATGTTATGTTTACATAACACAATATATAAATATTTAGTTATCTATTTATTTTAAATAATTTGGTTTAGGACTTATTTCAGTTACTATCATTATTAGTAGTACTACTATAATAACACTGTCTATGTACTGTAATCATGGACCAGCCCATCATCATATTAAATACAGAAATGGTCTTTGCCCCCAGGTAGTTACAGTATGAGGGATACTAGCAGTGAACTGGCTAATGGGAGAAAGCAAGAGGACAGCAAGCTACTACAAAGGACTATGACTGGATGGAGGCCTCAGTACACCAGCAGTGTATTATGGAGTTTTTCTTAGGGTTTGTGGTAATTCTGAGTTTTGTGGAGAAATTTGAAACAAGACACTGAGGTAATTCTGTGGGTATTTTCAGGTGACTTCTCTTGAGGACAAGGAACAGCATTGAGAGGAACCTCAGAGGTCCTTTTCTAAAACCTACTTGTTGAAAAGTGGAGGGTTACAGACCTGGGGAGTGTAGCAGAAAAAACCTAACTTTGGCCCAGGTCCCTTGTTCTAAGGTAGAAGGATTAATAGTCTAATAGTCCTGACAGCAGAGGTTAATATTTATACTAGATAGACTGAATGTAGGAGGGGGAAAATAATATTGTCAACCATGTTTTCAGGTAGAGTACAAAGGCAGAAAAGCTTGTACAAGGCAGTATTTGAGAAGATAGGGAATTATACCTCTTTTTCTCATTCTTACCTTACTTTCCATCACCCTTCTGTACACACAAGGCTGAATAATTATGCACTTTATGTATGGGCTTAAATAAATAGAATATGTATGATGTGCTGGGTCTCAATTGTGTGCAATAAACAGAACCATCAGATACCAGACACAAATGAGTGATAGGACAGATTAAAAATTGGTAACCCTTCACCCACTTTAATTTTTTAGATAGAAAATACTTAATTCAAAGTTTGCTGCATTTGGCAATTCATTAGAGAAAAATTTCTAAGGGGCTTGAGAGCTACAATGAAGTTGTATTGGATAATCAGTCATGAACATACTGAGGTATGATGAGGCCAGAGCATTTGAAGAAAGTACATTTGTAGACTAAAGTGGCAGATGCAAAACATGTCACCAGTGTATGATAAGACAAAGGAAAGAGACTACACTGGAAATGCAAAGATTTATTTTCAGATCTCTGGGGCAAAACCTTTTTCAGCTTTACACAAGGGATAAGTAATTTAGTGGTGTGGTGTCACCCTTAGAGGCCATCATGCACCTAAGGCCTGACCTCAGTGAGAAGAAAGGAACTATCAGGTTTTCTTCCTAGGTCCCTGTTCTCTTCTTCTAGTCTTGATCTTTTGTAGCTGAGGGCAGAACATACCCAGACAATGTTCTTTTCGGTCATCAGCAAGGGAGAAAAATGTGAGGAACATGTTACAAAGGTCCAACCCATGTGGTGAGGCCAAAGGAGTGAATTACTGAACCAGGTCCTCCTCTACAAGATAGTTCAACTACCAGCCAATGTCCCTGTTTCATTCAAAACATTTCCCTATGGCTAGAAATACAGGATAATTTCAGTCTAGTCAGAAACACCATTACGAGCAAAACAATAACACAATTATGGAGCATCACCATTATGATACCCTGATGAATACCAAGATGAACACCACTGTGAACCTTCCCGAAATGAGATTCAGAGTCTGCATCAATGTACTCATATGCTACAATGTACTTTGGATAAAGATAATGGAGAAAAAGATCATATGCAACACAATATGAGGCACGATATAAAATATCTTTTACTGAAAGAAGAAGAAATATATTATTTTACATCACTACCAAAAATAGGCTTGATAGGACTCATCAGGAGAGTAGCTCAATTTTTACCGGTACCTGGCTTGCGAGAGAAACACTGATACAGAGCTGTTTTTCAGGGGAGTCAAGTACAAGAAATCAGTTGTAATCAACAAGCTATAGGTGTATGAAAATACATTTGATTATGAAGGAGTCATATCAACTAAATTCATTGAAACTTGTAAGAGGTGAGTAGGTCTTAGCAAAATGGTTTAGGTCACAGAGGTTGAAAGTATGTAGATATGCAGAAGACATGAAGGTGCCCCTGGAGTCCAGTTTTATTGGCTAGCACCTGCATCCCTTGAAAAAAGTCAACTGCTTCATACTCTTTTCCATTATTTTTAACAAATCTAAACATAGACTTTATGCCTCTGAAAGTAGAGACATTTTGGTAAATATGCTGTATAGAAACTGTCTGGTGGGTGGGGTGGGGTGTTATGCCCTTTGTGCTGGGAAAGTTATTAAAGTTTTCTGGTAAGCCATCTAAATAGGTGGTCTGTGAAGGTATTTTATACATTGTTTCCCAAAGTACAAATTGCAGCAGCCTTGTACTTTTTTTCCTGAGGTCTTTTTCACAGCTATATATGCAGATGATCTCTAATGAATTGATTTGTACTTCTCTGTTTCATAACAGAATTACTTCTTGGAAAAAAGACCTCTTGTCTCAAGAGCACCTGATTTTATAAACAATGAGTCCGTAAATGTGAATACTTCGAAGGTAGACTGCACTTCCAAACAGCAGAGCAGGTAAACACTCTTTTAGCGGAAACTAGTTTACAAATTTCTTTAATACAAAATATAATGAGTTCTCTAGCCTGTTAATAACTAATTTACTGTTCACTTATTCTTGATTTTGGAAAAGTTTTAAGTTTCCCATGGGATCTTTGTATGACTGCAGTTTACTGAGCAAATAATACTTTGAATGGTCTAATAAAACAAACAAAACAAACCCCACAAACCTTTCTCTCTTTTTGCCTGACAGTAATTCTTCTGTCTGAGGTAACAGTGGGGTGAAACATATTCCCCACAATTCTTCATTTTTAAGTTGAATTTAGTTGCCCTCAGTGGACCCTCATTTAAGCAACATTCTTCACTGTCATTTTGAAGTTGTCCATATACCATATGTATTTCTTGCCTTTCTATTTGTAAATAATGTCTCTCAGATGAAAAAAAAAAAGAACAGCCTAAAAGAAAGTCATAGAAAGAAATGCTCACCCAAATCCGATGAATCCCATATCACAGGGACAGCCAACAACCTTCACACTATGAACCCCATATGAGTTGTATTACTCGTATGTGTAAGTCTTTGAAGGACACAAGCCTGTACTATCTATCTATTCACAATGAGAGACCATTATTGTAATATTTACTGTGGAACTTGGTGTAGTGAGGCACTCAAATGCATAAACTTTCCTACAGGCTTCAACTGGCTATTCACAATCATAAGTGCTTTACTAGATCAAGATCTGGACTGGCACTGAAAAACTTTCCAGCTGCAGGAAGCAGCTGTTTCCAGCTGCCTCTCAGGAGCTGCCTCCTCCGAGTGATTTTGAGAATTTACGCTTTAGCAATCCAGAAGAAGTGGTGTTTTCAGAGGTTGGGGCCTCAGAGGGCAAATGTTGTAGTGGCTTGCAAAAAGCAACCCAAACTAAATTTATGTGTTTAGAAAGAGGAGCAAGTGTGCAGACCTGTGGATGCCTTCAGCCTTTGAGCTCAGAGTCATTCACTTCTGCAGCAAAAGGTACACATCCAAAATGTTGTGTGCTGCACACAGTTCCCAATTTTACCTCCTCTCCTCCCTCGTACAGGCCTGTGAAGAAAAACTGTGCAAAGGTTTCAGCCAGGCATCCCCGGCATGCTCTAGCAATTCCAGGTGTTCTCTTTGAGGGGTGAGAGGCGGCCTCTCCATCACAAACCCGAAAAGGGAAAAATGACAAAATTAAGACTTCAAAGTATCACATGATTTTTACCTTGGGAGTAACTAACACTGTCCTCAATACTAACAAGCAATTAGGGTGGTCCACTCATCTTGCAGCTCAAATGGCGAAGGTCCTGAGACTTCCCTGAAGCAAGCCCAGGTCAGTAGCACAGCACTGCTGTGGCAGGGAGCATATTGTCTTATTGCTCCACAGAAGACCTCCAGTCTCCTTATGGTGCAGAAGTTTGAGGGATCCAAAGTGTAGCATTCGCACTAACGCTATTTTGCACAGAGGAAAAGTCAAAAATACACAGATTAACTCCAATTTACTTTTTAATCCTTAACACAATCTGAGTGGGACTTTAAAGTGCAAGAGATGCACAAACCTTCCTAACTCACTGCAATACTTTTGAAAATGTGTTTTGTTATGGAGCTTAACCTGCAAGGTTACCTCTGTCCACAGAAGTAACGGTCTAGTCTTGTAAACACCTATACTGTTAAGTACCTTAATTATCTCGTGGTCTCATAGGGAACAAGAATTTTTGTTGTATTGAAAACTGTCAGTATTTTTTCCTCATCTGAGCCAAAAAAAGAGCGCCGTAGTTTAAAATTTTGTACCAGAAGGGGAAAGGAAAGAAAAAGGATTTGAGATCTAAAAATAGTCTCTAAATGTATAATTTAAATTTGTTTAAAGTTCATTGTTGCATTTCATTAAGTCATTAAATATTATTATATAGATAATTATGATTTTTTTAAAAAAATTGCATCTTTTCATAGGAAAAGTTCAGCCAAAATACATGTTATCAATTCCATCATTTGGATTGACATTTCTTTGGCACCTGCAGATGGATAATTATTTTTCTATTTAATTAATAAAAAGCTTACATATCCAGGGAAGAAAAAAGCATGCAAATTTAATATCAATTATGGCGTCAAATTCCAGACTAGTAAATGCACAGCTGAGGCCTACTATATTCTGATATGGCCTACAGAATTCTAGTCATATACAGACATGGACAGGAAAGAACAGGTGAATACAGGCAATTTTTAAAAATTGTGTTTGTTCCTGTTTAGAAGAATAGAGAAGAAAATCTTTCTCACACCAAGTGTTAGTAAAATACATTTGAGACGCTGTGGTAAAACTCTTTACTTTAAAGAGATGCAAGTTCACAGCTAGATTCTATGACAATTATGCGTACATTGAGAGGAGAAAGGAAAAAATATCTATCTAAAAACAGTCGAATCAACTCAATTCTGCTGGATCTATCCCAGCTAACAAGATATATTTATTTATGTTATTTTTTTATATTATGCCAGTCTACAGGGAAACCAGAGAAGTGCTTTAGCTCTTTCTGGTAGTCTCCAGAGAAATGTTGAGGGGTATCTCCCTCACTCTATTGCATGAAACATCCTGAGGCTGCCAGATTTACACGTTGTAGTTTTGTGTCCGGCGGAAGCAAACAGATTTGAAGAAGCTGCATCCCACACAGTATGCATGCATAGGTGTTTTAACAGTAAAATTGACCAGAGACAGTTAAATTTTTGACTTAGAATTAGTGTTTTAGCTAAAACAAAAACATTGCTGAAAAAATATATTTTGTTTGCAGATTTTCAGTTCTTCTACACGTTTCTTCACATGTCCGCTGTCGTTTCTTTGTTTTCACTTTTTCCCTTTTTATTCTATTGAAAGCAAGGAGCAGAAGAACAGAGAGAGAGATAAAGGGATAGGAAGCCCTTAAAACGTATTTTCTTACTTTCCGAAACAAAACCTATTGGTTAAAGGGCAGAAGAAATCCATTTCAAATAGCTGAAATACTTCATTTTAGTGTTCCTTATAGACTTTTCTTCAGGTACCCATGTTTGCCTAGCCTTGCCAGAGAGTATGAAAGAATAGACATCTTGATGCTATGGCTGCAGCATTCAAGGCGACATTGGTCAGCTCCTGAATATTGGCGTCAGGCTTGAAAAGAAGTAAACTGTAGTAAATTTATTGACAATGTAAATGATAGAATCTGGCAAAAATCTGTTTCCTTGACAACATGACTGCCCTAGAGGGTGCTGACTTTTTTTTATTTTGGTGAGGAGGGGCTGGGAGATGGAGGATTTTGAAAAATGAGTCTTGAGAAACATCATGCCAAAATCAGTACAGATACGTATTTTTGTACATGCTATCTCTTCATTTTGGTGTCTAACTGACACTAGAGTCTGAAACAGAGTACTCCCCACAGTTGAGTTCTGTACGTTTAAATCTGGTCATGGAAATACATTTTGATATGTGAGTTACATTCCCTTCTTGCCAACAGAAGCCAGATACTAAGCCGAGGCCGCCCGCTGTTAATTAAACTGTGTTCCACTAAAAACCTGCAGCACAAATACATGATAGCAGAGCATGTTCTGTGTACTGTTCCCCCTCATGTGATAAGCAGTGCATTTCCTCAATGGATGCACATTGCTTACATTTTTAGAGCTATTAAGCCATGATAATTATGGAACAATCTAGGCAATGTTCAATAGCCCATGCAGATGCCTGACAGGGCATGTTGTCTCTTAATTAGGAATTTGAATGCCTAATGCTTGTATATTAACTGAAATAATTGGATAGATGTTTTACATTTTCTTCACTTTTACTGACAACCAAACAAGGGACCACAGGAATCAACATATCTTCCTAAAACAGATCATTTCATTTGCACTTTCTAGGTGATCTTATCTCTTGCTTAAGTGGGATTTTTGAGACAATTGATGCTGGCTACTGTGTAAATATATCGTAAGCTGTCCCTCCGTGAGTCTAGCAGTTTTAAGCTGGTATCTTGTTGCTTTCTGTACTATCCTAACCTACACAGTGTAATTACTCATCAGTATACTTTTGTTCCTCAGAAGTCAAGTAAAATTACATAAATTGTTATCATTTTTTTGTTGTTTCTAAATGCTGGTATTGGGACATGTAGTGTTCCAAACCCAGTTCTGATACCATGCTAGCACAATTTGCTACCATTCTTGTGAAAATCTGCTTTACACTGTACAAGACTGCTTTCCACAGACAGAGGATGCCTTTCAGGGGCTGGGCTTGCTGTACTGGACTCTGCAGCTCTGGCTGCAGAGGAGAGGTCTACCTGGCCATCCCTACCCTTGCTCTCGCTTTCACTGAACACCGGGAGAGCCTTGTTGGTTCTGGCCAAGCTGTGTGGAAGTGGGCAAGACTCGAAGCATTGCACTCAGTGGTATGACCCGTTAGCCTATTTCCACAGCTGAAACACCATTTATCCGCTATCAACATAATAAAAACAGTCAAAAAATTCTTCTGGGCTCCATGTTAGCAGAACTGGGCCTGAATGAGCAACTTCTGTAATCCATGACTAATGTGTACGTAAGGAGTAATAAGTTCGCCTGGATATACATTGTTTATATTTAGGATGTCTGATAAATGTGTTTATTCACAACTATTAGTATAAAAGCTCCTTTAAAAGCAACAAATTACTCTCTATTAGTAATGTGCATAATGACCTATTTCCATAAACAGTTTTAGCAAGAGAAATTTTAACGTGCAAAACCCTGCAGATATTTTATGGAAATTTGACTATTCTACAGAAGTGCATCACAGTCATAATTTGTTTTTTAATATTTTGTTTTGAGAGGTGAATTACTTTCATTCTGACATATAGTACAAAAGAAGCAACCTGGCACAGGAAAAAGGAAAATGAGTCTTAATGTGTTTCCTTCTTGCTAATGTATATTTGCTTGATTGATGTAAGGATGTTTTTTGCAGAAAACATACAGCCTCTGTCAGGGTGGGGTTTTTGCATATCTTTTAAAAAGGGTGATGGAGGCTTTAAAAAAAGTTCTTCAAATCCAGTCATAAAGGAAAAGAATAACAGAGGAAAGCCTTTATGGTCAAAAAGGATAAATAGTGCTTCTGAGTCTGCATCTGTTTTATTGTACCTGATTTCGATACTTAAATGCAGGTCAAGTGTGCAAAACCATATTCACAAAATATTGTGATGTAAATTTAGAGCCATGGCCTAAAAAATTAGCCTGAGGGGGTTAAACATGTTAGCTTCATTTTTTTATTTGAAAAATATGCAAGCAAATCATTGGTATTCTACTGAGTCTTAACAGCCTTTCTGTCTGTTATGTACTAAATGCAACCTGAACAGCATCAGAGCTTTTCATATTAATTTACTATAACTTTGGAGGAAATAATACTTTTTTCTTCCATGCAGAGCTTAAAGCTTCTTAACTACCAACAATTCCAATAAAAGTATGTAAAAATAACCTGACATGTGTCAGGTGCAAACTGTCTCGTTTGTAGTTCCACCAAAATTATATGGGGAAAGCAAGCAAGGTTTTATTTTAAATTAAGCTAATCGGACAGCCGTGCAGAGGAGGTGGAAATGGAAAAAACATTCATAGATCTAATACCAAACAAACTGGGCAGTATTTCAACTCTGCTTTGAAGGCACTCCAGGCAGCCTTTTTTTAAGGAAATGTTTTGCCGTGTTCAAGCACAGGCAGAGCACACCTCTGAATTCAGCTCTGCCTTTGACAGTAACTGTGCAAATTTGAGCAAACCACCCGAGTGACGTTTTTAGACTGGACTTAGAAGATATTCACCTCTAGCACGGTTACGCCTGCCCTACCACATAGAAAGAATGCTTGCTTAGCAAAGAAAGTGCTCTGCAGATGTACAGAAAAAAAGCATGATGAAAGATGTAATGGAATGGAAAAAGGTTAAAACACAGAAACCTTTAGAGATATCTATGAGAAAAGCAGACTCCTATATTTCTGATTTTGTCTTATAAATGTTTACATGTTTTGCAGTATCCATAAGTTCCATTCAAAAAATTAAAGATATATCCCAACTGGAAAGGAAGTCTAAATTAAAACCTACATTAATGAGAAGGTACATGGAGTAGAAACATAGACGTGGATCATCATATTAGTTAAGTAATTGGTTAACTTATGGCATGTGCCATTGTCTGCTATGTTATTTAAAAAAGAAGTGGTTATAAATGTGATTAAGAGCTTGACTCCACATCCGACTGAATATGAGGCTAGACCCTCCTGTATCGGTGGAAGGTCAGCTGCAGCACATCAGTGTTGCAGCTGTAGTAATACAGTTGCTTTAATATCTTTTTTTTCAAAGCGCTCATCAGGTCTTCGTAGCTCCCACACAGATGATGAGAACCAAGAGCACATAGATATACCAAAGCCTATACACACCCCTTGTTTTATCTCACTGAAGTAAATGGCTAGCTGTAATTAATTTCAGTGGGATCAGGAAATTGATACATGAAGCTTCCAAAGGAAACCTTCTTCCTTCTCCCAGTCATTTTATATGATCTTTCCTGTCATTACCACTGCTGTGTGTTCATGTAATAGACAGTTGTAAAACCTTAAATGAGAATGAATGAAATTTGAAGGTTTGGATTAGTCAAATGAATTAATGACCATTATTTAGCGGCATTTTTGCTGTAGGGAGTATGAAGAATCAGTCAAGATTTTCTCCTGTGAGGGCTGTATTCTATTAATTTCGTTTTGAAATGACCAAGCAATTAGCATGGCAGAAACCTAGGTGCTCAGCACCTTCTCCATTAAACAGAAAAAACATCAAGTCCTATGAATATAGTCAGCTGTTCCATAGTGGTTGATCATATGCTATCTATCATTATATGTTTATTATCTTATTGAAATAACATTATGAGGTTTTGCTGACAATAACTTTGGGTGATGTGCCCTTTTTCATTTTAATCCTTCTTTGTAGTTCAGGCACAAACGATTTCATTGCGTCCAGGCTGGTAAACCATTAATTGTGAGAGTCAAGATTTTCAGCAGTTCATGCTGGTACAATAAGTCTTCTTTCCGCATCTCCTCTCCCAAGTGAAAAAAATCAGTATTTTTAATAATAGTAAAAAGAGATAATCACTTAATGCACAAATGTCCACTGCACCCGAACAGCAAATCCAGCTTAAGTGGAAATTTACACAAAGAATTATTTATAGGAATCAATCATAATTACATTTAATGCATGCTGCAGCTGTTTATAATTGTGGTTTTCCCAAGGTTATTCTCCTCCTACTGTCCACCCCCACACACATGAATTTGTTTCTGTGGAAATGCTTAGGAAGCATTATAATTTTCCTGTAACTTGTTACAATGGCACCTGACTGTTGTGAGGCAGACTAGATCCTGATTAGTGAGTGCAATAAAAAAAAAGAGAAGAATATTTTGTCAACCAGTAAAAGAGTCTTGAGAAGCTAGTCAGTAATAACTATCTGGACAAACATTTTTCATCATTCTGTTTACTATTTATTATGACGAGCAAATCTGACTGTTAAATTAGAAAGTTAATTTTTGGTGGTCATAAATTCAACATACTGTAGGCCAAACAGAGAAAACATGCATCAAGTGGCATAACTAGGACCTTCTTACACTGAATTAGAAATTTCCTTCCCCAAAAGCCCGTTCTTATAGAACTGATTGTAAAATGTACTTATTTTTTTATCTAATGAAAAAGCTGTTTTTTCATAAAGAAAGAAAGAAAGATTTAATTTGCAGTACTTCTTAGCTCCAGTTATTTGATAAAAACATAAAGTTTTTATAAGAAAGAAAATACACGGCATACACATTTTTCTGTGTGTTGAAGGCCCATGTGTCCAACGAGAAAGTCTAGAAGGGAACATATCAGGCAACCATTTGATGTGAGATACATTGCTAACCATAAAGGACTCTGGGTTGCTTTTTCATACATCATATGAACCAGGAGAAGGTGTAAATTTAAAACCACCATTCTTTTTGGTACACATTCCTCTGGCTCCCTCAGTCAGCAGGTTTTAAATTATAAATTTAGTCGCATATTTACAGATTTCCTATAATGGTGCTTAGCTCTAAGGTAGTTCAGGGGGAAGTATGACCTATGTTATACTATTGTATTCATCCCTCTGAAGTATGCTCTATGTCTGTGGTACTCTTATCAGGGTTAGACCTTCTCAGTCAGCCCAAACGCTGCTGAGGAAAAACTCTATGAAACTTGAAAACTAAAATCCTCTGAGCTTTAGGAACATTTGTGTTCATACTTTTGTCTGAGATTTTTCTTTGCTTAATTTTAGTCCATCTTTGCAAACTATCTTTTTGACACAGGAACATTTGTTTCCAGATGTTCAGTTAGGCACCTGAGTTTAGAAGTGATGTACATTTCTGTTATGAACATCTTTGAGTTATATGATGGAGAATTCCTGTAGCAGTTGTAGTGGTATTGGGCTCACACACTAAAATTTCTGAGGGTGGTAATTATACCTAATTAGTTATGGTTTTAGTTTCTCAATTCTGTCTTAACCTATGGAGCTCAGTTGAGGGAATCTGTAATGAAAGACCAGTTACATATAATATCAGCTGATTGAATTTGCAGTTAGATGTGAAAATCATGAGTCAAAAGTTTGGTAATTTAGGATGGAGCCCTTCTTCTGACACAGTTAATGGAAATATGACCAAGATTTGCCCCTTAGACTTCAGAAACACATTGCCAGAGGTGCTGTTGGAATCAGAGCTGTCGGTGTTGATTTGGTGAAGATGCCCAAGCAATTGAGGAAGTGCCCATCCCTCTGAAGAGCTTCAACAGAGAGCAAGGCACAGCAGGGAGTGCTGTAGAGATCCCAGTGCCCATGCCAGCCTCTGAAACCAAGAAAGTCAAGCCCCTTATGTATCAGCAGCTGAGCTGCTCCAGTACACAGTGCAATATCTCAGGACAATCCGGTGGATAAGGAGTCGTCTGGATGGTTACATTCAAAGAGTTGTGGTTAACAGCTCGATGTCCACATGGAGAGAAGTGATGAGTGGCATTCCTCAGGGGTCGGTATTGGGACTGACACTGTTTAACATCCTTGTCAGCCACATGGCCAGTGTGAGTGAGTGCACCCTCGGCAAGTTTGCTGACGACACCAAGCTGTGTGGTGTGGTCAACACACCTGAGGAATGGGATGCCATCCAGAGGGACCTTGACAGGCTTGTGAGGTGGGCCCATGTGAACCTCATGAAGTTCAACAAGGCCAAGTGCAAGGTCCTGCACATGGGTCAAGGCAATCCCAAGCACTTGACAGGCTGAGCAGAGAATGGATTGAGAGCAGCCCTGAGAAGCAGGACTTGGGGGTGCTGGCTGATGAGAAGCTCTACACGACCTGGCAGTATGCACTAGCAGCCCAGAAGGCCAACCGTATCCTGGGCTGCATCAAAAGAAGCATGGCCAGCAGGTCGAGGAGGGTGATCCTGCCCCTCTCTTCCGCTCTGGTGAGACCCCACCTGGAGTACTGCACCCAGCTCTGGAGCCCTCAGCACAGCAAAGACATGCACCTGTTGGAGTGGGTAAAGAGGAGGGCCACAAAGGTGATCAGAGGGATGGAACGCCTCTCCCATGAGAAAAAGCTGAGAGTTGGGGCTGTTCAGCCTGGAGAAGAGGCGGCCCTGGGGAGACCTTATAGCAGCGTTCCAGTACGTGAAGGGTGCCTACAAGAAAGCCAGAGAGGGACTTTTTATAAGGGCCCGTAGTGATAGGACAAGGGGTAATGGCTTGAAACTACAAGAGAATAGATTTAGATTAGATATGAGAAAGAAATTCTTTACTGGGAGGGTGGTGAGGCACTGGAACAGGTTGCCCAGAGAAGCTGTGGCTGCCCCCTCTCTGGCAGTGTTCAAGGCCAGGCTGGATGGGGATATGAGCAACCTGGTCTAGTGGAAGGTGTCCCTGCCCACAGCAGGCGGGTTGCAACTAGATGGTCCCTTCCAACCCAAATCATTCTATGATTCTATGAACTCAAAATCCCACATCTGAAGTGACTTTGTGGGGAGCCTTGAAAATCCCTGCACTTCTGCAGTGTCCTAGGGCATAAAAATAGGTTCAAGCCCATTCCAAATTGATCAATGCACTTGCTATTTATGGTTTTATTTCTCCCCACATACCCTGTACCATAGAATTTAACTGTAGCTGAGATACAGCATAAGTAAATAACCAATGGGGACCAATAATAATTTCAATAAAACTATAACTTTGATGCTCCAGTATTTAAGATTCTGGATCAAACTTTGCCCGACCTTACACTGTGCAGAACCCCCCTGAGGGCAATAGGACTTCATGGGATATAAATCAGGTCAGAATGAGGTGATTTCAGCGTAGATGAAATTGCTGATGTAACTTCCCCATCTTAAAGAGACTTCATCCAAAAAGTAGTGTAGTGAGGGCAATAGGGAAGAGGGACACAGTAAGACATTAATAAACTAGAAATATGTTTAAATAGTTTATTGTTCTACGGATCCTGATCTATTATTTGTAATGATTGGACCAGTTAGGCAAGACAAAAAGGATTAACTGTATCTATTGCTGTATAAGTAATATCTTCCAGAACAGGTGCTTGAATTTTTCTTTTGCTGGTGGTACTCCACCTGAATGAAAAAATAGTCTGTCCAGAGGGTCTCCAGATAGCTGCTCTTTGATGCATTATTTCTTAGCATCTATGATTGACCAGTTTCAGAGCATTGTAACAATTTAGCATTGACTCTAGAAAGACTAACCATATTTTTACTGTTACAGACAAGAGGCCTTGAAAATCTACAGGTGAAATCAACATCAGAGTTTAAAGTGGGAGCATGGTTCCATGGAATGACATCTTCTTCAGCAGAGAAGTAAATTGGGATCCCATTTATTCTAACAAAATTTTCAACACTAAACATACTAAAAAACGTCTTTGTTTTTGAAATAAACTTGTACTTCACAGATTTTTTTTTATTATTTACTTTTTTATATTCTAAATTGATATATCTCTTAGTTTCAGGAAACAAAAGCGGATACGAATATTTTTGTTCACATTTTTTCTAAAAACAGTGAAAGATTTTGTCAGATGGAAACTTCTCCTTTAAAAAAACAAAAAATTGACAGAAAAATAAGTTTAGTAGAAAATATTTAACTGAACTAAAAGAACAGACTTATGTGGCCCCTAACAGAACTGGAGCAATGGAGAAACTTGCAGCCAAAACATGCCATTGTTCTAACATCTGCAGAACAGAGTTGTCGTCAGGGATTATTTTCCCTTCCAATGTAAACCACTACCACTTCAGCTCAAGGGGCTTTCCCTAAGGAAGTAATCCATTATATTTTCTATGGCCTATTAGTATAAGGTGACTTCTTGCAAGCAAATGCGTGGCCTGTATTTTGTCTTCTGAGTGACATTCCACAACCACTCTTATTGAATCAGCTGTCTTGAAATCAACATTTTGCTGCTTTAGTTTTCCCTTAGATAACTTGCCCTGTATATTCCAGCAGAAACAGACCTGTAAGCTGAGCTGCGCACCTCTTTCATTACCACTGTCAAAGCAAATGCCTTTGGTACGTACCTGATGGCTGAGGGAGAACAGCCCTCTACAGCCCTCCACGCTGCGGGAGGGAGAGTGTCAGAGGAGGCTGGGATCATGGATCCCTAATGCCCTATACCCTCCATCACCAGTCATGTTTCTGCAAGGAGGTTTAACACCACCACAAACACGGAGACTGCTGAAGAAATTCCATATTATTTTAAAAAGTGGCACAACATAGAGGGTACTAAAATCAAATAATACTTATCAGTTAGATACTAAGCACAGCAGTTACGGTGAGTAAGAAGGTGCCACAGAGGCTTAAAATGGTTAGTAGAGCAAATAAACCGCTCCAAAAGAAAGCTCTGAATGTCAAAAGAATTGATTTTCAATATAAGTGTCGATACGCTGAGAATCCCCAAATGGGCATTTTCAGCTGGGGTTGAAAAGTGACTATTTTCGTGTGACGATGTGTTCTTAAGCACTGCAAGGGAAAGCTGTGCCACCTGTCCTGTATTCATGTAAAGTGGCACACAGTCTCTGAAGGTCAGGCTCCAGACACTGGTTTTTGGGACTGGGTGCCAGAAATGCTGTAAGCCAGTGCCAAACAACTATATTTGAATGATCTCTTTGTCACGTAAAAAGGAGTACGGCTGTGGTTTTCTGCTGCTTACAGACACACGGCCAAGAAACAGAGTCAGCATGCAAACCTACAGTCTGCTACTTTTGCTCTCTCTTGAACTACAGTTTTCAAACAAAAAAAAAGACAAAACAGCATAGAGTCTAGAGTACGGATGTGCAAATAATTCCAGCAGTTTGTGACCATCTGAACAGTAGTGCTTTGCTCCTCATGGCAGCAGTGAGGAGCGCTTTTCTTCATGGTGGTGGTTTGTGGTTGGCAGTGGCTGGGCTGCGTTTATATCATTACACATAGCTGGGATGCTGCCAGGAAGAAGTAGATTTAAATTGTGACTTTTGTTTTATGGAAGACTTGCTTAGTAGTTGTTGCTTAGCTCATATCCAGGGAAACTAGAGGAAATTAATAGTGACAGTATTTCATATAACTGTAATTAACACGAGGCCTTTCACACTGCCCTTTAGTNTTCAAGCCAGTACAGTGAGAAGAATACAGGACCCGAAGCTTGCAGCTTGGTGCCTTTCTTAGCTCTCCTTCCACACATACCGAAAGCTGCCCTGTCTGGCTGCTGGGTCTTCCCAAGCTGAGAGCAGGGGCTGCTTTGCAGGACTGCAGTTCTTTCTGGGGAATTTTTCCCATTACAGATGCCTTTCGACCCCGGGTTCAAATCAGACCTCACCTTGTCATTTAAATACCAACTTCTGCCAGGTGCACAAAGTCATTGGGATAATTAAAAAANTNGTGTCTCATGATTTTCAAAGATATAGCCACGACAACTATATTAGCACAGACAGGCAAGGCATCTATAGATTAATTAACTCACGTACCATTAGCTGTTCCACACAGAGTAATCAACATGAGGTAAATTACACAGGCTCTTAAGCAGGTTTTACAGCCCACACTGAAATCCCTGCTGTTGTGTATAGTATGAAAACCAGGTAGAAATGGCCGTGCTTCTGTAAAAGTTTGGAAGAACACGAACTGACATATATAAAGTGTTCACCGTGGCCTTTCCTCTAGTTTCCCTGCAGAAATTTGCTTTCACAGGCTATCCTCTGGAAAAAATAAATAAATTTTTAAAAATTAGCCCAAGCCATGTATACACACTTCTCCTTGAAACAGTGTAAAACAAACCATAGTACCTCAATGCTCAGTATATATTCAAAGCTTAAGAACAAAAACAATCTTTGTGGATTTAAAAAAAATCACTCATTTTTTTCACCTAAGAATTTTAAAGCATTTTTTATTACTGGTGAATGCTTTAGTATTTTTCAGATGCATAAACTGAGATATAACTAAGGCTTTCATACAGCTAAGACTTACTGGATCTGGGCTCTGAAGTCTAGCATCAAAAACTGATTTACATCATTACAATACACTCTGCTTCCTTCAACTTCAAAGTAAGGGTCTGACCTCCAAAATACATTCATAGCATATATGTAGTCCCTGCATGAAAGCAAGACTTAGTTGCCTTGGAGCACCATTCACAAAAATTGGCATGTTGAGCAAGGAGCTCCATATCGTAACAAAGAAGAAAGCTCAGGACAAGACTGTGAGAAATTCCACTTTTCTCTTAGATGCTTTTCTTGGTAATACACAGTACTGTGGTTACCTAGGCCCTTTACTTCAAAACAGCCATGTCTGTCTTTGAAAATTAGGGTGTACAAGAAGGTGCCACATTTTGTCAGAGCCCTCATCCCAGCAATGAAAGACATAGTTTCCATCTCCTCCTCTGTGGGAGGTTGCAAATGTACTTCCATGTCTGGCAGAGTTACTTCACCACCAGGATATAGGTAGGCGGAGGGAGAAAGGGGAGGAATTTTGATTCCCATGTTCTGCTCTCCCTGTATTGTTTTAGCTTCTAAACATAGACACTCATGACCAGATTTTTAGGATGTGCCAAGGTGCACAGAAAAGCACTCGTACACCTGCCTGCCAGTTGTGAATCTATTTCATAAATGCACAGTTATTTTTAGATCTGAGAGCAGGATAAATCCTTGTCTTGCAATCAAATGTGCTGTAAGTAAAGCCAGAATGACTTGGTCCAGAATTCCTTTCCAAACGTCCAGCCCTGGAGAAACAATGTTCCATGTCTGTTTTGTTGGTAAACAGAAAAACTCCGTGGAAATTCTGGCATGCTGTTGGTTAGCAGTAAACGTCGCTAGTGCATGTTTTTAACAATTATGGCTGCACCTGTGTAACACAGACTGCTTTCTCCACAAGCAAGCACGTGCACAAGTGTACACAGATGCCAAAGCTCATGCACATGCGTGCTTCTGCGTCGCTGCGTCTCGGAGTGTGTGAGGCTTATTCTTCCTGAGCAGCGAAAGCTGTGCCAAAAAGTCTCTCGCTCCCAGCAAATCCAAGACCAAGTCTGGAAGCCATGAGAATTAGCTGCAGGTGCTTAGGGTTTAGAAACTGCTGAAGGGACGAAAGACCAAGGTGTTGGCTCCAGGTTAGTTCTTATGATCAACTATTCTTTTTATCTTCCCATAAGACCGCCTCACTCTTTTGTTGGCAAGGGCGGGGGGGGGGGCAAAAAAAGAGTTAGACTGTTTGATTTCAAATGGG
>Ga0065711_1003895_pt1 | contig 30173 bp, 15 predicted proteins | sample Hoacrofraction12_FD_59098 | JGI IMG/M metagenome (GOLD analysis project Ga0065711, IMG submission 59098) | Hoatzin crop microbial communities from Cojedes, Venezuela - Epithelial fraction 12 v2 (version 2) | ecosystem: Host-associated > Birds > Digestive system > Esophagus > Crop | place...
CATCTGCTGGCCCGCGCCGAAACGCCGGGCGGCGGGGGGGTGGGTGCTCTGCTCCCACACGGACGGACGGACGGACCCGGGTGAGCAGCGGCGGGGACGGGGCTCTCCCGGCGGGGCGGGGACGAGCGGGCACCGGCAGAGCCCGCTGCCCGTGAAGTTCCGCGCTGAGCGAGAGGCTTCCCGAGAGCGCTCCCAGCAAGCACCGTCCGCGCAGCCCCTACGGGCCGGGGGTGGCGGGGGGCGAGCGCGGTCCCGGGAGACCGCGGCGAAGCGTGCGCAGGGGTCTGCGCGTCGGCAGCGGGCAGCCGAGGAGCAAGCGAGGCAGGCGCAGGAGTGCGACCGCGGTGCTGGAGCCGAGAGGTGCCTCGGCGGAGGGGGGAGCCCGCCCTTCCTCCGGTCCCTCAGCCCCTGGCAGGCACCGGGCTCCTCACTGCGCCGTCCGGAGCCGGCCGCCCGGCGGCTGCTGCCCGCTCGGGGACGCGTGGCCTGTGACCGGCTGAGGCCGGCTCCAGGAGGTGCTCGGGGCAGCGTGGTCACGGCCAGGAGGGGCAACGGCGGGGTCTGTGCGGTGCGGCGGAACTCCAAACACGCAGGCGAAGCGGTGGAAGCGGAGTTGGCCGTCGCAGATCGGACGCTCGTCCCGCTCCGCCGCGGCCTGCTGTCCGACTGTGAGTCATGCGGCGGTTCGGTGCCGTGAGAGGAGCCGGTCAGGAGCACGGGGTAGCTGAGGTTGGCAGGGACCTCCAGAGCATTCCCGGCCCAACCTGCTGCGCAGTCCGGGGCCAGCTCTGAAGCTGAATCGAACTTCGCAGTGAGATGAGGTTGCTGAGGCCTAAATGTCAGAAAACACGCTTGAAAGACCACCAAGGGAAGTCATGACTCCAGCCGCAGGCTGACCCGCTAGGTGACACCTAACAGGAGAGATCTGGGCTGGGCAAAACCAAGGTGAGTGAAGTCAGCAAACCAGCTTTAGTTGTAATCTGCCTTTACCCTAATGGCCTAGAAAATTAGGATTACAAAGGCTTTTCTGGGAAGATTAATAAAAAAAATAGCATGCACTTGTTTAACTGTACTGTTTACAGGCCTGGAATGACTACTGTAATGACCTAAAGTAACCTGGTCGTCCCAAATTCACGTAAAAATGACTTTCAGCAAGCTGTATGATTGCATATGAGCTGTACACCTTCAGTGCTAGGAGACCTGTGGTCATCTGCCCTGTTATTACTGTCGTGTCTCAGACTCTAAGGCAGCTTCAAATTCAGGATGACTCACATTTCAAAAGGAATTTCAGGATGGGTCTCACATTTCAAAAGGAATAAAGATTGAAAATAAAAATAATTAAATAAAATAATCCCATGTGCTTTTTCTGCAGCTCCCAATACAGCCTTCTTTCAGAGTCCCATGCACAGCCTCAAGACAGCCTCTGCGCAGCCTTCCCCCTTGTTCCTGCAGCGCGGCGTCTGAACTAACAGCAGAAATTACCCCTCCTCTGGGAACCTCCAGCCGCCAGTTTCAGAGATTCTGCCCCGAACACCCTGCCCGCAGGAGCCAGGGCAGCCGGCAGGAACACAGGGCAGGCAGCACCACCTGGCCAAGGTCACCAGAAGCTGCCCCGGGACTCCTGAAGGGGCTGTATATTAAATTCATTCCTGAAGCGCTTTACATCTGGTGTAAAAAACAAGTGATTTTTTTTTTCTTTTTTTTCAAATCTTGATTTCTGGAGACAATACTGAAAGTTCAGAAGGCCTAGGAGAAGCAACAGGGAGCTCTCTAAAGGAAGGGAAGCACAAGCATGAGATGAGAATGGTCTTTGCATGCAGTTAGTTTCTTCACAGCGTCCTCTGAATCACTACCCTTGTCCGGGGAAAAACACCTGGTTTTAAGTGGGCAGAAAGTTAGTTTTCCCAATAAAACCCCCTTGACTCTTGCAAACTGGTCTCAGTGACAGCTGGTGGTCAAACACTTGTTTGAATCATTGCTGTTTGGACATGTTCTTTAGGGGCGCAGAAATCGGGCAGTGATTCAACCGCTCGCAGAAAATACATGAGTGGAAAGTCATTCCTGGTGGGGTAACGTGCATGTTGAGCATGTCACCTTCCATCTTTTGCACCTCTGCACAAAAAGGGACAAGGGAAAAAATGCAGTGCTGAATTGTTAAGAAAACATTGACCACAATCGTGTCAACCAACACGAAGGGGTGATTTCTCCCTTGTCAGGAATTCAGCAATTTTGATTCTGACATCTTGGCCTGTCTCCTGTGAAACTGTGAAGTTTACTCGACATTTGTAGAATGACCTAAAAATACTCAGAATACATGAAAGAGCCTGAGTCCCTACATGTTAAAACTGGCACGCAAAACCTAATACTTCATCTGAATGAATACTGTTGGACTATGTCATGCCTATCCATTTTGCATTTACCACTGTATTGGACAGGTAGGGCTCCCAGTGAGCAGCAGGTAAGAGAAGAGAGGATAACACCCACATTCCTAAGAGTCGAGCTCTTTACATCTGTCAGCAACTGACATTTCCCACAATGAGACCTAAAAGGAAAAAGAAAACCAAGCAGTAGTTCTAGAACTAATGAAGCCCAGTTTCTTCCAGCCTTGCATCTTACGGTCAACTGCAAGGTCTGCTTGAACCTTCTCCCACTGTCACAATTCTTCTCCATGTATCTTTACAGGAACCTAACAAATCCACAGATAAGTCCTCCTTGTCTGCCCAGTCACACAACTTGCCATTTATTTTTGTGACCTCTCCCTGTTTGCCAGTTTAGTTGAAATTGTCTTAAAGGTTCAGAAAATGTTGACCAAGGTGGGCAGACAGACACGCAGCCCAACTGATTAGTCACTGACAAAGAGTAATTGCACAGGCCTTTTATTCTTAGGCAAGTCAATTAAAAACCTCACTTGAAGGATGCTATAGCAGAGAGAAATGGATGTAATTCTTATTTGTCTGTATGAATTGTGAGGTTTGAGTACATGGGGATGACTCACTCAGCCTACCACTGCGCCTGTCACTAGTTGAATCCCTTAGCATCAGGCTCCTAAGAAGTCAAGGATTAAAAGGAAACAAAGGTAACTTCTCTATTTTCCTCCTTTAGAGATTATCATAACCAAGACAGATGTGTGGGCGATGCTATGAGATACTTGCACCATCTCTTGTCTCTGCAATAGAAATCCTCAGGAGAGATAAAGACAACTGCCACTAAGGGAAGGGCATTTGCCTGGCCACTTCTTCAATGGCTATTGAAGCTGTTTTTACATCAGCCTGATTAATACACACCTACTGAATCTTCCAATCTAATAAATAGTACATATTTAATATATCAGTAATTCACAATGATAAAATGTTGTAACTCTGGACTAGGGATATGGCAGCAACAATACCTGTATTGCATTATATCACTACTGTGTATGCTTAATGACAGTATAGTTTCAAAACATGAGTATAGAGCAGATTGAATGAGAAGGCTGAGGTCTGCAAAACTGGAAATAAAGTTTCACTAGGTAACTCCCATTAATGTCATTCAAAGTCCAGTAGCTAAATCACCGAAGAGGTAAAACCATACATTTCTTTTGTCCAAAGTCAGGGAACCACACCACAGATCAAGGTCCAGTTGTGTTAGGTAAGTACTATGTAAAAAGAGAAAACAAACGTTGATCCAGCTTCATAGAAATGTTTGGTTATGCAAAGGGCAATCAAAACAACATGCTTCTAGTCCAAAGCCTGACCAGAATATTCAATTACTTCTTACTCTGTTGTGACTATTCCAGCTGAAACACAAACAGAAGAGAACAGAATTACTACTGATTTTTCTAAGTTTGTTAACATCAAGTATGCTAATAAAGGAAGGAAGCTAATTTACAGACCAGTAAGTATAATTTTGTTTAGAAAGCCCAAGCAAGCTAAGCAATACAAGAGACCAGCTCTGAGAGGTGAAGGGCTTTCCCAGTTTCAAAGCTTGTTCAACTGGAACTTGTTACAGGTTGCCAGAAAGCTAGTTTAGAGTGGGTTTAAGGATTCCTAAAACAAAGAGGCTTCCTTAAATTTCTGTCACCTTTTATGTCTCCTATAAACTCTGGCTCCGCAAACACACACAGGCAGACAAAAAGACAAATAACCTATTATCAGACACCTCTGAGCTCCTCTAGTCCCAGAACAGAAATAGAAAAAGCTTGAAAAAGAATTAGTGTGTTGTAAATCCAAGGTGAGTTTCTTCCTGTTAATGGCAGAATTGTTAGTGCTATACTAATAAAGTCTACTCCCATTTTTTTTTACTATCAGATTAAGATTAAAAAGACTTCAATTAACCCACTTTATTTTTACCAGGTTCAAGTCTGATCAAACAGTGAAAGTACTACAGAAAGCTACAAGTTCTGCTGGAGCAGAAACGAAGATGCGATGCTAGTATTCCTTTTGCTACTGGTCTGAAGTACACTTGCAAATAAAAATATTGATAACAGTTTGTTACATGTTTCATACTCACAGCCTTCTCAGGCTGGTAATGCAAGGTGACCGCAGATCCACAACATGGTGGAAAATCAGAAAAAAATTACCCATGTAAGCATGCTCCTTACAGATTGTTTACCTCCTTCAAAGGCTGACTTAAATCAATGTATCAAGATGCATTTAGGATACCTTATTCTGTTCATTAGATACAAACCAATTTCCATTTACATTGTGTTGATGTTAACAACATCATTAAGAGCACAGTGACCTGCAGGGTTTTAGACAAAATGCTCATGCATGAAAATAACTTAATATCTCACACGTCTTATCAAAATCCCTGACCCCAACACAGCCTTATTACTCACTCTGACCACATTTTAAGCTAACGAATTAATAAATGGCACGGCTTTAATGCCTTGTTACCCAATTAACAAAAAGCAAATGCTTTCTTCCGTGTTTAACGCAAATTATTATACATAATGCCATACCCTGATTTCCCTTATGCTAAACAGCAGTTTTTATTTAGCTAGGCCTCTCATGATCCAAAATAATTTCTATTTGTATTACTACAGGTACAAAAAAAACCCTCGAAGCTTTCTATAGTCAACAAATCTAGGTGTCTTAACACTGTTCCCGATAATTGTTCCATTTGAAAGAATAAAAAAACAAGCAGATGTCAGATTGCTTTGTTCACATTAATTCACTGATACATTGCTGCCAGCAGCTAGCCCAGATGCCCACAGAAGGAAGCCTAATTAATAGGAAGCAATACTTGTCACTACAAAAACAAAACTCTACTTATGTGGGCAGTTCTGAAGTCAAAAAAGTGAGTAGCTGCCTTTGTTCTATGAAGGACTGACTAAGTTATAAAGTGCATGTTCAATTATCCTATTCAAATTTGAACAATATAAAAGAAAGTGGATTTCAGTGTAAGTGTATTATCTCTTTTATTACGGGGAGCTGTGTTCAGGTATGAGTATACTAACTGACATACACCTATGAGAAAAAATTTGGAAGAGCTGTAAATGATTTGAGGGAAAGCTGAATAGCTTCTAATTTTATCAGTGTCAAGTTAGCAAACAGCATGTATGCAGAGAAAACTGGCACAACCACCCACCTTTCTACAGGCCAGTAGCCCATAAACAAGAAGTCACTGAGGCTGTCTAGAAACCTCATCCTTTGAGCATCTTCAGCTCTCATCTAATTCAATGAAAGCAACTGAAGAGCTCAGCACCTTGCAGGATTTTTACTAGTAAGCAGGTAAATATACACTATAATTTTCTCCAGTTCTAGCTCATAAAATGAAAGCAAAAAATGTTGTACAATTACTGTCACTTAAAAAACAGGCTGACAATGAATACAAGCTGCCTTGAGCCCCTAACATTTTATCTTCCATCAATCAGAAAAAAAAAATCCAACTAACCTGTATGAATTTGTTACGCCACAGAGCCTGAAACAGTGGCATAGTCTGAAATAGAAAACATATGGTGAAGCATAATGTTGTGGTGGCTACTGTAAGATTATCTGTCTTCAGCCTTCATAATTTCTCACCAATAATTAACGAGGAGAGTTCTGAAAACATGAGAGCATTGGATTAACTGTCTACACCTTAGGAGCTCACAACAGAACATGAAGGGCTTTTTCTTTTATGTGGCTAGCTAGACTGTGGGACTTTGTTCTTCACAGAATAGCTTTGCACTTGTGCTTTTTCTGTCCTAAAATTTGACGAAGCTTATTTGAGAAAATATGGAAAGCTGGGAAAGACGTGGGTATTTAGGTAAAGTAAAATGTGGTGTGAAGGATGTAATTCTCAGGTTTACATTCAGCTTCATATAGGTATAGGTACGCAGTTCTTTTTATTTTAAAAATACTATTAATGTCTTACAAACCACATACATTCTGATCTAAACTTACCAGCATTTTTACCAGTGTCATTTTATTAATCAGTTTGCTAATATGGTTGCATTTCTGAGAAAGTGGTATCAGAAAAATATATAAATATTAAGCTCAACTAAAACCAATCCATTCGAACAGTCTTTTGGTCTTTTGCAAAGGATCCCTAAATGCACCATTTTTCTAACTGGAGATCTTCGCATCTGGTAAACTTTCAGTGGGAAGTCAGTATGACATGTTTACAGCTACCTCGATCCTCTCAAACTCTTCATGGAAAGAGCTCAGCGAGGAACGCAGATGGGAGTAGGCTCCAAGTTATGGTTAATAGGTTTTGACCAACAGAGCAAATCCTTTCTATTGCAAGCATACAAGCTTAAGTTCAAGTGGTCTTGCGTGCCTATTTGAAGGGGTGGGGAAGGATTTTGCTGTAAGTTTTCCAGGGAGTTTGCTAAATTTTGTCTCACGGCTGAGGTCTACAGATATAGCAGTGGCTAGTTCAAAGCCAAACCAACAAAAATGAGAGAGTTCTGTGTAGAAGATATATTCATCTAAAACATCATAGAAGACCGCACTATTTTCAATCTGTGAAACGGATTTGCTTAAAGTAACAACCTTCAGGAATAAATGCTTTAAATAGTTAACAGAATAGTACATGAATTTTGTTTAGGTAGGACTTTTTTCTGAGCTGGCTTATTGTTTTGCATGTCTTTTTTTTTTTTTTTCCTTGTTTGTTTGCAATATAGATTTGCATGGGCTAGATGAATGGATAAAGGTAAGTCTTCCTCCCCTTTCCCCAAAAGAGCAAGTTACTAAAAGTAATGTAGCACCGTGAAAAATGTGTACTATCAGATGCCAGGGAACCTGACTATAACACATTTTGGAGAAAACCATTTTCAAAAAAGCCATATGGGTAATAATGAAAATTAAAGTAACAGAAACATAAAAGACAACTGGCACCAATTCCTCTCCGACAAGCTATTGTTCCTGAAAAAGGGTACAGCTGAAGGCAGATGTTTTGTGTAAGTAAAAGGCTGGAGGGTGTTGGAATCACAAGCTGGAGAAATACAAAGGACTTTACACTTTCCAAGGCTCCCCTTATCTATTCTATATCTACATCTAAACATTAATTTCTTTTAAATCTATCTTGCTCTGCATTTGAGCTAGTAAAACAACAAAAATCCCTCCATATTTTGTAACATCTTAAAGTCATCTTTTATGCACCCAGCCAGGTTACTTACATCAAGACAATATACTACTTTTCCTAAATAAAAGGTACCTTTTAGTACTGTGCCATGAATAAAGGATGACCTAACTAACCTGAAAAAAACAAACTGGTGCGTAAATATCAAACTGTTTTGAACAGCGCTCTATAAATTCCATTATCATTACCTCTTACAAACACACATGCTGAAAAAGTATCCAAAAGAAAAGCCTTTCTCTACCTTTTTTTCTTTGCTATGCAATATTTTCTCTCCAACCTCAAACAATTGCAGCCTACCCTGAAGTTCCCTTTGATCCAGAATCTTGAAAGAGCCTACACCTGTAAGGATGCAGGCAGGCATTTTCAGTGCTTCTGGCTCCTAACTTCTATGAACATCAATGGAAGCTAATACCCCAAATGATTTAGAAAATGAATTTGCCTTTCGAAATCTGGCATGAGCGGCTGTTTCAATTTTCTTTGGGATTACCAAAAAGCAGGGAAATCTGGGAAATTTGTATGTTTTTCCATATGCTTGCTATATCATTCACTTGGAAACCAGGAGCAAGTACTGCGTGAGAGGTAAATAAGAGCAAATGTGTATCCGTAGGAAACAATATATAAAGCTCATACAGCAGCTTATAGATTCACAATGCTCCTAGAGCTCCAGCTGTTGGAATCAGGAGACAGCATAAAAATCTCAGTGTTGGCATTTAGGAAGTGTGATAGTCCTCATATTTTCAAAGAAAGACTGAAAACACAGAATAAATTAATCCTCTAGACTCAGGATACTGGAAGATAAAGACAGTGGAGTCAAGTATTTTATTTTAATGTCACATTCTTTAGGACATTCTCATGTCTTTTCAACAGTTTATTTTCTCATTGCAGTGCTGTGGCAGAAAGGGCTAGCGTGATTTTCTCACCATCTTCTTCTCCTGCCTGACTAAACTTGCAAAAGCTTTTAGTGGTTATTACATTAAACGACCTGAGCTGGTTTCTTCTTGTTTTGAAATGATACTTGGGAACTAATTTTTAAGAAAATAGGACTTTAACCAGGATCTTATTTTCTGTCTTTAGTTGGTAATTCTGTAACCCCATCTACAGAAGATGGAACCAAAAATCTAAGATAGACATTAGAGACAGCAAACAAATATTCTTAGGGCTCATGAAAAAGCACATGAAATCTGAATTTCCATCACCTAAACTGTAAAAATTGACAAAGAAACAGAGAATTACTTTTATATATATTTTAGTGACAAACCTACTGCTAAATTCCCACACTTCACTCTAATTTCATATATGATTCAGTGTGTAGCATCCAGAAAAGTAGTACCTTGATCCACCAAAATACTTAAAATAAATACAACTGGGGAAAAAAAAAATCAATCAAACAGAATGATCAGATCTTTTCTCCCAAGACAACTTGCTGAAGAAAAATACAGTAAGGCCGCAGATTAGTTTCTGCTATTGTAAGATTCTGCAATTTTAGTCTGCTGTAATCATATAAATTCATCCATCAATAAACATAACTACTCTAAGTCTTATTCAAGAAAAGCCATTAAAAATACCTGAACAGTAGAGCAAAGATAGCAGTCTGAAAAGCAAACACACCATCCATTGCTATTTTTATAAGACCTAAACAATCTACACCATATTGTCAAAAATTACTTTTTCCCATGAATTTTAAAACCATTTCACATGGCAAAAATAATCACCCTTTGTGCCTATAGTGCAGTGTTTATGTGTTTTCCCTTGTTCAGTTTTCAACTCAGGAATAAATCATTGTTCCTGCAATTTTCCAGCAGTGCTCTTGTAGTTTTAGCCTGCACAGAACTGCATCACAGGACACAAATCTTCTGTTTTGGGAAGGAAAAAAAAAATAAGAGTTCTCATGGGGTCTCTGTTCTCAGCAGAAAAAAAATATTAGTGAAGACATTCAGTTGTAGCTGGCTTGATGCTGAATTTTTCTCACCCTTCATTTATTTCTAACACTTTATTTTCAAAGTACCTTCATTTTCTAGGTTTTCCACCTTAGCTGCATTAGTAGTTACTCCCAGGGACATGGGTATTACTGTGAACAGGGTGCATACTTGATCTTTTTTTATATTGGCTGAGTATCCCCCCATCTCCAAAACCAGTCTAATTCTTTGTCAAGCTGTGGAATATCGCACATAGCCCCTGGACTTCATTAGTTCAGTCAGTCACTACAGCAGCATTTGACACACACTGCTTGTCACTGTTGGGTTATAAATTATGGAAAATATGTTGAATACATTACTGATTTTGCAATGACAAAAAGGAGCAATAAAGGAAGGTCCTGTGCCGAGGCTCACAAATCAGCAGAGACCTTGAGCACACATTTAACTTAAGTCATGCAAGTGGATACACTGATTTCACTAGGAATCTTCCTTTGCATCCCTTGAAACAAAAACATTTTTGTGCATTTTTAAAAAGGGTTAAATACGGAGAAAATCCTGTCTTCAAGTCCATTGCATTCACCAAGCATTAGGATTTCAAAGTAGAAGGACTGACTTCATAGCAGTATTTCCCACACTAATGATGCCCTAATGTAGGCTGTCATATTTGTTATCTGGACTTTTTATTTCCAGCTTACCCTAAAGTCTTCTTCATGCTGTGACCCCTAACCTAGGTTGGAAACCCATTTGCAGAAGAGTTGAAAGGAGTGGCCACTTAATAATCTCAGGTTTGTAGATCTTGCAGGGCTGAAGCCTTAGAGATACCTGGATTCCAGGAATGCCATCAGGTCAACAGATCAGCCAAATTAAAGGGCATTTCTGTGTGTGGGTTATACAGAGGAGGCTAATCTAGGACAGGTCTTGCAATGCCACAGAAATACAGTTGCTAGTTCTGGTCACCAAACACCTACCAGAGAATAAAAGCAGCCTCTAGCCATTCAGACGTTAATCACCTCTGACACATACATCAAATTTAATCATGTCTTAACAGCTACTGCCATTCACTTATTTTTTCTCCTATTATAAATATTGTTTCTGCACCTTAGATAGACTTACTACCATGCAAACCAAGCCTACAGTGATCATTTTAGGGGGAGGTACTCCACCTTCTTTGAACTTCTTAGGAGGCAATCCAGGCACTGGAGCAGAGATTCCCCTGCAGACCATGGGGAAGACCATGGCGAGCCAGGTGGTGCCCCTGCAGGCCTTGGAGGACCATGGTGGAACAGGAGGATGCCTGAAGGAGGCTGTCATCCCGTGGAGAGCCCACACTGGAGCAGGCTCCTGGCAGGACCTGTGGACCCATGCAGAGAGGAGCCCATGCTGGAGCAGGTTTGCTGGCAGAACCTGTGACCCCGTGGGGGACCCATGCTGGAGCACTTCGTGAAGAACTGCAGCCCATTGGAGAAGCCAGTGGAGGACTGTCTCCCGTGGGAGGAACCCCATGCTGGAGCAGAGGCAGAGTGTGAGGAGGAAGGAGCGGCAGAGGCAACGTGTGATGAACTGACCACAGCCCCCATTCCCTGTCCCCCTGCGCCACTCACGGGGAGGAGGTGGAGAAATCAGGAGTGAAGTCAAGCCCAGGAAGAAGGGAGGAGTGGGGGAAGGTGTTTTAAGGTTTAGTTTTTATTTCTCATTACCCTATTCTGATTTGATTGGTAATAAATTAAACTAATTTCCCCAAGTTGAGTCTGGTTTGCCCATGATGGTAATTGGTGAGTGATTGCTCCCTGTCTTTATCTCAGCCCACAAGTCTTTCATCATATTTTTCTCCCCTGTCCAGCTGAGGAGGTGGAGTGATAGAGTGGCTTTGGTGGGCACCTGGTGTCCAGCCAGGCTAAACCAGGACAATGCCTTAAGTGAGCTCAAGTGTAAGAAAACGCAACTCCATTAGAGCAACAATGCAAATGAGAGAAGTTTCCTAACAGTTTTGCTTTGACTACATTCCATCACTTCCAGTTAGTTAGATAACCTTTCAATGTCTCTGAAAAGTTTAGTTCTTCCCCTTCATGATGTTTATTCACTTTAAATAGTTCTACCAATATTCCCCATCATCGTCTTGTAATTGTGGTTTCCCCAAGTTCTTCACATTAAGCCAGATTCACATTTACTGCTATAAGATATAACCAAACTAGCTCTAAACAAGTTCAGTCATGCCTTCCCCAGCTATGTTACCAAGGTTGCTGGGTTCATGCTGACTTACACAGCTGAAACTCTAACAGCAACTGCCCTCGCTCCTTCCGGAATCACTTGTTTCACTGGACACCAGGAACGGATTCACAGACACACTTGCTTTTTCCTTTGGGAGCTCCCTGGAGTGGCAAGTCAGGATCTGACTTCTCTTCATAAAAGATTTATTGATTGTGAATGTTCTGTACCACTTTCGATCTTCTTATCTCCTCCTTGACCTCTGGCAGATACATATTAGGCATCTGTGTATCCTGTACTACAAGAGGACCTTGCTTTTCAGCAGCAAAGCTTTCATGAGAGGCTGTGCAACTTTCAGGGAATATTATCATCTGTGTGATTGATTCTTTTCACAAATACACTTTACCAAATTCCTATTTCATTCTGAACTAACATCTTCAAAAATATAGTGCAATAAGCAGTGTTCAAAGAAGGTTTTCTTACAAAAACTGAGATTATTAATACCAGATTTTGCATTTTTCCAGATTTTGCCATGCAGATTGTAAACTACACATTTGTAACTTCACTGAAATCAGCAGAGTAACATACTACTTACTCCTGTAGTTATTTCAACCCTGTAATTTTGAGTGTTAAAAAAATATGAACCTACAATAACATAGAAAAAATATGCAGAAGGCAGGTGGAAATATTTAAGTGTCGCCCTTAAAACAAACAAGAAAAGAGATATTTGCAAAAATTTTGATTGGAAGCTCATGTATGTGAACTACAATCTGATGAAATATTGCCAAGAGATGACCCACTAATGACAACAAAATGAGAACACTGTCATTGACTTCAGAGGGAGCAAGATGAGGCTTTTTAGATAATCATATACTAGTCTACTGAACCAGGGCCAGACTCTGCAGGTAATCAAATACCTCCTACAAGCTGCTGTTCCGATAAGCATGAGTAGATCACATCAACTTCTGTGCAATATGCATGCTTTACACTTCTCAGAATAGCATCTGCTTCTTTTATGTATGCATGCATGTCTCGCAAGTGTTTGAGTAGGGAATCCTTGGACAATAATATTTTAGAAGAGCTTTTGTTGGCTATATTTATTTTCCAAACATGTGCAGGTGTGAGAGGCAGAAAGGTTTGGCTTTTAAAGCCAAAAACATTCCTCATTTGCACACCTGCACTTCTGGCTGAATATCAGAATGCTGAGAGGCTGTATGTGGCACTGCTGTATGATTAAAATTAATGTTTAACATTTACTAGCTCTGCGCATTGACTAAGCTAATCAAAACTAAATAATGTGTGGCACTATCCAACTGGCTAAAACCAGAGCAAATTACATCAAATTCTTATCCCTTTTAAAGTCAAGAGAGTGAATTGTTCCAAACACCACATGTGTTGAGACGCTTAGGCTTGGGTATAGACCAAGTACAGCTGTAGCACTGACCAGTACAGAAAAGGCATTTATCTGCCATGTTGTCTGAACATCCTTCCTTCCAAATCTTCAAGAAACCACGTTGGATGAGACACTTCAAAACAATCTTCTCCCCAGTCAAAGTTTCAACATAGCATCTGCTGGTTTACTGTATTCAACAGCAGCCAGATCATCAATACACACCGAATCTCTAAACCCCCCACAGGATTCCCCTGTGATACGCATATGATATGCCGATTCACTCAAGATACTTTGTAATGGACTGTGGTACTACGCCGTCTTTTTAGAGCACTTTTTATTGCTGAAGAAACCTGTGAACTCTTGTCTAGTTCTAGAAAAGCACTGGGAACAACTTTCTCAGCCGTTGTTCCATATGAGAACTGAAATTGGCTCTCTGCTATTTTTATTATATATTTCTCAAATACCTGTCAGTGAGCACTCCATTGTCAGAATACTTTAGACTAAACATATACAAACTAGAACTCACCAGCTGTGAATGTTTGCCCCCCCAGGCTGCGTTCCCATGAATTTCTCTAAGATGCGTTCTCCTTTTCAAGCCAGGATCTTCTTCCTGGCTTAATACAGTTTGTGACTGGCTGCTAGATATCCAGAGTATCAGCCAAAATAGTAGCTACCAGTAGCTATCAGGCCAATGTGCAAATGTTTCTGTGGAAAATACCTTAGACAGAAGTATGGCACCTGTACCATTTTGTCAATGACCTGAGTTCCTGGTCTACAGAGGTCAGCGGGTTACTCCAGACCAGAGTCCAAGGGTATCATACAGACATTAGAGATGACTGTAGGAGCAGAGAAGCGAAGTCTTAGCTTCAAGCTAATAGAGCAGCAAGATCTCATTCTTGTCAGCTGAGGGTGTGGCTAGAAGTAAAGGGTCCGAAGCACAGAAAGAAATATTAAGGTGAGGTATCAGGAAAAGTTCCCTGAGGTGAACTGCCAACACTTGGAAGAGAATGCCTCTGGTGACTGCAGATCCCCATGCAGATTTTTAAGGACCAGTAGAATAAGGCTTTGTAAGAATGGTTGAGGTACAGCTGATCCTGGTTTGGAGCCAAGAGGTTCACCAGTTGACCATTACCAGCTATATTTTGTATGCATATAGGCCTTATTTTAAATCAAAACACCACAAGTGGGAATCTCGCCCTCAACTGCATGGATGCTGTGTATCCAGATCAAAAGCACTCAGTAACACCTTTGGCTCAGCTCTTCCTTGACTCCTTTTCAACCAGATACTCCTCTTTCTCCTTTCAAGCTACAGTCCTTCATGTATACATTAGTTTCCTGGCCTATCTACATAGAGTTTTTCAAAGCTCTTGTATGCTTTAGGCTTATATTACCATTTAGTTTTCCAGTCACTCTGCTTGCCAGCTTCTTTACCCTCCATTACCTTGTCTGATAGAATTTAGATTGCTGTTCCAGTATCTACTTCACCGAACCATTCAGAAGTCATTCTTAAACACTCTTGTATTATTTCTATAGCAACTTTCATTTATTATTCTCAAAAACACATGTTGTACATACAGGTCTAAGATAGCACTTTACATTAAGATGCTATAAAAAATTATGAGGACAAAAGTATATCGTAGGTAGAAGTTTGTTAGTAGTGGAATATTTTGTAGCTTTTTTTAAGCAGACAATTCATCTATCAACAATAACTTTCTATCATGTCATGGGTACAAAAGACTTTCTGCGCATAAAACCATGAATACAACACTATGATAGGGAGTGCTTGTTATTAACTTTAAAGTGCATTTAGTGTTTTTATTTAGTGTTTTTATTGCTGCAGCTGCAGAGACTTTTTTTTAAAGTCTTCACTTGAACATGGGTCTGAGGCACAAGAAAATATGGTCTCAATTTTAACACTCTGTTACCTTAGTGCTTAGTGGTACCTGAGTCAAAGGTTTGATTCTGCCTATTATAAACACAAGCAACATTCCTTCCACACCACATTTCAGTACTATAAGTCTCCAGGTTAGACTTGGACCTACATCTGCTTCTAGTGCCATTGTGACTGCCTCTAGTTTTTACAGTTCACTGCTCTGCTCCATTTCCCTTGACATAGCCTCCCATTACCTTTAATTTATATCGTAAGCTCTTACGAACTAAGATTACCTTTTCTGCCAAGTTCGTATGCCGTGTGACAAAATGGGCCACAGACCTCCAGTCTCCCATCACATTAAATGCTTCCCCATTGATTTCTAAAAAAAGATGAGAAGGGGAAAAATAATACAAGCAAAATCACATAGAAGTGGAAGGCCCTGAAATGGGAACAGACAGTGAAGGAAGAACATGGCACTCCATGTGTGTGAAAGCAGTAGGAGGAGCCAGATAAACAAAGCAATGAAGACACTACTGGCATGTATAAGCTGGGAAGCACCTTTTTATACTTAATGTGGGGAGCAGCAGTTACACCAAGCAAGCAGCCAGCAATAGCTGTTTGTGAGGCTCAGAAGTGAAAGGGCTAAAGGAAGTACAGGTCGAAAAAGTATCTGTTCCAGAGCCAGTCATATCCACTGCAGAGAATATGGCCATTTGGGAGCTCTGAAACTCTTTAAGACCAGGAAAGGGTGCACTAAAAGAGATGGAAGGGGTAAGGTTCCTGGATGAACTGCACAGCTGATTGCAACGTAAATGCCCTGTAAAGACCTTGTAAATGGCAGAACAAGGTATTCAAACATTTGTTTCCCCTAGGATGGCCACATTTTCAGAAAAGAAATTGAGAACAGATGCAAAGACAGTTTTCACTATTGTACGTATAAAAGGTGTGCCTACACTTCAAATACTATGTGGAGTGCTGATCTTCCCATCTTTGAAAGGATGTAAGAGAACCAGAAGGAAATACACAACAATGATGACTGGAAGTATGAGCAACATTTGTCTGAGAAAGGCTCGTCAGACCCTTGAGCTTGGATGAAGGATGACTGAAGACGAGTACGGTATTATTCTATGAAATAACTTGTAGGGAGAAAGCAGCTTGTGAATTCAGCATGCAGCAGGTCTAAAACATACAAAATTAAACACTTCTTAACATAATTAAATTCCACATGAGATGTTGTGGAAGCCAGAATTAGAAAGAGACATGAAAGAGAGGTAATGGCACATCAAGGCTTTCGAGCATTGTGGTACAGATGAAACATCCAGGTCTGAAAGTCCTTAAGCTGCCATTTACAGAAAGGTTGGATGGCATCAGGGAAAGATTATTCAGTATTTGCCCTGTTTCTTTTATTTTTCCCCAAACACCTGTTACCAAATATTGACAGATAGTGCTCTATTTATATCTCTCTGCTCTGCTTGCATCACCATTTCAACTTTTTAAATGCAAACTAGCTTAACTATAAAAGGAGAGAGCAGCAACAAGCACACCCTTCTATCTCTATGAGGCTACAGTCAGATACGGAGCAATAATAACAAAATAACAACACAGGTATGTGAAATTCAATTATTTTCATGTCATTTTCCACTACTTCAATGGCATTATCAGACTAGCCAGACAACTACCAGAATTACGTCCTATTCCCATTAATTTCATGAAACCAACTTCACTTTTTCAAGACATTAAACAAGTCAGCCATGCGAACATCTGGGTCCCAAGAAACTTGGTGCAAAATCACCAAGCTTAAAGTCTCCTTGTTATTGAACATGTTACTTCAGTGAGGGAAATGGTGCAAGATTAGTGAGTTGCAAGAATTCATCATCTAGTCACAGAGGGATTCAGGGAAATGAAATGATCCAGTGTCTCGTAAATTGCAAGGGTGGACTGGAGTATGTGTTCTCGACAAATAGTATTAAAGACATAATGGCAAAAACAGAGCTGCAGAAAGAAAGTCTGTATCTGTTGGACAGATTACTATTAGTCACTGGACATTTTCAGCAACAATTTTGGTTAAAATGTATTGAACTCTTCCTATTGCCCAGTGATGGTAAAAGTCTAGTAATGTTCACCGAGCAAAAGGACCTGCAAACTACTAACTTTCCGAACATTCAGTTCTAGTCCCATGCAGGCTGACAACTTCAGTTTTAGAGTTTTTGCTGCGCACCAATCTTCTCTATATTGCCTACTGTTCTAAAACATTATGTGGCCCCTACCTGCTCCTTTGCTTTATAATAAGGTGCAAAGTCTGTTCCAGATGTATTTGGGTTAAGTCTTGTCACCAACTGATAATACCAGAAATTATGGTCTCTACTGTATAGTTAATACCAGCCTGAACAGAAGTAAGGTGCAGTTGCTACTTGTTAAAAATCCTAGATCTAAAAAATGAAAAACATGTATAATTAATTTCACAGAAAGAAAGCACATTCTACTAAAATCAAATGCCCTCTCATGAAAGTGGTGCTGAATGTTCTGTTACTTATGGTCTGCATATGACCCCATTTAATTGATCCTCATTACTGAAGCTTCTATTATCCTAACTTGCAATCTCAACTAGAAAACACGTTGGAAGCTTTGATTTTACTCTATTTAATGACTACCCCTTCTGAAAAACACCTGCTTTGTTGTTTGAATTACAGCTTCCATGTATGAAGTTCAGAATTTTTCACTTCATTCACACCTGTTGAAAGACTGAACAGTAAGTTGTGGAGTGCAGTCTACTTCAATAATGAAGCAAACCACAGTGTTTCAATAAGGAGATAGAAAGAGGCTGAGAAACTGAATTACATAAATTACAGTCCTAGTGATCTGGAGTTTAGTCAGGCCATTCAGCATAAATGGAAAGAGAACTCCAAAAAAAACAAAGGATAGTTTTCAAATTTCAGTCAGACAAATGATAAATCTGTAAAGATCAATATGGTTCCACCTCCTGGAACAATCCTGCATTATATATTTACATTCTGAAAGCATCATGATGCACCTGATTTCTATGACTTTGAAAAATGGATCAAACATAAGGATCCAAGTGCTATATCTGCTCTTTAAGTACGTGAGAGGTGACAAGCACAGGATTCTTAGGGAGCCTGAGATATCTGCCTTGAGCTCCTGCAAATGGAAACTCTTCTTTACAAATAAATAAATTAGAATTAGAATTTTCAATGTTTTTTAAGGGCGTTAAGATCCTTTACAATTTCACCGACTATTTCTTGTGCTATATTTAGCAGCTGTATTCAAAAGGCTATCCAGTGTAGAAAGAAGAAATTAAGGAAAAAGTGACAGAGAATCCAGTTATTCCCAGACACAGCCTTCCAATGTTAAATTACAATCAGAATAATCCATCATTTAGTGAGTCCCCCTCTTCTCAAATATGTACTTCTACAATTAGTAGCATTAAGAACACCTAATGCTCAAGATGGATTGACACTGATGCCTGAACATATTTGAATGAAAGGTATTCCAACACTAACAGGTTACACCTCCTTCACCAGCCAACCTGCTCTCACAAAACATGCAGGAACATAATACTTCTGATAGCTCTACTCTCTCTCAAATTCAGGTGATTTAAACATTACTGTTGGTGAAACCAGACCTGGCTGTGTCATTTCCCTAGGAAAGCAGGCTGTTATTATTTTATTGTCACTAAATGACTCACTCTGACAAATTTCGTGATGCTGCTCTGAGGACAAAGGAAGTTTAAACCGTAAGTGGTACATCTGTCTGCAAAAACACATCATTGTCTACATAAATAGCATAGATGTAGCTGTAGGAAAAAAAAAAAAGGCACGGTGAAGGAATATCCTAATAGCTCAGCATGTGATCCTAAAGGAGGAAGCTTCTTGTCACTGTGAGACTGGTTGTGGAGGAAAGTCAGGGTGTCCTTTCTCTCTCCCTACACTTCACAAAGGTAGATCCACTACTGTGGGTATGGGGAAAGCAGTGGACCAAGAGGAGCACATGGTATTTTTGAGATGATACAGAAGCAGTCATCCAGCAACATCCCTTCTTTCACGTTATGGCTGCATCTGGTACTGGCTTTCTTCTTAGGTCTATTTATAGCATTCTTTTGTCCTTTCAAATCTCTGAATAAAAGCAAATTATTTTCAGCAGTTTTAAAATCAGAGAGACAATTCTCACCGCAATGGTACCTACTGAAATCAAAAGCAACTTTATCGCAAGTACACTAGGTCCATGTAGGAAAAAAAGTGGAAATACAGCTCCATAGAACCTTGAGAACCTCACACTCTGTGATAAGGAAAAGAGAAAAGTAATAAATAACTCATAACCCACAGAAAAGCTGAAAATGCACTTAAAATGAAAAATAATTTAAAACTTTTCCTATAAAATTCATATGAACATTATTTTTAAATCCCTGCTCCTCAACATAAGGAATAAGTAGATTCTGTGTTTTATAATCACAACAGCGACATAAAAGCAAAATAGAAATAAAAATAAAACACTGATGAATTCTAGGTTCCATGCAGAATGCAGAATGTATAGTAGCAGAAACAAGTGGTTTGGAAAGATGAAAGCTGCTCAAGTGCTGCAACGTGTTGGTCTTACACAGAAGACCGCTGAGTGATGAGAACACTATGATCAATTTGATAGTTTGTAGACATACTGAGCAGTAGCAAGACTGAATTAGAATTTTTAAATATATCACTAAAAACTCTGGCTATGGCATTCACTGTGCAGTGAGCCAATCTAAAGATGAACTGGTAAAAATCAAGACAAACAAAACCATAACAGCTGGCCGATACCACACCAGCTACAGAAACAATGCAAGGAGCAGGCAAAATTGAGAAAGAGAGTTGCATTTTGCCTATTCAGTATGCTAATCAACCTCTCGTCATCACAAAACATTACCAGTTCAGGCACCTACGCTTTGCATAATTAAGATGAACAGAGTACATGAAGTTAAGAGCAATGAAAGAACAAATCTCAGTTTGTACAAGGACTGTCAACATAGCCAGATCCCTCTGTGGATTCAAACCCAGAGAAGGCTGGGACAAGGGAATGACACTGAGAACCTCTGGAGGTCTCTTTCAATGCGAGTGTCTTACGATTGTAGAATTTGTCTATCTGACACACAGATTTAAACTCCCACCAGGTTAGAGCAGCAGCATCCAGATCGTCCCTTTTTTACCACCTACCTCTCCCCTGATGCCTAGAAGAAATGAGCTAACATGTAACTATACTAAATGGTTGGTTTCTCTACTGAAACCAGCAAAAATGTGTGCTCTGATATATGCACGTGTGTACTCTACACATCTAATGGTAATTTGTTTTGGATATTTATATGCTTCTCCACTTCCCCGCTGGCAACTTCAGCCTTAGGCTGTAGAAGCCAGAAACTTTCCTACCAGTCTTACACAACAGTAAACACAGAAAAGCCCTGGTCCTCTTCAGGTCCTCTGAATGAGACAGACGTTATTAACAGTGGTGATCCGTGGCAGAGTTCTGAACAACTCCAGTACCAAGGCAGAGTAACGTCTTTCTAATGCCGTGTGTCTAGGATGAGTCTTGCATGGACTATAAGGAGGGAACACTGGGGATGAATGCTGAACTTGCAATAGCTGATGATGTCTTGTCATGGCAGGTTGACTCATGCAATAGGTGAAGATTCTGTTATAACCACACACAGTATGTAATAAACCCCCCTTTTTTTATTGCTTTGCACTTGAAACTTCTTAAAGGAGTAAATTCTTTGTCCATCACACACTAGATAAAATCTGTGCAATTAATAAGATTTCAGACATATACTAGGCAAAGATAATTTTTATTTTATTCTTGCATGTAATATACATGTACATGTGCTAGGTATACCAATCTACTACATATCTACTATCTATATCAATTTAAAATGATATGTAACTAACTATTCATATATTGATAATTCATGTACCCAGTGTGTTGTGTCGGTTTCACTCTTTGAATACACTGTCCACATTCCTGCCATGAAATCTGGTTTAGATTTCTGTATCTATATGCATGTCAGGACTCAGCCAGGTAATTGGCTGTACACCATATAGCTCCTGTACAGACAGCTATTTATTGTCCATTTTAAGTGTTTTGAGGCAATGGATGTAAATGGTAATTTTCTTCATATTTTTCTCATGCTGAGCTCTTGGGCGTATTTCAGCTTGTTGCATATTCATGCTAATTGCAGCTAATGAAGCTACAATCCTCAGGCATACGTGCCTCCTAATCAGAATGCATTATTACTGCTGGATCCTTTGGCCATGGCCACAGTCACCAGCACATCTTTAGGCTGATTTTGGTTAGGTTATTAAAGGAATGATATAACATAGTTTTATGACTCATTAACCCAAGGAGGAAGAGACACTCAGGACAACACTCTGAGGAGGGCAGAAATACCATTTAAGTCCCTGACTAACAAAAAAAATACTTCCCTGCCCTTCCCTAGGGCCTTTTTAGAAGTAATGATGCAGAGCATGCAGTGGTGTCAGCTTTTTCGCTCCAACTCGCCTCTCAGAGACACCTGCACAGGCTCTACTTCATACCAGCCTTGGCCTCTTAGTGAAGATTTCCTAAAAACATATCAATTATGTAAAAAAAAAGCCAAGATGATACTACCACAAACTCCGTTCACATTGGTGAAAATTTTTGGTCACTATCATATCAAACTGCCTTAGAACTGAAAGGCACTTGCATGTTTTCACCAGTCTGCTCAGCAACCCAACGCATGAGGATTTTAATCCAGACACAGTTCGCTATACATTAATCCTGTCTGAATTACTTAGACACTGACAAATTCTACATTAACTAGAACCTTTCAGAAAAGAGACAGGAGCACTACTGTAAACAGATCAAACACAAAAGCTTCTGATCAACACACAACTGCAAATACAGAGGCAAACAACATGTTAGGATTATGGGAGAAGGAGGCGAGAAGATGATTTCTTGAGATTCTGAGCCTCATTTTCTGTAATGGAATGATACAGAAAAGAAGAAAAATAATGTTAGCATGCCTTTCTATTTTAGTCATTAGTATGCCTTCAGCTGAAATAGTGCATTTAGTTCTGGGCATCTTATTTTCAAAGATGATAGAGGAAATGAAGTTTCCTTGCATCAGCAAGATGCAAACAAGAAGACACATGATGGAGATACATAAAATAACAAATGGTATAGCCACAGTCAGTCACAGGGTTTGGTATACCTTCACTCAGCAAAGTAGTGAAGGTAAAAGGCAGAAATATTTAAAATAGAAAAATTGTCAGGCTAACCTCTGAAACTCAGCACTATAAGGCATTAAAAGCAAAACTTAAATGTTTATATAAACAGGATGAACACACAAGTTGTTTAGTAGGAATAAAAAAATAAATAAACCTTGCTTTTGGGTGGATTTCTCACTGGCAGCCATTACAAAAGTGCCTCTCCCAGCGGAAGGTCACTGTGTGAAAATTCAGAAAAGAGTTTCTTAAACCTCATGCTGGAACAGAACATTGTCAAACCTAGGACACTGGACTAGATATGCAATCTTTTGACCTACATGGCAATTCTTGTGTCCATATACTTCATTGTTCACTAAACTGATACTTCATTTAGGCTAGGGCATCATTTATCTTTAGTAATCTGGTAGAAGATGAAGTATCACCATTTTATCTTTTTACCCACTGTCAAGCAGCAAGAGGTACAGAGCTGAGTCTGTCTGTTAAAGGGATTATATCGTCAAATTGCCTGCAAGACCAGGGGACATGATTCACTGATGAGCTAGGACCCTTCTGGTGCTAAATTACTAAATGCATATTGTGCTGGAAAAGTAAAGAGTTTCAGCATTTTTACACTAGAACCACGATCGCCATTCAAGAAAATCAACGTCAGTTATGCCTGAATATCAACCAGTTTGATTCTGCATGCAAAGCACATACATAGAAAGAATTCTGTATCTTTATATCTGAGCCCACAAAAAGTGAGGCAGTGATGCTTGACAGAGCCTGAGCCACCGACAAGACATCTGTGCTTATTAAAAGCAAGAAAATATGAAATTCATATTAATTTTTTGTTTGATCAGAATTTGAATTTCATATTAGTTACGTTTGTTCCGATTTAGAAGCATCTGTCATCTGAAACCACCAATCAATATTTTATTCATCACATACTGTTTAAATCCATTGAGAAACAACCTGAAGTAACAGCACAGAATTTAAAAGTGTTACAATTAGAAATAAAGTTCAGCCTTTTCAGTTTAAATTAATGGTCTTCTGAGGGCTTTTGTTGTTGTTTCTCCATGAAGTTCATATCCAGTGGTAAACTGCTTTCTTTGGCTCAATTTCATTATGGTGGTCACATTATTTTTGTCTACTTATAGTTAAAAATACATATAAAGTGTTACCAGGAGTAAGAAAGAAGAAACTGAAAAAGCGGAGGAACATCCGTAGCCTTAGACTGACTAACGACCACGTTACTGAACAAGACGCTGAAATGAATGCGATTTCCTGTAGAGTAAGTTAGCATTTCAATGTACGTAAGAACATTTCAATTCAGCTTTTACTGCTGAATAAGCATTTTAGCACTGAGGAATTACTGAAAACATAATCGTCAGTCTCCTTCCACAGAATCCTTCTTCAGTTTCCCACCTTGCCACAGAAATTTCTGTCTTTGAATACTGGGACTGTCTGAAGATTAAAGAAAGTTCTGCTGCTGTCTTTGAATTACTGATAATTTGTTGCTATGCTGATAGTCACATATTTTAATGATAACTTGAATTACCAAGTAAAAAACCTTAAATGATCATTACTTTTGTTTTGCAATCTTTACTTAGTTTTCTTTGGTGGCGTGCATTGTTATTTTCTCTTTGCTGACAAAAATAAATTAAGACCTTTTTTGAGTAATACATAATTATTTTGACTCTTCAGGGTCTTAGAGTTGGACTCTTGTGAATAGCATCTGTCTTGATTATTAAATGTCTGCTTTTGTGCAACTTCTGTCAAACAGAATTAGATCAAAAATTCCAATTCACCCCAAATGCATAACACAGCATTTGAAGCTATTTTATAAGTTATGTAAAAATCTTCAATCTGCTGTATACCTGAAGAAAAATGTTTGTCGACTCACATTTCCTTTTCAAAATTTTCTAATTGATAAAGAAAGTTTTACTAATCTAAAATTAGCTAACTGACCTGATGGTCTCTCCTAGTTGTTGTCTCCAAATGTTTAATTAGTAGACCTGATCCTCTTATCCTACCAACAGTTTGGGAGAGAAAAACAAGTTTTTCTGCTTTTTCAGCACAGGTCAGTTTCTCAGTTAAATAATTATTGAATTGAACTATTTGAAATGGCCAAAATAAAGGAGCAATTTTTTTGTGTCTGCAGAAAAAAGCTAACCCTGTATTATAGCTTCAGTAACCCATGGTTTCAATTCCTCACTCAGTGACTGCAGTGGTTTGACTATTGAAAATATTGACAACAATATAACAAACTTTAAATGCATAAAAGTAAAATATTTTTTTACTAAGGTCAGGGCTTAGTATATACTTATGTTTTAAAGGTATTTTTAAAATGTATTTTCCAAAGAAAACATGTTTGATTTCAATTTTTAAAATAATTCTAAATTACCTAGTTTTTATTCTACTTCATCATTACAACCAAGTTTGATAAATAACTCATCAGAATTGTTTGCTAATTATCAAACAGCCCAAGAAAGAGGAAGAAAATAAGCCAAGTCTTAATTATGGCTAGTCACCTAAAATACACACATGGTTTATGTACTAATATTAAGGTGGGTGCAGTTCTCACGGCCTTGATTAGAGTGAAATTGAAATTAAGGGTAAAATGTTAACGGAGACAGAAAACTTTGTAGTTTCCTAATGTAACAGCAGATCAAGATAAACCCTTGGCTTGATTTCTGAAACAAACCCAGCCTGCACTTGTCCTTGTTTTCATGGTGAGGAGTTGGGACCCTTGGCATTGAGCTGCAGACCTATGCTTACCTAGAATGAAAACACTAAATCTGACACAGCGCACTGTTGGTACTGACTACAGCAGAGAGCGGGTAAAAGAAAAACCCCTCAATGTTGACAGTTTTTAACCGGAGTCATTTGTGGGATTCAGCTTTCCCTGGAGTGGCATTAGAGGCTGAGTTCTCCTCCAGGACCCCTGCTTGATGATGCCAGAACCCAGGGTGCAAGCATCCGAGTGGGCAGTAGCCTCAGAGCTGTGGTCCCACCTGAAAAGTTGTTTAGATCTCCTTAGCAAGGGTACATCCACTGTGTCTCCCCGAAAGTGCAGTTATTGTTATCAAGAGAAACTTCATCTTCCACCACTTTGCACACCGCTGACTGCAAGGCCCCTTGCATCTAGAAGCTATCCTGAGGTTAGCAAGCTCTTTGTTCTACCACTGGATTATTCTGCCACCGTAGAATTGTTCAGCTTTCTCACAGTACAAGATAATAAACACGATTATATTATTGGGGCCACCACATGTACCTTGTTGGATCTTCTGGGAGGCTGAAGCAGCAAGACATGTCCACCTGGAAAGACAGCAGGGAGTGGGCCGAAATAATTACAAGATGGGAAAAAGAAGAGAGAGATTGTAAAAGAGACCAAGGTTCTGTCCAGCACTAGGTTCAGCAAAGACAGACTGCCAAACAAGACAATGCTCATAAAGAAAGAAAGAATATTGAGGTAGGAGTTGTCCCAGTAAAGAAAAAAGAAGCAAATTTCAAGGTAGTCAGCAGCAGAAAACTTCAAGGCATACTTGCCATATGGGCCTTTATACAGCGCTGGAAGTACTTTCTGGGTGCTGCCCACTTCTTAAGTGTCCAAAAGCCTTTTCTTGGTGTGCATTAAATTCACGCTGGAGGACATCATGGTGCTGAGAGGAGTGAACGGGTTCAGTGATCATTACTGGGGATTGGGGCATATTTGGTATAATCCACAGTGGATATTCTGGTTTGGTTTCCTCTGAAAGTAATCTATCTCATCCAAACTACAGCATCTCTGTGACACCAATAAATGTGCAGAAAGTGTTGATAGCTGGGAGTTCTGCTTCTAAAATACTCTCCTGCTTCAAACTGGGCTAACAGTGAATCCACCAAATGAATCGTCACTGAGCCTGGACCTTCATTCCACCCACACCGTCATGCTGGTCCTGCCACATGGTAGGACATCATGGCACAGTAGGAAGAGGAGGCACACTGCTTCATGTACAACATCACATAGAGGCTTAACACCCAACTGCAGATGCTGTGAGATGGGAGCCTTTCCCATCAGGGTTCCACGCACCTCTTTGGAGACAGGTAACATTCATTCTGGCATTTCCTGAACTGATAGTTCAGAAGCCATTCATAATATTTGTGTGTGTGCAATTAAACACATTTGCCCAATCCCACAGTAGCATGGGGATACTAATCTAAAGAAAACCTCTTATGTGCAGGCAGATAGAGGAATACAAGGAAGCAGTAAGACAATATTGATCTGCACAATAAGCAGCATGCTGCAGAGTGGAAACCAAATATGGGCTAAACTTATCATGAGGCTCCATTTATAAATATTTTATAAAGGCTAAATGACTATAACATGTTATAAAGATGGTATAGTTACAAGATTCACATATTAAAGCTGACAATACCATTAGAAGGTTTAATGGCTGGTTAAAGGCAATGATCATAAGCAACCTACCGAACTGCAATTGCTGTTTTGCCGTTTACTCAAATATCTATTAAATCTTTTATTAAACCTCTGTATGACCCTCACTATAAATTATGATCATAATAAGGATTTCTGTTTTTTCAGGTCCTATCCACATAACAATATCCCTAGGTTAGAAAACCCTTCTGAGGCAGTGCTTCTAAGAAGGTGTTATTGATACACTATGTTATGCCATTGGAAGAAAACCCAAGTTTATTGCACATCTGTTCAACAGTCAGGCTTTTTGCCACTTGGAAGGACTGCATTGCTTACAGAAAGCATGTTTCAAAGCAGTTGAAAATTAGTTGTTTCTTTCTGCTGTTATTACTAACACTCTCTCCTTTCTCTTTTCCTTTTACTATGTTCCCCTTGGGATAGACGGAGTGAGTAACAGTGAATGAAATGATACAATTAAATTAAATGCAGCAAGCTTCAGCAGGCACAATTCTGGGTCCTGCAAGATGCCAAGTACTCTCAAGTCAAGATCAGTTACTTAGAGCTCTACTATAAACGAAACAAGCATAAAAGACTAAGTATGAAACTCATTAATATGGAACAGGCACCAAAGAAGGGCGCCTCTTCCCTTACCTACAGGACTACTACTGAATCACTTCAATGGTCAATTACCCAGGACATCATTGCAATATCAATTTCCATTTTTGACTCCCACAGTCCTATGAAAATCAATGACTATACCATTGGTGCATATTGGCTTTCACGTACTTTGACGGTCCCATTTCCCAAAACTGCTGAAGCCAGTAATTGATATTACAGTACGTTCTTTACAGGATGTTTAATAACAAAATACGTTTTTAATGAGCCCAGTCATACCCCATTGTTTTATTTATTTTTTCTTAAAGCCAAGTAATGATAAGGGAGTGACTGAGGATAACTCCATGGGCCAAATTCAAGGCGATGCCGATTTTTCCTGACATTGTCAAAGAACAGCTTTTCACTTTTACGACAACATTCATACATGAATTTCAAAGCACTTGACAAACAGCAATAACACCTCCCATTAGTTAATCAAATAATTAAAGGGAGACACAGAAACCACAAGCAAACATATGGAGTGGGACACAGAAGCTGATTAACAGCACACAGCTATGCTATTCTATGTCAAGGCTTAGAACACCATTCATGTCAATCTGCATAGGGAATTTAAGTGGATTGCACTATTTTAGAATCAATCTAAAAGCCCCTAAACCCACCAAAAATCTTGAGTCTTGTGACAAGTTCCACTGAAATTAATTAGAGCACTTGTAAAAAACAGGAGTAAGAAGTTATCCTTGTAGAGTGTAAGTATGTCAAGGACACTAAGGTTAGTGTAAGTTCTCAAATCAAACTTTTATCAACACAAATATCAATGAACTAGAAGGACAGGCATGTAAAGGTACCAGAATCATAAGCTTAAGGAAAAAATTTACTCAGCCTTTTCAATACTACAAGTCAATCCATTAGCCCTATATACTTTTAAGAATACTACAAAACCCTTAAAAATACAGAAATTTTCAAGGCTTCTTTAAAAATCATCATACCAAAGAAAATGTATTCAGGAATCAGAATTCGCCATACCGCAGTTAAATGGACCTATGACTCCAGCATGCAGTTTGAGATCAGTATAGTTCAGCTCATCTTTCTGGCTCTCTTTAGCACTTTATGTCCCTCTCTTGATCACATAAAAATACAGTACTCATAAAAGTCCAACTAAATTTTACAGAAGTATGTGCACAGATATTTCTTTTTCAGCCAACATAACAATAAGCTACGTTATCACAAATGTGTTTCAATCAAAAGCAGAAAAATGATAGATTACGTTTTATAGTAGTCTCTCTACTTAGCTATTTCCCAGGTGTCACTGTGCACAGCAGTTATCATAGTCTACAACAGAATGAATCAACAAAAAAAACATTAATCAATAAGAATGTTGTCTTTGATAAAGACATCAGGTTACTTTTGGCCATCTATAAATCTATTTGTGCAGGATTAAGCTGTACATCAGTTCTCCCAGGATTATCACAGGTCAAGAATTTTCTGTGAGAAAATTTGCTATTGGAGGAGACCTCTTCTTAACTATGTATTTAGTCAGGGTACTCAGACTATAGCCTATCAATTTCAAAAGCATTTAGGTTCCTCTTCTGAAGCTAAACTATAATACTGATCATCATAAAAACAGTTACTGTTACTACAGATAGCAATGTTGCTGCAACACAAAGGCAGAAGGTGCATCATGCCATACCTCTTCACAGACTTCAGGCATTGTTGCTATTTTTTCCTCCCTTGCATGCACTTTAATTCAGTTTCTAAACAACAGAACGAAGAACAGCAATATTTTCACCAGAAACATGCTACCTGTGTGAGCTCTAAATTTTGGGTTGAGACTTACAAAATAGTTATCATTAGCTTTAACACAACAGTGCATTAAAAGTTCACCAAATCTGTACAAATATTGAGTCTCTGTTGTACTTGACAGGGCTTCTGAGCCCACTTCAGCAGATAAGTACTGTGAGACACCATAGTCGAGTGACTTGCTGGAGGCCACAAAGTTAGTGAAGCTGAAAGAACCTACATCTCCTGCCATCAAGTCCTGTGATTTATCTGCAAGACCAGCATTACCTTTCTAGTTGCATATAATTAAAAATTACTTACAGATCACATCCTGAAACTTCAAGAGGAATAATGAGACAAGCAGGGGCAGTAACAAAGTAAAATTCAAAGTTTTCTGAGGCACCTGCCATATGTTCATAGTAGCTCTATTAGAGCAAAGCTGAGCAAAGGACAAGTTAATATAAACCTAAGACTAGTACTGATTATAGAAATACTATCTCCAGAGTAATTTAAATCACAGCTTTATACCTTTAATAGGTAAGGATCCCCTTTTCTTTTTTCTATGCTTTTTTTTAAACAAAAGTGTGGATTCTGACAAATTATTGCTAGGAAAAAATATTTTTAATACCTTCAGCCACATCCTGAGCTGTCTCAGATATAATCTTTCAGTTTGGGAAAGGTAAAGAAATCAGCAAAGACGGTTCAAAGTTCCCTTATTCAATCACTCCAAAACTAGCTCGGCAGCCATTGTGTTTGGGAGCCAAGTGGTACTATTCCGGCATTTAACACTGCTGAAGCACCGTATCATGCCCCAGTCGTACCCACAGTTGCATGGCCCCAGAGAAAGCAGTAATACAGAGCCACTAACTCACCTGTGTGGCAGCTGGAGACTCTCTTCCAAAAGTGAGTTAATCTGCCCCTGGCCATGGAATGGGCTTTACGGTTGCTCTTCTATTGCCTCACGGGTGGCAACGCAACAAGAACTGTTTGCTGGGTCTCTGAACTCTTCAACAGTTGTCCCAGCTGTCTTTGTCGGCAGCCGCAGGGAACACGTGCACATGGCATGATCATGTGCTTTCCGCTTTGGAAGAGGAAAGAAAGGAATCACAGAATCACAGAATGGTAGGGGTTGGAAGGGACCTCTGTGGGTCATCTAGTCCAACCCTCCTGCTGAAGCAGGGTCACCTACAGCAGGCTGCACAGGACCTTGTCC
>Ga0065711_1031248_pt1 | contig 30172 bp, 18 predicted proteins | sample Hoacrofraction12_FD_59098 | JGI IMG/M metagenome (GOLD analysis project Ga0065711, IMG submission 59098) | Hoatzin crop microbial communities from Cojedes, Venezuela - Epithelial fraction 12 v2 (version 2) | ecosystem: Host-associated > Birds > Digestive system > Esophagus > Crop | place...
GTGCGGCCTGCTGTAGGTGACCCTGCTTCGGCAGGGGGGTTGGACTAGATGACCCACAGAGGTCCCTTCCAACCCCTACTATTCTGTGATTCTGTGATTCTGTGAAGTGCCATATAAGCTTTGCTCTACTGGCTGTTCCCTTCTGAACCGGACTTGGGCCCCAGAGGAGATGATCTATCTACAAAATTGCTATTCTTTCCTTTCTTCCTTTTCCCCTCCCCTTAACCTTACTGAAGACAGTTAAGTGTTTATTTCCATGTAAGGCTAGAGCCAGGAAAGGATGTAAATCAGAATAAATTTGAAGTTACATGGTAAGGAAAATATGCAGTGTTTTTAGCTTTTAAGATAAAATTTCTTTTGTCAACCTCTTCTACAGATTTCCCCGAAATACACACTGGGGAAGCAACGTGTGCAGGATAAATCGAGAGCACAGACACTTCTACTTTTTGCATTAAGACACCTACTACAAATGCAGTACAGATAAATGAACAATGTCTTACCGTGAAGAATAAAAGTTGCACATGCTCTTATTTGCTTTAACATATTGGGGAGGAGGGAGTGAGGGAGTGCAGGGGAGGCGAATCTCTTTGGTCACTTTCTATTTTAAAACACAGTATGTTCCTTTTGCTCCAAACAGGACCAATTCTGATCTTTCACCTTCCAATAATTAATCCAGTCGTAACTTTGTTCAAGTCATACTATAAATGAACAATAAATATGTGTTGCTTTCAATGTTAACTAGCACTGGAAGAGAAAGAACAGCAAATATCTCTCAGCCAGCGCAGACATTCTGACTTCCAGATTACAGTACACTGCTTCGCTTCCTCCAAATCCTGTTTACATGAGCAAGGTCAAGGGATGGAACATTCGAGAGCCTCTACAGCGATTTCCTGCTGCTGTCAGTAAAAATTAACGGGACATCATCAACTTTCCCTTGTTCTCAACAGCTTATCAGGAACCGGAGGTTAGCAATGTATTGCCTTTACAGACTTGAGAAAGCCCAACCTCCCTCAAAACTAAAGGTAAAAGTCAGAGGATGAAACAGGAGGAAATAGTCCCAAAAGGAAACCAGACTTCCATTTTTTCCTTTTCAATAGTTCAGAAAACAAAGACAATATTAAGCTGCTTGACACACGGAAAAGAAGGGGCGGGAGAGAGGCAGTAATGCTTTCAGAGCCTTCAATGAGACTGAAAGGAGAAAAAACACCACCACCCCCAGTCCCCAAATTTTGACTCCAATTCAATGAACATTTTCAGAGTGTAAAAGGCTAGAACACACCTCATTTTTAATAACTGCAACATATGAAGGCTCTTATAACTGGAAAAGCCAGGGCATTACGCAAATACCAGTTAGTTAAGCCTATATGGCTTGTTTTTATACTGGTTTCAATAACAAAGGAGAACTGAATAACAAATTCAAAGCTATTTTCCCAACAATAATAATACAAAGGAGAATTCTTAATGTTTTTGTAATTATAGTCCAAAAGAAACCAGTTTCACACCGAAGATTACACTGAAGTTTTTCAAATGACAAAATGAACACATTCCCTTCACTAAGTTTATAAAGGAAGCTGCATCAGTGTGAATCTTAGATAAAAACTGGTTTTTCACCTTGTTCAAAAAAGAACACAAGCTGAAAAGATAGGGTGCTTAGAGTTCAGAGAGTTTAATAACTGAAGTAGCAAAATACCTACAAGAACATTCATACCCGCATATTTTGGCTTACTCTTGGAAGCAAGAAAATACAAGTAAATTTAAAAAACCCACATAAGCAGGCATTTTAAGTGTTGAAGCTGTTACGGATTGTTGGCTTTGATGAAGCAACAAATTAAAATTCCTTGAAAAGGAGAAGTGGGAGGAAGAGATAATACCAGTATTTCCTCATACAAATAAAGCTCAAAATATAAATGAACTGCTAAGAAAAAAGCTAAATATATATTTTAAATTCACAATAAAGAATCAAGAGTGTTAAATTTTTTAATAGTTGTTTTTCGTATCTTTTCCAGGAAGACTGCTGTCAAGAATAGATGACAGTGATACTTAGCTGCACCTTAATTATCTGGAGTTGTGTGTCCTGTTTTGGGCTTCTCAATACAAGACAGACATTGACATACTGAAGCAAGTCCAACAGAGGGTAAGCAAGATGGTGAGGGGACTGGAACGCATGATATACAAGAAAAGGCAGAGAACCAGGTTTGCTCAGCCTTAAGAAGGAAGGGTACAGGGAGATGTTACTGCCATCTCAAATAGCTGTGGACAGAGAGAATACAGAGCCAGACACTTATTAAATGATGACTGTGATAGTATTAGAGGCAATAGACATGCTGGAACATAGGAAATTCTAGGTATGTATTATGAAAAAGGTGTATTTTCACCGAACACTAGAGCAAGTTGCCCAGAGAGGTGGTGGAATCTCCATCCTTGCGCATCTGAACTGGACAAGGTCTTTAGGAACCTGATCCAAGTTGGCCTTGGTTTAAGCAGAAGGTTAGATGAAATTATTCCAGACATCCCTCTCAACCTATACTGCTCTATCATTTTTATTAACAAATCTTTACAGAAGGGAAGAAAACGAATACCTTTTTGCTCTGCTACAAGTCATCTTAGGGGCAGTAGCAGCGTATTTCCTATGACCAGCAGGACAGGATGCAGTTCTAATACCTGAACAGATTCTCAATAGGGAGAACACTTTCTCCTGTTTCCTGGAGTAGCTTGAAATCTATGGGAGTTTGCCTGCTTGCCACCAGGAATTTTGACAGGCATTCAACAAAACATTATGAGGTTTTGATCAGTCTTCCAATCTCCCTGAAGATATTTCAGAGAGCTTTAGGGAACTCATCACAGATGAGTTCAAAACGCTTCAACATTGTTACTTGTCCCAGAGAAGCTGGTCTTTAAATTCTTGAGACGGTGATCTGAGAAAGGTTGTATCTCTCTTTCAGTAGAAAAATTAAAGTAAGTATGTTCATTAGCTACTTGCAGTGGTCTAGGGATTTCCAAGGTGTCTCGCAAATAACCCTTAGGGCTCTGCTGTGTTACATGCATGATAGATAAAGGCATTGAACAAGAATCCTTAAAGATACATAAGTGCAGAGTGCATTTTTTTCTCTACACATATCAGAAGGGCAGAAGAACTGCTTAAGCTAGAGAAAAACACTTCAAAAAGAATAAGTAGGTAAAGACAGGGCATTTGTAAATTAACCTGGCAACCCGATCAAAGATTGTTAGTCATTTCAACAGTGTTCTTCCAGCAGACATAAGACCAAAAAGCCATACACGGCTTTAAGATGGGTTTTGACAAGTTTTCAGGAAAAAACAGAAAGCGTACAGTGATACTGGTTTTGATAACCAGTAGAAAAAGAGCAACCCAGAAGGGCTGGAATCAGGGAGAGGGATGGGGGAGGAATACAGGTTGGTAACCTCAAGTTAAAGAAGGGTTAAAAAAGTAATACAAAAATAATGCACAAACATAGTGTCATTCAAGTGAGGAAAAACAGTATCAAGAGGAAATCTGGCAGTGAAGGTGAGATGGGAAGAAATCCAGCATCTGCCCTTCCCCCTTTGATTTTTATGAAGAACACATGAAGCCTCAATAGACAGGGCCTCTACATATCAGGGAAATTGAGCCAGTTTCACATGAAAACATCCAAGTCACTGAGATTCAGAACCTTTCAGAAACAAGACACAGAGACCGGATGGCTGGCCTTATTAATAAACAGGTGATAATTCCACAAACAACAGAAGCTGGTAATGAGGAAGACAGACACTGGACAGGACGATGACACTAAAAGACGAGTTAACATTAGAAAGTAGGGAGGACCAGATAGACTAGCAAAGTTGGGCAAAATGTTATTTACTACAGCAGACAAAGGATGTTAGTGGTAGAGAAAGTGTGCAAGTGGTTTCTGGATTTGTGTCAATAGTGGTGTGATGGACAGAGCACCTGTCCTTAAGGCTGTAGTCTGAGTAACAAGGATACAGAAGTGTTGCTAGACGGAAAAAAGATGCAGATGGTGAATGTTCAGATGCAGAAAGGTGAGAATCAATGGTGAACAGGAGATCAAGATAATGGAAAAAAAAGTACTGGTTACTGACAGTCAAAAGGTATCAATTTTGAAGCAACATTTTTGTAATGAAGACTATAAAGCCAGCCAGTCAACAATCAAATGGATGCTGTCTCTGGTGGGTCAACTTATTCTTACTATGAGTTCTGGGCATAAAGTTTTATAAACTGCTCTCATATCAAAAGCATTGATGAAGGACATTAAATGATTGACAGATGTATAGGTATGTAACAAAGAATTACAGTGTAACCATACATTTGAATTCTGTGATCAGTATCAGGATTAGGAAGTAATGAACACAGAGTATTTTAAAGTGATAGGTAGCCAATAAATCATATCCTCCACAATCCACTGTCAAGCCTACTGAAGAGATTTCTGTTAGTCTGCCAACTACTTTTGACAGAAGTTATCTTAAAGAACCATATTTCCATTGTGAAAACACGACAACTGCTAGCCTTTAAAATATATGAAATCATCATCTCTGAAGTAAAAGTTATTCTATGATTGTTTGTTTTGAAGAAAAGGTTTCTCTTAGACAACAACCTCTGTATCATGATCTTCAACAAATGATTGTAAAGAATTTTATAAAGTACCTTCACAACATACCTTTTCATAAAGCATTCATGACAAAGTAGAACAGCAGAAACTACACCTGCTGCCTAATTCGTATGTACTAACCCTTCAGCCACACAAACTCTTGTTATAGTAATTAAAACTGCTCAAGATACCATTTATGCCTTCACAGGAACAGATTCAGAGCTAAAAGAGAAATTCTCATTTTAACCTAAATCTAGAACAGTACGTCTTTTAGATTTCTACCAGGAGAGCATATTTCTCCTCCCACGGAACTACCATTAAAACATTGCCTTCCTTTCCTCCCACATGCCATACCAATGTCATATGAAAAGCTAACACTAGAAGGATCTAATCCTATGAATCTGTCTTAAAATGTGTTACTTTTTTTTCCTCCTAGAGAACTACTAGATGCCTTAAAAGGAGAAAAAAAAAATCATCACTTTTGGAATTTTATCAATCAGGCAACTATTATTTAGGTTTCCCATAATTTTCAGATAAAGACAGAGTTACAGAAAGTGTTTAAGAATAAGCCACAAATTATAACAGTAATATTTAGATATAATTAGCATGGGCTCATAGTAGAATTTCTGCTTAGCATATAGGTAAAATTACTAGTAAAGCGTAAAAGCTTTGCTATTACACCATCTTCTGGTTAGCCTTGGGAACTGTGAAAGAAAGGTTGAGAAGGTAGGATATTGAGTTCTGAGCAGCTGACAACTGTTAAAAAAATACAATTCATTCATACAGACAGAAAGAGCACATTTCTGATGTTATTTTAAGCTATACCTTAGGTTATTTTTCTCCTTTCTTTTTCCCTCTCAGAAGGCAACTTACCCAAGTATTGAAAGATGAAGAGGAACTAATCTCTATGACAGGTGGGTCAAGTGTTTGTGTATTAGTCACATCAAAGGTAGGGTTGACCTGTTGAAAATTAATTATATTATTATTATTTCAGCACCAGCAGAGAAAGGGAAATAAGACTGAAGGGAAAAGGACCACTTGCTATGTTAAGGCACCACTACTCACTAAAGACTGGAAACCGGCTTTAAAGTTTGTAAAAATAAAGGTAAGATGTTACCCTCTGTGTAAAATGCAATCATATAATACAGAAAAAGAATCCAGATGCGCGTTAATTACAGAAATACAATTTATACTTCATAAACACCCATCACCCAAAACTAAGTTTGGGGATTCCTACCACAGGAGGTGCAAATATAAAGAAGTTCAGCTGTATAACAAATCAATAAAAAGGAAGTTACAAATACTAGTTTGAAATGGATTTACTAAGACAGCTAACTCAAAACCTGCCCAAGGCTGAAGCCATGCAATTAACAGAGTGGCCAGTGATGCTGCTGAACAGTAGGAAGCATTCAAACAACTTCCCAACTCTGTCACTTGCAGGTGCTTTTGAAAGTTTTTGCATGTGCACAACAGCTATAAAAGCTCCTGAAAGTCACCTTTGAGTTTTACTTTCCAGCATCAGTCACTTGTGGGTGCAGTCGCAGGCCATCTTTCCTATTCCTCCTTCCACCAGGGTAATTGTCCCTGGCAGAAGTGGTGTATTGCTCTTGGTAACTTTGGACTTGAGAGCTGCCTTCTAGCAGTGATGCTCAATCAGTTTGTTACAGTCCAAAGACAGCAGTAGCCCTCCACTTGTGGAGGTTTCCATATACAACTCTGATGGACCCCGTTTTTTATGTTACACTGGTTCGCTGCCTGTTGTAGTTTACTCAGGGCACATCCTCACCCGCAGTCTCATACCACAGCTTGTAAGTCCCACTCCCACTCAGTCTGAGCTAGGATCAATGTGGTTGCACACGCTCTGGTTCAGCAATGCATAGGAAGGCATGCGCCAAGCTAGTCCCTAAGCCCGAGCTGCCTTACTGACATGGGAATATCACTAGCAACAAAGCTGAAAGTGAGCACACATTTAGCAGCCCAGATCGATCAGTCCCCAACTCACACTGAAGTTCTTCATGTTACCTATCACAACCAAACAGCCAGACTGTCGACATGATTGCTTCTTACGTGTCAATTCTGACTGTCAAGGTAACTTGAAAAACACTGTTGTGGAAATCAGGTAGAAGGTAACACTGAATTCTGTGATAACTTCACTGGCCAAACACAAACAATGCTGTTCCTAAAACCACAAGAAAAACTGCTTTATACCGGGATAATGTCAGAGGCTGACTGATCAGATATGTCATCACAACACCTGTGATTTTGATGTCTTAATACCACAGTTGGATCACTCACTTATCGTGGTTACATGGGTTATTCTGTAACTTTAGCAATATTTTGCTAATGTCCTTTCCTGAAAGTGAAGTACAAAGAAAATATAAAATATAAGAGAATATAAAGTTCAGGAAAGCTGCTGCTTTTATCTATCTTAGTGTTTCACCTAAGGATCACACTATCGTCCCCATGAAAATCTGTGTGCGTATTTTTCCTACCATTGTATTATCTATAGGTGTGTCACAGTCCAATACATTTGCCCTCCCTGTGATGTATAGAAGTACTGTTCTTATTTTATGAACTGACAAGATTCACAGAAAGACTAGATGACTTTCAAATCACCAAGAAGTCCTGTGTAGTAAAGAGAAATGAACTTTTTATCAGTAATCCAACAACAGCCTTATAAGAGACACTATCAGTTCCAACCATCTTACTTGAAAGTGGAAAAACCATAAAGAAAAATCCCCTAACGCACACTTGCCTAGTGACAGGGTTATATTTCAGTTGCTGAAAGTTCATTAGATACAGGGGTCATTTTATTTTGCCTTTTCAAGGAGAAAGGGCCTACCATTTCACCTGAAGACTGTCAAAACTCTGGCTCAGCCAGACTGCTCTTTCAGTAACAGCTTCAGTACTATTTGCACAAGCAAAAATCCCTGATGCTAGGGTCCATACATTGGCATATGGAATTTTAGGTCAGAGATCCATTTGTTAAGTAGCTAGAACTGAGATCATAAAACTGGAATTACCAGCCAAGGAAGGCAGGCAACAGCATCTTGTACTGCCTGAAGCCTTTTCATTCAGTTCATTTGGTTTTTCATAACTTACATGCAGAAATTTCGGTTAAAATTAACAGAAGTAAGATCTTCCTTTGTAAATGTGGGGGGTGGGGGATGAAGAAGATGAACAAAGAAGGTAAAAAGACATTTAAATACAGATGTTACCTGTTCAGTCAAGCTGAAAGTGATCCTCACACTTTGCAGCAGTTACAAATCACAGATGACAAGACTTCCTTCAGGAAAGATTTTAATTCTATTCTTAAGCTAGTTCAAGCTAGTTCACCTTTCTGACCAGCAGTGCTTAGCTTTTTCTTGGATTCAGTTTCAACATGCCATTCTTCATGCATGAGCTCATTTTTATAGGTATTCTGTCACTTAATTCAGATCATAGTTGCATCAATCGAGAACGAGCTACCCACAGACAATCAGGAAAACCTATCCTCTACAGAGCCATCAGAGCTGATAACTTATAATTCTCCTTCAATTTGTAGATGTTAGGATCAAGTCTTGCTTTCTTCCAATTTTGTCAAATAGACTTGGAAGAAAGAAAGGGAAAAAGGAGAACCAAAACCAGATAACATGGTCTAAGTAGTAACTTTTACATTTATCTCAAAGTTCTACCATTTTAACTGGACTTCTCCTTTAATTGCTTTTCTACAGAAATCTGATTAGTCTCCGCTGCATATAGTATTGCTTACCACTATCAGAGTTAAGGTGAGGAAGCAGGGAACTGCAAATTTTTCTCACCCCACCATGCATACCCTGTCTTTTTAGATTAAACAGACAGCTGTCCTAAAGAACGTATATTTGTTTAGCACCCAGCATAACTATCATAAATATAATTAACACATTATCGGAGTGTCAATCATCCTACGAGCAGCTAAGCCTAAAGTCTTTTTCTGACATGCATCATTCAGGCACTGAAAAGAGGACAATGCACCTGCAGGACTCTACAGATGAGGAACAGCAGGTGCCTATCACCTATCTACACTCTAATGTAGAGGACCTACTGTGGTATTACTAATAGCTCTTGAAACATCTTCTCTAATACCTCCTTGTCATATACATCAAATATTGAAGAATGAATTAAATGCTTTTCTTGCTATGAGGTTGCTAAATAAATACATGGTGTGATTAAGTTAAGAAAATGTGCTTTTTATGTGGAAATGTCACATCCTGGAGCTGGAATGAAAGTCTCCTCTGCATATAGCTCTGCTTACTGCTTTATCAGAGCTAAGGGGAGGATGTGGGCATTGCAAACACTGACTTGGGCTGCAGGAACTGTCATAGACCATATTAAAAGATATACCTCTATATAGAGTTATACAAAATTGTTAAGCATCAAGTCAGAAGTAGCAAAGTGCCTAAAGAAAAGAGCACAAAACCATGAAGGTTGTAGCTAAACCCTTCTTGAAAATATTCGTGTTTAATATTGCACTAAAATTAATGAGGTAATGGACTGAAGCTAAGTGTAAGAGTTTTAAATGACTTGACATTGCCTGACAAGGTGATGTAGTTAGCTGTCAAATAATATCACCAAACATATCTGAAAAAAACAGAACACCAAAAAGCAAGGTAGAGAGAACTGTCATGTATTAAAGGTTTTCAAAAACCCTCTCCCAAAGCTTTCTTTTAATTATCTGGTAAACTGATACATAAGTATTTTCATTAACTTCTTCCAATACGATGATACAATTATCCCATTTTGATCCATAGCACAAGAAAATATATTTGAAGGAAGGTTTCTACAGAACATTTCATGTAAGGATTTACAGATTGCTAAAGACTGAAGTGGAGAAAACCCAAAATATATTATTTCAGGAAAGTGAGAGGCGGGAATTAGGATGACTGCTTAGGACAGAGAACTAGGGAAGGAACAAAAGAAGCAGGCCAAACTAAGCATGTGATTCACAGCCATAAGCTTTAAGTAAATGATTATGCCTCTGCAGCTATCCCTCTGCTGATTTTAATAAAATACATCCAATCTAAAAAAAAATCCCACACTTCACTTTATTTTTATAATGCTTTTCATACGACATTAGTGTTATATCAAAATACTAAAAATTAATAAAATTAAAAGAAATTTTAAACGACTCGCACAAAGTATTTCCTACGATATTGAAGCAGCTAGCTGTGAAATAGTCTCTCCAAACATACCAAGAGAAATTCAGCTTTTAATTTGATTAAACACTGTTCTTTGTGCTAGACTGGAGCCCTCAAGTCAAGCAAGCCATATATTCTTATTTCTACTGCCACCTAGCATGTATTTGGATTTCCTTTATCTAAGAAAATATTTACAACGGAAACTACACTGAAAATTTTAAGATGACGCTAAATCAACAAACAGTAGCTTTCCATGCTCAAGATATAAACTCTACACATCTTAATATGTTCAAACATCAATGCTATGTTTTTAAAGGAAACTGTTCTTCCTGTCGTCCATCCGCTTTAAAGAGGTCTCTGGTATAGGAAAGATTAATTACGTATAAACATAGGAAAAACTTAGAAATACTACTGTCACCAAGTGGAATGCATTTCTTTCCGTATATTGCACCAAAACTGCATTACTGTTTAAACACATTCTTTTAAAATATCTCCAAAAGGTTCTTATTTCACAGAGAGAAAATGACTGGGATTTATCTCAGCTAAATTTAGACATACTGCTAAAAACCTGTATTTGAGCTGGTCACCCAAGATTACCTCTATGGTTAATGGAAAAAAGTAGGCGCCTTCAGAGAACAAGCAATTTACTTACGTTTCCTAGTTGTCTGAATAATTGTAATGATTATAAGCTTTAGACCTCTACTTGTTTGAATATTTAAGAATAACATTGATCAGTGAGGCTGCAGAACAGTTGTAAAGATTTAAGTCAAGAACATGAAAATCAACACTGTGTTAAAATTCAGGCTACTGCTGGTCTGAAAGGAGGGGATACAGATAAAGAATTTCTTGTAAAATTTAATTACACTTCAAAAAGCAGGCAGGATGAGAGAAAAAACTAGAAAAGGTATCTTAAACATTACTGGCTCTGTGTATACCTTTGAAGAGTAAATAAGGAAAAGTTCTGAGAAAAGGTGAAAGTACGCTTATGCTTCACATTTCAGTCGCTATCCTGAAGGCAAAATACCAGGTGATAACTGCAATTCTTAATGCCTTTGTGCAAGCTGTTTTGTTCAAAACGGCATTTCCAACTGGTGATGAGTGAAAACACTACAACTGCCTCTCTGAAACCAGCTGAATAAATTCTGAGCAAAGCCAGCTTCATTATGTGTGTATTATTTTCCCAGAATCAAGTTCTGAAATAGCAGGGACCTTGCCACAGTGAGGCAAGCAGGGACACAGAAGCAACAACTATCCAAAAGCAGTAAGAAACCTGGAGAGACATGAAACATTAGGAATTAAAAAAGCACAGACAGAATTACTTCCCTCAAGTTTTACATGTACATCTGTTGAACTTTGTGTTCTACCACTTTGAATTTTATCCTGAGGCAATCCATCTTCATTCCTGCTATAGACGTGACTAAACTTCACCAGCTCAGCATAACTCAGGGCCATGTATTATAACACATCTCAAGTGTCTAGATGACATCGTATTGGCTTGTAGCAAGCCTTAAAAGGTCATCTAGACTTTTAAATATCCCATATTTGAACTGCCTCCTGTAACTCTTGCATATGTTACCAAGCCTCTTAAAATACTGTTACTTCAGTTTAATTAAGATAAATCATCCTCGTGAAAAAGAAAATAAACAGAAAGCAAGGAGTTCTGCATTTTATCTGAGGTACAGATGAGATACTAGGGAAAACTGTGTCATTACAATTGCTGCACTCCAACGGAAGAGATCACCCAGAGAGACAGGGGGGAATCTCCACCCTTGTTCAAGGCACCCCTCACTAGACACACCCACGGCTATCTTGGTGTACCATTGGCAACAAGACCAGATGACCTCCAAAAGCTCCCTCTGACATGTCGGCGTTTCAGTTCCTCCTTTCCCTGGTATATTAGAAATATGATTAGCCATAGAAAGATGAAGGTGGTATTGCAGTGGAACTGCCTAGTGCTAAAATTCTCTCTATTGCATGTTGCTTAGAAAGAGGTAGGGATGTTAAAAGAAAAAAAAAGTATGTTTTAAGTGAAGAGGGACAAAAATTTTTCTCATTTTTTTGTTCTCCAAGGTACAGCATAGCACAGTGGGGCTAGAAACACTGCTTTTTTTCAGTTAAAGGAAGAAATACTTAAGAAGATGGAACACGGAAAAATTTCAAGCATAGTTAGCGCCACTAAAGCATGTTACTGCTGGTAGTAACCTGATACTAGTTTTGTCTAGATAAGTTATATCTCTGTCCAGATGGCGAGGTCTGTTCTTTCGTGCCACAACAAAACCCCCCATAATTTTTGTTGGGACAGACAAGAGGGGCAGTAAAAAATAGGAAAAGACAGACAGAGCAACAAAAATTTGCTACCTTCACTTTAACACTCTCTAAACTATTATATTATTACATTAATTCTAAAAATAAGCTGCAAAGGAGATCCTCCTAATCATTATTATATTAAATTTACAAATATAAAAATATAGTAGTTACAGTAGTTACAGTAATATCAGTTTTGTTGAAAATATCAGACACTGTTCTGTCTCAAAGAACGTAACATACTTCATGTTCATTTAAGTGCAAGATATTCTACAGATAACATCATATTAATAGAATAAACACAGCAACCTTACTCTTAAAATCCTGAAATCAGGCCAGAAAATATACCACAAGAGTCCAAAACTGCTACAAACAACAAAGCCATAAGGCCCATTCACTCTTAGGGAGCAGCCACCCCAGAAGCCTATAAGCTATAAATGTTACTGGCATGGAGAAATGCAGGTATTAGGTTAAGTGAAATCTGTCAAAGGTAACTGATAAATAATTTCTTGACATTCAACTATCAAATCGGTAATGAGGTACTTCCTAGCCTTAGTTTAACTTCAGCCCGAACGCCTTAATACTTTAGCACAGCTTTTCAATTACCTGGGACCGGGGACAAAAAAATAAAAAATTCTGGAAAATTGCTTTAGAGAATTTTCATATCTTTGCCAGGCATCTGAGCAGCAGAGGTCTGGAAAAATTGACCTGAAAAGAAAGCAACCGAACCCTGCAGCTACAAGCTACTGTGTTTGTTTAACATGTGCTATAACTGGATGCGATTTGACTGTGTCTTGAAGCAAGCTGTTGATGCAGCTAGAGTGGTTTAAATTTTCTGGAAAATACTGTGATTGAGTTTGCTCCAGCACTGACCGCCTATACTGAAGGCTGCTACTGGTAAAATTAACTTCATACATTGACCTTACAGTGAATATGACAGTCTGGCAAAGAAGTTTGCTTACGAACCTTGTCATACATGCAGTTGTCCTGTTCTTGTTCTGACCAAAATACTAAGCATTAGAAAGCTTCACATCCAACTTGACAACAGAACTAGACACATAAGAAGACTTTGTGATAGATTCCATCAGGGTTCCCCTCCTCCACCAAAATATTCCCAATCTTTATACTACTTGCACTGCACACATACACAGAAAGCAGCTCAATATCCTCAAAGCTCAATGTTTTAAAAATCTAAGCAGGAAACAAATGCCACAGCAGCAGTATCTGCATTTCATACAAACAAAAAAAGGTAATAGTGCATTTCTGTAGTACTCTATTAGTATATGACAGCAACCAAAAAGTTCCTAGATTTGTATCAGATACAGTTCTTGGACATTAGAGGCACTTGGAGAATATCAAAGAAGAGATAAAAGTACAGGTAATCACCATGCAGAACCTAGTCAGATCTACCAAAGACAGTCATAAATATATCCCCGAGTTTTTAGCATAAACAATGGTCTTGTCTCAGGCATAGTACTGTTTACCTATTTAGCATAGCTTTCAGACAACCCAGCAAACACAGCATTGTCCAAATACTGCCACAGAATATTTGACATTTCACTTTTGTTCCCTAATTCCCAATATTCCCAAGGGTTGCTAGTAGAAGGTTTGACAGTAAAGTAGCTGAAGAGGAACTCGGACTACATAGTGACATAAAACACACTACCAGCCTAGAAAGGCTTCCTAAACTTTTAGATAGATATGAAGATCTTCTCATAATACCTGAAGGTCTTCGAAAGAGGGACAACTTGTGACAATCAAGTATTTGACTTTCAGTAATGATCCCACCTTGTTCTGCTTATAATGATACATTTTGAATAGTATCCTAAAGCTCACTGCAGACTCAGATATCTTCTGCAACAGTTGCCATGTTACTTCAGAAACCAGATTATCGCCTATGCTTTGTTCAAACCAAGTGCAGAGTACAGACTCACACAAGCAGCATGAGACGAACTCACCAGGATAAATCCGACAGCATCAGCTAGCCTAGTAACCTTCATGTGGATTCATAGGTATTATACATAACAAAATTCCAAAGCATTATACATACAAAAAGTTCTCTGGTAAATAGAGAACACATTTAACTATAAATACTAGACAGATAGCGTTTACAAAAGCTTCTGGTTTCCTTTATTAGATTACTTATCACACTCACCTCAACTGACTCAAGTTTTTCATCATGGAGATGAGGTGACCTTGGGTAAATATCAAGAAGATGAGGAGGATCATCAATATGTGTTCTTCTAATATGGTGTTTAAGAACTTCTTTATAATCAGATGAATCAAAGTTGGTTTTCCACAGTAATACCTGTAAGAAGCCATCATATCAGTAACTACTTGAAGCCTGTCCACTTTGACAACCATTAAAAGTATTTTTCAGAAATTAATAAGCTATACACAAGCAGCACAAATCACAGATCTGTTCACAGAAATTCCAAGCAGACTATATAATATTTTTAATATATTGCTAAGTAGCTACATTGTTACAAATTCATTTCATGTTCAACAACTTCCATGACTCTTGAGTGGAAGACCCTAAATATGTACTAGGATACATAATGCACCAATCAAGATGGACCCAGGCTAACTCGGACATTAGTAACAGTGAAAGCAAGATGCGTGGATCTCAGTACAAACTATACAAACCTGCCTCAGAACCTGGCACTCGCAGGACATTTCAGTATTAGATTCGTTGATTCACAGCAGCTCACTGTACCATAAACAGGAGGTCCCGCTTTGTCTCCCTCCTCAGCCATGTAGTTCCACCACCTCCATCACCCAAACCAGCATAAAAGTTATTCACATTTTTTATGTGGCTTTTATCTATTTTTTCAGGCTAATTTTCTGCTGGTTTAGCAAATCAAATTGGCTCAGCACTGAGTGTAAACAAGGGTATAGGCAGGAGGCAGCAGAAGCAGGACCTTTCATCAGTGGTGAGCATTTGAGCTGCTCAAGCTCTAAATATGTTTCATTTCACCCTGAAGTGGAAGGCCATGCCACTTCAACTTCATTATCACAGATAAAATTCGTAAAACCAGCATGGAAACATCTGTATATGCACTGAGTGTCTCAACTGCAATGCAGTGTAAAAGCATCTATGCACAACCATAGAAGAATAGTTATTTCATAAGGAAGTATTTTCCTTTATGTCAAGGCAGTCACCAGACGCAATGAGTCGTCTCTTCTATATGGTAAGAACTGAAATAATAGCACAGGCTACCTTCCAAAGAAATAGGTATAACTTTGCTCTTTCACTTAGAAGGTCTTATGTTTTCCATGAAAGTATGTAAATGAAATAATTTGTCATGTGCACATACAGCCAAGAAGCGTGAAGAACATGAACTTCAGAACACTACGTTTGGGTTTTTTTGATTGAGGGAAGAAGCAAACAGGAAGAAACAAAAAAGTATCCAGTGCTTGCTTCATATACTTCATGTGCTTTTGAACAAAGCGTTCAGCCAGCTCTGCACCAGCCAGAAAGAAACTTGAAACTAGAAGCAGACATACTGGTTTTCCGTCTTTGATGGAGAAAAACTAGATTTTATCAGGTGTCTGAGAATGTAAGTCTTCAAATAATATGTGTATAGAGCAAGTAATCTGTGGTAAACTTACAATGAATCAGCTGCCTCCAACTCATGCTGCAGACTGACTATCTTCTAGATACTGTACGAGGGATAGAAGATGATACTTCTATGGCCAGCCTCTGCTCATCAGCTTGACATTGCTGACCTGCCAGCAGAACTCTTCAAATGAATACACCCTACATTTACAGTAAACCAACTTAATTCTATCACAGTGAGTTGAGAAGAAGTCCCAACACCACTCTCCTGGCACACCTGGAAGAGGGCTATGGACAGGTCAGCAGAAAAGGATGTTTGTGGAGTACATGTGTAACAGAAAATGGACACTGAGGAATAAAGTTCTTATGTTTACTATAGATATATACATAGGCACATTAAAACTTACAATACAAACGTGAAAGTTACAGCAAAGTAAGTAGCCCTCTCCCAACAGAACATTCACAAGAAAGAGGGAAAAACTTCAACAGATAAAAATGTGCCTTTCTATAAAGTAAAATAAACCACAATTCATTATTAGACCTACTATGACAACTTTCAAAATTCAGTTTTTACCTAAGAAAGCACTTCCTGATGAAACTGTATCTTTCCTCATGCATTCAGCATGAAGCCACTACAGCAAACTGCTGAGAAACATGAGTCATCTCAGATTTTGCACTAAAATACCTACTCACTCCATGATCCCACATGCCACCAGCACTACAGCATGGAGTCAGAGCAGGAGAAAGGCAATGACATGACTGCACTGAACACGCATATCATTCAGGCGGCCCCAAATTCAAAGGAACCTTGCAATAAGACAAGCACTCCCAGAGTACACTAGCATTTATTTGGGAGGTTGAGTTAGGCTTAATACTGTAGGTCCTTTCCGTCATTGTAGCTTCTCAGATGACTCTTCTGTCATGTGACCTAGTTTAATACACGCACTTCCTCTCAAGTTAAGTATAATACATCAATCTTCATAAAACTCACAAGAAAGTACTAATGAAAAGAAAGGTCAACATTTCAGAATTACCTGGGAATCATAAGTTTCATTTTGGAACTGAAAATGCTCATAAAAAACTTTAGTATGGTAAATAAGTTTTTATATTATGTATTTATAATGTTTCTCCTCAAATTTAACGTTAGGCTAAACAAAGTCCGTATAACACACTACCAGACAGAATGCACGTCAGTATACAGTAATTAGCATGTTCCTGTGACATACTATATTTAACTCCCATCCACTGTAACAAACATTAAGACACTTAACTTAAAGAGACAATACCACAAACCTGAGCATCTGCTCCACCTGAGGCAAATTTTTCACCACCTTTTGAAAAAGTCACAGAAAGCACAGGTCCCTGAAGGAAACAAAATTAGCATACAGTAGAATTATGCTATTGCTGTAATCACGGTATTTTAATGCAAAGAGAAAAACACTTCTACCGTTATCCAATATAAACAGATTTTTCAATTTTAATAAAATAAGGAACAATTTAACTGCAGTGAAATTTTCACAAAACAACTTGATTTAAGAGTTACTATTGCACAACTTTGTAAGATACTGCATTACAATTACTACAATCAATACTAGGAAAATAGTGGCATTTTCCTTAGATACTGTATTTTAACTGCAATGAAGAATTATCAAGTTTATATGACATTACTCAAGACAATGTTTTTGAGCGATTGATTATCAAAAGTAGGGTTTGTTTTGCATTAAGAGGAAGAGGAGAAAATGTCTACCATTCCTCACAAAAGTTATCTTCCACAAGCTTCCCCCTCCTCAGAGAGCACTGTTTTTCAATAAACAAAAGATTAATGTGCCAAATAATTGACTTTGACAATCAAGAGAGTGAATTATTAATTAATTCAGAACTTAACATCAAGGATGCATACAACACTGACAGATGAACTGCATGGTCGTAGGTAAAATTGATGCATTTCCTTATGTACTTGTGACAAGGTGTATTAATACAATACTTTGCTAAAGTTTATCTGCAAGTTGCAAGATACAAGACACGATGGCATACATGTTACTTTGCCTTTGAAAAGATACTGAATAGCTTATTAAAATCTCCATTTAAATAGGATTATTTTGTATACCTTGTGTCCATGAAGAGTGTAAATAAGTCTTCCTTCTAAGAGGTCCAAAATCTTAAGGGTACCATCAGTAGAAGCAGTGATGAGATAGTTACCAGAAGGATGGAACGATACACAATTAACCCCTGCTCTGTGAACTAATTTACAGAAGACAATATTCAAAGACTAGATATCTAATAACAGGACATCTATCTACACTTTATTTCTTTGCTCTTTTCTATTTCCCAAAGAACAACCTACTTCATTTGAAGGAAAAACAACAAAAATGCTGGGGCATAGCAGCCTCTCCAAAGCAATTTTTAGAACAGAGCTAAGCAAATAAGAGAAACATTGCAAATGAGTAATCAGGATTCAGTTTGAGTTTTTAAGGTTGCTAGACTACAAAAAAGATTACGTACAGAATGCCAGTATGACCTGTTTGCCCACTTCCCCCAGTAAGGAATGAAATCATACAACCTAAATAAATCACATTTCGTAGCAAAGAGCTTCATTCTAAAGAAAATACAACAAACTACATTGCTTTTACCTTTGTAATGCTGCAGTAGCTTGTTCATTCGAATATCCCACAGTTTCACTGTGTGATTGGAACCTGCTGAAGCTATACATGTACCACTCGGGTTGAAATCCACAAAATTTGCAAATCTAAATATAATTAATGAAAATAGATTAATTGTATGCTTCCACAGAAATATTTGGAGAAATTTATATATAGAAAAAATAATATTAACACTGAGTTGCCACAAACATGTGTGGAATCCACGTGTATGAAAACTCAAATAAGGTATTTCAAGCAACTGAAATAAGCATGAGAAAACAAGATGTGCATGATAGATCAGACTATATAATCTGTTTTTTGTTGAAAAAATAGTATAATTGTCCTGACTCAAAGCTTTAGTTTGTGTTGGAGTACAAAGTTCCTAGAAGAAAGTGCTGCAGAGTTTATAAGCAGCAAATAAAAATTTGTCTAAGAGCAGAATATCTAGCTATAATGTTTTAGCTTGGAAAAAGGATAGACACGGCAGCCATGAAATTAGCAGAGTACATATACAAGATTAATATTCCACGGCATTTGTTAATTAAAACTCTGGTACCAAGATGTTTAAGAAAACTGCAGATAAGTAAAAGCAGGTATTTTCTAAGCCTATATAAGGCATGTCACTAAAGCTAACAGAATACTGTTTTCTTCAACAAGTGGAGAATTCTTAAACTTCTTGTTGAAGCATCCAATATCAAATAGCATTATCGAAATGTAGGAAAAACATAAAACTGTTCAAAAATCCAAAACCAATTTGACATCTCTCTGGCTTATTTCTTGACTACAGGAAAACAGCTCGGTAAGTACAACCAGTTAACCTCTTTAAAAACGTGAGCTTAAATAATAAAAGTTCACATGGGTGGTAGAAGAAGTTTGATCTATTTTCAGATACAACATATATATGTTAACACCAAAACCCATGAATTTAATCTCATTGAAACTACACATTTACAATTCTCCTTTTTTGTAGTAACACTTACCCTCCATAATCTAAGAAGCTATCAATACAAGTTTTATTTCTCGTATCCCAGATCTTAACAGATTTATCCTCACTGCAAGATGCTATTAGTCTTCCATCAGGTGAAAATCTGGAACAAGCAAGTGTACATATTACTAAACAACTGATACCACCTAGATTAGCATCAGAGATGTAAGTAGCAAAACCACAGGAATGAAGAAAGTCTTATTTGGAGCTAAAATGCATAGCATTCAAAGAATATTTGAATTTCTCATATTTCTCATGGAGTAATTAAAAGATCCTCCTCCCACTCTCTTGCCCACGCCCCTCCCCCCCCTTCACAATCAACAACAATTAAAAACAGCCACAAGTAAGAAAACAGGGCAGGGGGGAAGTAAGGGCAGCCTAAGGTTGTCACTTCAGATACCGAAGAGATTATTATAGAAAACTATAGGCGGAAAGACAAAGAGGACACAGTAAAACCTTGTGTTCCATTTCAACCTACATATATAGTCTCTTGTGAGTTCCCTCTAGGCTTACAAACTGTCAGCAAAACATTCATAATTATTCCTAGACTAGCAGACTAGGTTTTTAAGCAGGAAAATTGATTTAATTTCACCAATTCTTATTATTTCTCATATTGAGTAACTGCACAAGGACATTAGAATACTCTTCAAGAACTTCGACACGATTTCCTAGAGCTTTTATTTTTCATCTCAACAATCAGATACTTTGGAACCTTGTAGGGCTTTGCACTTCACGAGTGTTTAATTTCTTTCTCAAGAGGTTTAAATCGGGCCTCTCAGTTGCAGATTTTCCATTAACATCAAAAAAAAAACAAAACAGCAAAGAACATTCTTTTCTTGTCTTTGAAGACCTGCCCTGCCTTTAAATAGGATGCAAACCTAAACTCTCAGTACATAGGCCACTTTTTTACCTTTTGCAATTACGTTATCTTAACTCATATTGACTCATGACCATTCTTTTATGCCACTACTGTTCCAAGAATAGTTGAGAAAACCCCTACCATGCATAATAAATCTAGAAACAAGTGAATGCTGTGAAACAAGTTAGTACAGCACAAACACATACAGTACTGGGGAAACAGACAGGATACTGATTGAAAATAAATATAGAAGAGCTTCTCAGTCCTTTAAAGTAAAAGAATTAAGACCTAGCAACAGATTTAATACGTATACATATTAACACAGAGCAAGTTTTCAGACTTCAACTAGCAGATATATATAAAACATGTCTGTGTGCAAGATCATTTACTAAAATTTTATTATTATTAATAGTTCATCATTCATCATTCACAGATTATTCTTCTCTTAGTTCTGCTCTGAAAAATAAAACTTCTTTGTTGGGAGTTCTGCTTCTTTAAAAAGAGAATAAAAACAACTTACTTGGCACAACGAACCCAATGACTGTGTTGGAATAGGGAAAACAAAAGGCCCTGACGGCGAACACTCCATATTTTTATTGATTTATCATTGGATGTTGAAACTAGAAAGTGGCCATCATGCGAGAAGCTCACGCTACGAACAGATGCTGTATGACCTTTCAGTACTGATGATTCACCATGACTGGGAAAAAAAAAACACAACAAAAGACACCAAACCAGAACAAAAAACACAATTATATTAAACAGATAGTTTAAAACACCATAAAACTCAATGTTAACATATTTGGAAGCTTATCCAAATGAAAAAGCAACGTATACAGGCTAAATCTTAGCATTGCCAATATCTTGATCCTTATTCACATATTAAATATTAGAATAACAGACTTTAAAGTAATTGTATTTAATGACAAAGTTTAGAATAACTGTGCAATTAACTGTCAGCTTTAGCCTCCATACAGTATTTGAAAGCAAATTTATTATGTTTTGACATAGCAATCTACAAAATGCTTAAGAGTTAAAGTAACATTAGTCTTTCCAAGATCATTCTGAATAGCTCGTAATCACTATTAGAGAACAGTCTAAAAAGATAAATAAGTCCATTCAAAACACTATTTTTCCAAAAATGCTATTTTTTTTGTTTTCTTCATCACTTGTCTCCCCAAAATGAAGTACAGCCATGTAATCCTTATTAAAAGAAATACATCCTTTAAGCCAGAGAAATACTACCAAGCATAGTCCTACACACATGAAATTATGACCTCTGAATTGCTACATTTTTCTTTGGAAACTACAGAATATTCAGTAAAGAACGAAATAACACAGTAAAGAACAGTGATGCTCATGCTTCCCAGTCTCTGTTTCTGTCAAAGCCCAGGGACGTGGGAAGGAAAGAGAAACTTTATTTGAGTAAGGACTCAAATATTCACATTGCACATTAATGACACACATATCCAGCATCGCCCAGTTATACTGACATGCAAGGAATCCACAGTCTCACGGTACGATCTTGAGAAGCTGAAGCAAGTAGCTGCCCATCTGGTGAGAACTGTACACTGGTCACCGCTTCCGCATGGCCTACAAATCTGTAGGCTCTGCATTGTGTCTTCAGCTTCCACACCATAAGAAATCTATCCAAAGAGGAGGTAGCTGGCAAGAAATAAGAGGTATTATGAGTCCAATCACTGTTGTTAGAAAAATCAGAGCTAGTGACTATGGATTTGGATTCACCAGTGAACTTGCTGGGTAGCAGGGGGAGGGAGCCGTTATTGGGTTTTAATGGATACTGGGCCTGAGCAGAAACCTGGCAGCCAGCAATGCCAACACCAGGCTTTTGGCAGGACATCAGCAGGCTAGGAGGAGTAAAGGATAATTCTTAACAGGTAGCTCTCCCACGTATTAAGCAAACTGGCTTACAAGTACTTTCAAGCTACAGAGCAAAAAGTCCAAAGCTGATCACCATGCACATGTCATTAAGTCCGAATTCAGATTTGGCATTACCAGATACTAAGAACAAGAGACAAATTGTTCAGTGAGCTCACCTTGATCTCCAAGATGAAATTTGTTTCAAGCATCAAGTGTTTGAAAAAACAAGCCAACTTAAACTCAATGTATCGTTTCAAACACTTCAGATATCTACACTAAAGTGTATATCCAAATACGACAACTCTGTAATCCTATTTAAGTACCATTTTTTTTTATACTAACATTTGTCCAGTTCAAAACACAATGTGAAGTTGTTGGTTTGATAATAGAAAGAGATGAACTTTTTATTTTTTTGCCTTCACTTTACAGGTGGACCATACTATCTATATTTGAGAAAGCTAACATAGCTTTTTTCAGAGCTTGATCATTTTCAGGAAACTGTAAGAAGCAAAAGCAATGAGCATCTGAATTAAACTGATGAGTTTGATATTCCTACGCCCCTATTATCTTCATCTCTCTTAAGCACTAGCATGCAGGTTATAAATAAGAACAGAGGATTTGTACTCCTACCCCTCAGTTATAAAATTTCTACTCCTAGTACAGAAAGGGAGGGAAAGGAAGAACAGGGACCTCCTGGAAGTTGGAGAGGACATTAAAGGGATGGCTCTTCCCTTCCAAACCTCTTTCAGGCACCAACATAGCACAAAGGAATGGAGTCTGTTTATTAGCACGTGTATCAAGGCAAGCCTTCAACAAAATATTAGATATTAAACTCTTCTTAGAGATTTGGCACAGAGTTTTGATTTTTTTTTCTCCCAAAAGACTAGCTTCCAGTAAAAGATGTGGGACCAGACTACTATTATGCCCATATCAATAGGCCTAAATTTGACACAGAAGTACAAGATCTTCCCTCACCCCCCCAAACTTTTCAGAACTCTATTTTACAGAAGGCTCTTTCTAATTGTACTTGAATTATTTCATTTTTCCCTTTGATTCAGAACAATGTGACCAAGAGTGGCATAAAACAGAAAGAAAAAAGGGAAACATAAGCCAAACCACAATTTGAACGCATCACTTTGGAAACATGGAACAGACAAGATTGATGCTTTCTAAAACAAATAACATACGAACTGCCAATTACACGTGGAACACCAAGAAGTACCTTATGAACTGCATCAATGCCAGGTAATAAATACCAGTCCTCTTCACTTTCAGTTCTAAAAACTGAAGGAAATATTTTAAAAGACGCCAACACAATAAATTCAAAGTCTGGCTTCTTATAGCTTGCTCTTACAGATGGATTTTCCCCAAGGTTAATGCGACACAAGCATCGACCTGAAGTTCTCCTTTCCCTGGGACATCCACAAGCGTCTTCCTTGCTCTCCCTCTGGACTCCCTGCTGCCTACGTTCACACAGCATCCTCTCTCCAACCTGAGATAAGTTTCTCTCTTGAAGCCGCCCGCTCATTACCATGACACTCAAAGGCTATTATTATCTCTGATACTGCAGTTCCAGTCCAGCTGAGAGCACCCCAGGGGTGATGGAGGGAAGAAGTTCAGGAGCTGCACAGGAAAGGGGGAGTAATTGAGAGATCCATTACAGAATTATTTTCTTAAGGTGCACAGGCTGATGTGAGTCTACATCCAAAGAGTATGTGAGAGGCATAAACCCAGAAAAGGAAACAAAGTCAAAACTCTGACTCTACATTCAACTTTGGCCCCTATCCCACCATGGAAACCAGGTTCCTTTACCATCAACAAGGTACAACCAAGACAGGGTCTTCCCTGTTCAAGCTGGCTGAAATCAACATTGGTGCATATGGCTAACATATAAGCATCGTGCTCTACGGTAAACAGATCACCTTAGCCAACAACAGGCACCAAATACAAGAGTCTGTACGGTAACAGTGTTGCCAGCAATAATTTCCATTACCTATATTAATCTTAAAAACAGTTTTATACATAAAATCTGCTATATAATTTACTATTATCAAATAAACTTCCCTGGTTTTCTTTTTATATTCCACTTTCAGGGATTTTGCTTACTTCGTAACAATGCTTCTCCAATTTACTCAAGCACTGTATCTCAAGAATTGCTTCTTTCTCCTTTTATGTATTTTTTTCCCCTCAAGTTCATGTTGTCTAATGCATTTAAGTGTTCAAAGGGAGGGGAGCGAGGACCTTCCACGACAGATTACACACGGAGTCCTGCAGCAGTGCAGACCAGACCCAGCTGTTATGTTCTGTCAGCACTTGCTAAGTATGCCAGCACCAGGCCACCAGTAAATGGTGCACAACAGATCTCCAAGGCTAATTTACAGTATTGGAACTGAAACAAAAGAAACTCTGAAGGTCCAGAAGAATTTTTTAAGATGGGCTGTACCACAGACAGGTCCGTTGCACATGCTACTCTGAAAAAACACGACATAACCAGAGGTTATGGTTAGAGGTGAAAGAAAATCTGTCCTTTCTGTAGTAATGAAGTATTTGATCAGCCGCAGAATATAACTAGAAAGAAGCAAGCTGAAAATTCACACTGAGCTGACTCCAACATGCAACTTAGTCCAGTTCACAACCTCAGTGCCTTTTTTTTTTTTTTTTAAATAAATGTCAGTGCTTCGGTACACACCCAACTATAGCTAATGCGTCTCTAGGTAATTTGCTTTTCTGGTGATGAGTCATAACAGAATTTAGCTTGGCCTTAGGCAAAGGCCAAGTTTACACATCATGTTGCCGCAGTTCTCTAAACAGATATCTGGGCTTCACAGGTGCCACGAAAAAAATGTCATATTATTTGCAGTGAAACCAAGCTCAGCTTTTAAGTTGTGAAAATTGATGGTATACATTTTCATATATACACATGTATATATGAAGACACAAGTTGCCACAATATGGAATTACTGTTACACTCCCATTGCCGAAACTACCACATCAGTGACTACAAGTTGTGTAACAGATCAGAAGAGTCAACTCAGCCCGGCTTTAACTGCTTGATGGACCCCTTGGTCACCATTGCCCCCCAACAAATACTGAAGCATCTCCAGTATAATTAACTCACTCAGTGCAAGGATTACAGGTCAGACAGAGTACAGGGCAGTGCACAGGATGGGGGTGTGAATATTCAGACACCACCACCACAAACCCACACACTTTACAGGAACCCTGCAAATCTCAGTGTGATAAGGTGCAACGTCACAATGCAAACACATTTAACAGTGACTCTCAAGGTTTCCTACCTGGAAGAAAATATTAATTAAACCTCTGTCAGTGGAGCTGATCTGGAATTCTAAGTGCAGTGGATGAGTTGTGAGGAACTTGTAATAGCTCCCATGAAATTCAAATTCATCACTGATTTTACCGTATACTGTATGTACTTACACAAGTGGAAGAGAATTGAAAAATCAGCACATTAGCCAACATTTAATTATCATTCTGGATTTTATTTTTTTCAAAAGAAACACCAATCTTCCCACATTTATTCAGTGTTTACATTCGATTTCTTTTAATTCACTTAAAATCAGTAGTTTAAAATATATACAAGTATTCCCCAAACTTTCAAAGTCTACCAGAATAGAAAATCTTTCAGAGTTTTAGATTTTCCAGAAGTCTGTACACACTGAAAAACAACTGGATTGGAGTATTTCTGTAGAATTGCTGCAAGTCAGTCCAAAACTAGTGGAACTTTAAATGGCAAGGGGCTTTTTTTTTTCCTCCTCTTTCTCTCTCCTTCTCTAGCCCCCTCTCCCCAACCATTTTTATTCCGATTGGAAACAAATTTAATTTTATTTATTTACTTTAGGACCAGGTTATTTACTTTTGCTTTTTTACTTTTATTTTTCTAAATAGCCACAAAAATAGAATGGGAAGTGGTGGGAAGAAGGAAGGGTTCAGATACATGTGGAGAGAATAACTTTTCAAAACTTTTTAAGAGGTAGATTCACTTAGACTTATTGCTTAAACAGATAAGGAACACTTTGAATGTCAGTTTTAACATGAATGTAGTTCTTAATAGGAAATGTAGTTTTGCCAAGTCCTAAAAAAGTTAATTGTATAAAAGTTTCATAGTCACACCATTTAATTACTTTCATCTAAGGAAACATGCATTGCACATACAACTCATACTCTGCCACGTAGGAGAGCCCAGGCCTTTCTACTCTCATTTCTATTGAATGTAACAGTTTACAGCAAGCTTTTCACAAAAGCACATACTTTGTATAATTTATTATCCCAGTACATAATGACTGGATGCCTTTTAAAATTTGATAAATGGATCATAACTGGTAGGTCCACAAAAGAATTCCTTGCTGCAGAGTGGAATGGAATTTTTCAGGAATGTCTCCCTTATATAGTAAAGAAGTTCCCTTTTTTTAACAAAAAAAGAAGAAAAAAAAAATCAACGGGGGGGGGGGAGAAGAAGAAAGGAAAAAAAAAAAATATCAAATTGCAAGCAAACTCCTAAACATAAGTTAGAGATTTAAACAAACCTATGCCACACAGTGGCAAGTGTTTTTAGCATGATTCAACACTACATCCCCAACTGCCAATTTTCTTCTTCTGTTCCCCTTCTATCTTCTCCTGCTTCCACCCGAATCTCTCAACTCCTTAAAACCACTATGATTCAAGAATACTTCCTGACTTCCTCTTGCTTTAGTTTTGGCAAATCTACATTTATTTCAGGTCTCACTTGCTCTCTTTTAATCCTTCTACCTGCCAACACCTGCAGCAAATGCACACCTACTACATTCCTCAAGTATCCAGATTCTTACCGCCCGCTTGCTCAAGTTCCTACCTACCAGCCCCATGTCAAGAATTACTACGCTATGGCTACTGAAGAACATTCATCACTTCAGCAAAAGTAATCAGAAAAGCTGAAACATTAAGGTAAGTGTTCAACTTAAAGCATATAAAGCTAAAGACACAGATACTAACACAAGATTTTTTTTTTCCCAGTATACTATATCTGTCACATCTACTGTCTATAATCATGCCCAAAACAGATTAGTGGCATGATTTGAGAATCAATATTCTTCAAACACAGCATACTAGGATACAGAAAATATTCTAAATAAGTCGTTCTGCGAACCACCTAACCAACAAATCTTGGTTTTCTCTAAGCTGCCCTTTGTCTTTTCAACTCCCCTCACTTCAGGAACTCCAACTTCCCAACCTTACCCAAGGTCTCCCATTGTACTATTGTGACTAGAAAGAGACAGAGCATGCTGCGTTATTTCAAAACTCTACCTAGGGCTGAGGTATGCCAGCTGTTGCCAAAACACATGATGCAAAATAAGACAGCCCAAGTTTTCCTCTGTCTCTCCTTCCTCTACCCTGCTGACAGACATAAAAAAAAAAAAGATACATGGTATATTGACATAAGCTACGTGTCCCTAGGATGCTGGGCTTAACACAGAAAAGCTCACACAGAGGCAAAGCAAATGCTGAATATATAGCTAAGAAACAGCAGTAGCTAATGCAGTTCTGTGCCTTCTTTCCTTCTCCACTACTTTTAAACAGAACTCTAACTTGTAGCCATCCCTATTTCTTCCATGCGTAGTACCACCAGCATGTCTGTGGTTCCACTGCTACCACACTCTTCTCTAACTGCATAAGAGCTCCCAAATCACCCTCATGAGGTAAGTTTTCCAGAATAGGCACAAGACTGTGAAGCAGTGCCAAAGCGCATCTACTAAAAAAAACTTCCTTTTCTTCAATGTAATATAGCTAGTTGTCACCTTGAAACCCTTAAGAGCATGCGAATTCCCAGAAAACTGCGGAATATTACAGGGATTGAGATTCATCTTCCCACATCAATGTTGATTCAATCACATGCTACTGTAGCATTCCTTAGGGTGCTAGATACGTATGTTATAATGTATTTGCAACATAGGTCAGTTAATTCCACTGCAAGAACCTTAACGTTAACTTCTGTAAGGAAAGATTCTTTACTTTCATGTAACCTTACCTTGCAGGTTTAATGTGTATAATTTCCTAAAGAAAAAAAAAACACACTCCTCAGTACACTCAAAAGCCTTTGTTTTACCATAATCAACAGATCAAAAGTAAGAAAATATCAGATCAAAATTTTACAAAAATAAAAGGCATTAGATCTGTATTCAACATTTTAGAAACCCCAGTATTTACTTTTGCTTTCCACATAGTTCACCACAGCAGACATAGTTTCTACACCACTACAGATGCATCTGAAGACATTCCAAGGTATACAATCAAATGTCGCTATCTGCTCACGCATGTAAAACCCTCAGAAACCACAGTCCATTTGATTCGTACTATCAGCAGTGATTATTTCTCAAATTTCCAAATCTGATTTTTATCTGCAGCATTACAAGGTCCCATTTGCACATCAGCACGTCCCTCAGTTGTACGATAAGCAGTAAGGCACTTTCCCGAATGAGGATGATAAATAGTCCCATCTTCTTTGAAATGCCATATAATAATTTCTGGAACAGGAGATCCATCTTTTGGGCAGCTCCTCATACCTATGAAGTCTTCATGTTCAGGGACTTCAGCACATAGCTCAGTTACAGAGTTAAATCTGATCTCCTTGTTTGATGTGTATTCAAAAAATTGATTGCCTCCCTGACCATGGCATCCAAAGAGAGAAAGGTGAGCTCCAGTAGGATGATGTTCTGGTAAGACATAGTCAAGGCATTCTGAAGGTATTCCTGCACTGCGGACAGCACCATGCCAGCCAGGACGATCTTCCGGTACATGCAACTCAGCAAATACGTTTCTTAAATACCACTTAAAACTTTTGCATTTCAAACGCTCTCTTAGTATCTTTCTTTCAGAAATATCTCCATAGTTTTCTTTTCTTGCTGAAGGATTTCTGTTGTAAAAGTGCTCTTTGTACTCATCCATCCACACCTCAGCAGCACGTGCCGTGTTCTGAAGGAAATTCGGTCTAGCATAGGGCGCTCGCTTTGGAAACACGTGGCCTACATGGGAGCACGGATGAATTTCCAACATGCCTCCACACTGCCAAACCCTAAATGATAATTCTAAGTTCTCCCCTCCCCAGACATCCATTCCTGTATCATAGGTACCCAGGTACTCAAAATACTTCTTGCTGACAGCAAACAAGCCACCAGCCATAGTTGGGGATCTGATTGGGTCGGTTTCAGAATTGCGCCTGAGACGTTCAGGTTTAGGCACAGAGTGCCACTGGAACGTCAGCCGCCAGTCAAAGCCCCCAATCATGGGCTCTGCCGTTTGCATGTAGTATTCAAATGTTTTCCAGTCAATGGTGTCAATGACAGGACAAACAATCACAGTCTCATTCTCAGCAATCCTCTCGAGCAGTGGTTCCAGCCAGCCAGAGACACATTCACAATGGCAGTCTAGAAATGTGAGGACATCACCAGTGGCAAAGGTAGCGCCAATTAAGCGTGCACGAACCAATCCCTCTCGCTTGTTGGTTCTTATCAAACGAACTCTTTTCAAACTGCTTATGTATTTTTCAAGTTCAGTCTTCAAATACACTTTATCACTCAGGTCATCCACCAGTATAATTTCTTTTAGAAGCACCGAAGGTGATGTTTCCAGAACACTATGTATCGTCCGCAGCAACGTTGACCAGGCTTCGTTGTAAAAAGCGATTACAACGGATGTAGTGGGCAGCCTTCTGTAGTTGTAAGATTTAGTTTTACAGCCGCCCAGTCGATTATCTTCAATGTGCCGGTGAAGAGAGATTTTATCACTCAAATAAATATTAATCGCATACTTCTCAATCAGCTCTTGCTCCTGTTTCTTCTCCTCAGGACTCAGCTGCAGGCGAGAGGGTTTACCCCACTCTCCCGGGGCACGAGGATCAGGCGGGGATTTGTCATAAACAGGACGAGCCAAGTCCACAGCCTCGGCTGCTCCCTCAGAAAAGCGCCTCTCCCACTTCCCCTTGGTGATGCTCTCCCCGGCGAGGGAGGCTCCGAAGGAGGAAACCGACAGCTCGACCACGAAGTACGCGATCATCAGGAAGCCGAGAAACGCGCAGCTTTTGCGGACCCACGTCCATCTCCTCGCCAGACGGATCCTCATCGTCGGCGGTCAGAGGCAGCCCCTGCCCGAGAGGAGCTCCGTCAGCCGCCGCCGGCTCCCCGCCGCGCCCCCGGGA
>Ga0065711_1007246_pt1 | contig 30167 bp, 29 predicted proteins | sample Hoacrofraction12_FD_59098 | JGI IMG/M metagenome (GOLD analysis project Ga0065711, IMG submission 59098) | Hoatzin crop microbial communities from Cojedes, Venezuela - Epithelial fraction 12 v2 (version 2) | ecosystem: Host-associated > Birds > Digestive system > Esophagus > Crop | place...
AACCTCTCCATCAAGGAGCATCTTATTATCTCTGTTACAGCTGCTAGACACCAACTGAGATCAGGGGCCTCGTTTTCCTGGACTCTGTGTAGTCATACCCAAGGAGATAACCTCTGCCTTGAAGGGCTTACAAAGCAAAAAGACAAAAGAGGGAGCAATATAACTCCCAGGCAGAGCAAACACCATGACCTTTCACAAATGTCAAGTTAATACCATGATCTGGAAGTGGAAGGGGTTTATCAGAAGGCAGATGGGTCAACAGGAATGGGAGCACTCGAGGCTGGGGGGTTAGACGAAGGAAAAGCCACAGCAGAAGCTGCGTGGTGTGAGGTGGAGAGGAAGTGCATGCAGAACATCAGATGGTCAACCAGCACATCTGGGATAATAAATAGGGGGAAAAAAACAGTCTGATGACTCTGTCCACGGCTCAGAGTACAACCAGCTCCTACCTGCAGCCTCTCCCCCAAGGCCACGCAGCCTGGAGAGGGGAGACGGAGAAGGCAGGGGGTGGACAGCATGGTTCCTCCTCTGTGCTGGTTCCACACAGGCGGCTGGAGGTGTGATAACCCTGCTTTGGGGTTTGTTTCTCTCTGTGGCTCGGCCTCCTGCAGCTGTGTTTGTTGCAGCTGAGCTTCGGGGCTGGAGTGAGACGTAGTTCAGCGCTCTAAGTCCAGGGCAGCCCGTAATTGAATATTAACAGGAACAGCTCTAGGAGCTCCTGGGACTCAGGAAGTCACAACTGCTTCTCTGCTGCTCCTTCATCTTAGAGGGAGGTGATTGCTGGAGGCTTTAATGGATACGAGACATAATACGCTTCCCTCACATTAGCTCCAGTTTGCAAACTGAGGCTTTAACCACATCCTACCCTCTCTGATCATTTCCTCATGCACCTTTTCAGCAACACGTCAAGTGCGTTAGCTACAGCCACCCCAGCATCCCACAGGCGACCAAGTGGAGAGGTACAGAGGCCGTACGACCACTGATTTTTCACCTCATTTCTCCAGTGAACGAAGAGGCTCTCACCTTTAAGGTTTATCAAAATTCACCAGATATAAAGTACAGAGCTCTTTGCCTCTGTTTCAGCCTTTTGAGCACAGGAATTATTTCTTTGTCAAGTGGGGATGCTACGAGCACCATACAAGGTCCATTGAAGTTGAAAACCTTTGGTATCGTGTCTTTGCTAAGTATTCAAGGTAAAATACAGCAACAAATTCATAGGCAGTAGTGACTCTCCATGCTGTCTATCAAGACCGTTTGGAGCAGCCCAGCGCTCCGTTGCTCCCTCTCCAAAAGTAAGGACAAACATCACTCTTTCCCTAAAACTGTGCTGCAGATCTGCGTTGAGAAGTTCAGCCTATGGTCATGATACTTCTACGGAATAAACAAACTGTTGTACAAGAAGAAAGATGCCCACAGAAATCTGTCTGTGCCGTCTGATCTTTCAGAACTTGGTACTAGTCTAAGAAGGGAGAAGGTTACACCTTCAGAGTCCCATGAATTTCCCAAAGAGCCTAAGGGCAATAGAGAGCAACAGTCAGAATCTTAAGTTCCTTCCTCCTCTCCTTGTGTTTCTCTTCCTTCTTGCTTGAAAATTCACAATGTCCTTGACCTTGTGGATCATTTTCCTTCAGGTCTGTCAGCACTCATTCAGTGCATGACCCCTTTATTTTTCACAAAAACCCTTCCTCAATCTCATTTTTTCATTAGCTGATGTACAACAGACTCTACCATGAGACCGCTTCTGGTTTTGTTTGATTTCTCTCTTCCTTTATCTCTACCCAGGGACATCCAGCAGATTGTTTCATAATATTCCTAGGGTTTAGAGAAAGTGTATTCCTTCCAGATAACCTGTGAACTCCCTCCTACTTTTTCCTCATCATGTGCCCTTCTTGAACAACAGTTCTGGCAAACTTTGTCCATGTATTCTTCCTTTATTTCAAAATTAGGAGTTCCTCGTTAGCGAAAAGCGAGAAACGCTCTGTTTCCCTGCCATGCAATGCGTGGTTTTTTTCACAACTGCTTTTGCACTCCAGCCCACTCACTAATTTTTCTAGCCCTTGGAAGTGAGGACCGCAGCACCACATTCATCCCCCTGTCAACCACACGCTGTCTGTTGGAGATCTGCAGAAGAGACAGCTCTTTGTTCTGCTTATATAGAGCTACATAGGTACCTCAGGAAAGAAAACTGGTGAAACCATGCAACACACAGGAGGAAGGACTGATGTTATTGGTCGGGGAAAGCTCCGTTCTTCATTTGGTATCACTGGCTTCCTCCTGTTGCTGGATAATTAACACTAACAATGTGTTCGAGGCTATGCTAAAACACAAGCACAAGATTTGCATCAGTATTTTGTATTCTGGATGGGCACGAGGAAGATGGAAGCATTGGCACACCTGGAGAAGGCAGTCATGGAAAAGGAGAGCTGGAGAGAGACCGCAAGTCCTCCTCGGTGCCCTAAGCAGGATCCAACCATCCCTGAGAGAGGCTAATCAACTTCCAGGGAGGAAGACTTAGGAATTAATTTAGAAATTTTAATTGTAATTCAAATAAATTTGCTTTGATTTAGAAAGCTTTTAGGTTTGATTTGTGGGTATTTCTTCTTTCCCATATATCCAGTAACAACGATCTTTGCAGGAAATCGAGCCAATTTAGTTCTGTTGTACCCAGAACAATTGTCAATATCATTTTTATAAGTCTCCTCTGCTTTAGAAGATAGTTTTCATCTTCTCCTGCACTCTTTTCCCTTCTGGAAAAAGCAAAGAAAATCCATCAGCCTGTCCTCCAAGTTTGTTGAACCGTTCATAATCCTTGTTGCTTTCCTCTAGCCCCTCTACAATTTGTCTCCTTCTTCTACTTTCTCCTGGCACAGCATCCAAACACACACCTGGTAATCCAACCGAGCCCTCATTAGAGTGGAATAATTGCTTCTGATGTTTCACCTATTACACTCCTGTTCATACGCCCCAGAATAAAATTCTCCTTTTTCTGCCACAGCTGTGTACTCTCCAGTGTCTCATTCACGGCTCTTTTTCCTCTGAATGGATGCTTGACCAGAGATTTGCCACTTTGCATTGACATATTTTGTTGCTTATGACCTTACTGAACCAAATCTGGTTGATTTTATACGATTACCCCAACTTCCCAGCAAACTTCTGGAACACATCCTCCGGAGTAATTATATATTCCTTATTTCATCGTCCAAATAACTGATGAAAATATTAGAATCAGGTCCAGGATCGAACCCCATGGGAGCCCATTTGGAAAGCCCTCTAAATTTGAAGGAAAGGAATTAATAATTCTTGTGTCAATACAGTTTTTTTTCTGTCAAGTATGTCTTAAGAAGGCTTCACAGAGATCACAGTTCCTGGTCAGCTTATGGGAATGTCATGTGAAACGGTGTTAAAAATCCTGCTTATTTCAAAATATATGACATATACTCCCTCTACCTTATTCTATAACACAGTTGTTAGGTTCAGAGATGGAAATTAGATGGTTTTAACATCACTCATTTATGACGAATCCAGTCTGGTTGATTGTATGTTTTTCTATTATCAGCCAAGTGCTCAATAACTGATTGTTTAACAGTTTATTGTACTATTTCTCTTCATTACAATCTAAACTGACTACTGCATAATTCCCTAAATCCTTCTTCCCCCTCTTTAAAGACAGGCGCTGCGTTTGCCCTTCTCCTCTCTTCTGGGACCTCCCCTGTTCTCCATGAGCTCTCCCAGATAATTACTAATGAGTCAGGGATTGCTCTGGCTAGTTCCTGAAGTGCTCTAGGGGGAACATCATCTAGTCCTGCTGACTTGAATTTGCCTAACTTCTTTGAATTACTTTAACCACTTCTTTTGCTGTTTTGGATTGTCTTATCCCCTTGGTAAAAGTAGTTCTGATAAATATCAGTTTGTCATCCTTTCTTTTTTTATTTTTTTTCTGCAGGGCTAAACCATAAGAAATAAGGAATGGTCCAGTCTTTTCTCTGTTGTTATTTCTGTTCTCTCATTTTCCGTTAATTCAGTTATGTAGGATTTCCGTAGCTGCCTTCTCATTTCTGATACCTTTGCATAGCATTCTTTTATCACCCTCTATATCCCTTCCTAACTGAAACTCATTTTGTCCCTGGTCTTTCCCACTTTAGTCCTCCATAGTCACGCTATTCCTTTACAGGCATTATTTTCCAAGTCTTGTTTCCAGTCTTTGTACAGCTTAATGTCCATTCTCCTCCTGTTGCTTCCCTCACTCCTTCCTTTCTTCAGAGGGAGATGCCCCACCATTTTGTTATCTCTTTCAACTTCATTAACCTCCACCTTCCTATTGTCAGCAGTCTCCTCCCCATTAGTCAGAGTCTCATCTCAGAGAGCTACAACAATTTCCTCCTCCCACAGGAACTTTACTCCATCATTTGAACTTTTGTTGCCAGCCTCCTCCAAACACAGTTTAAAGCCCTTCTGCTGGGCTTCTGCAAGGCAGTTATCGTGCAGTCCCTCTTTGCAGACCACCCTTGGGTCATTTGCCAGATAGGAAACCATTATGTATTTTGCTTTATTATTGCAGACCTAATTAATAATCAGTGTGTCTCTTAAACCCATCCTCACCTCTGCAATATGCCAGTCCTTGCCCTGACTTTTACTTCCAGCTAGAAGGATGAAAGAGGACGTTTCCCAGCCCCTCATCTCCTTCCCTCTTCTTCCCAGTGCCTAGATTCAGAGAGTGGCTAGGAGGCTTTATTAAAACTCTTTTTAGGGTGGTAGATTAATGCGATGGTTCCTCTAAGCATTACAGAGGTCACCTGCATGCTGAGGCACCCCTCTCCAGCTCGGTGGGAGAGCAAGCAGGAGTTTAGGAAAGGCAATTAAGAGGTCTGAGTGTGCTGTGCATTGAAACATCTCTTTACCCTTTGAGATATATAGTGTCCAGCACACAGATGGCAATTTTTTTCCACAAAAATTGTGTGGCTATCTTTCAGTGAATCAGACAACAAACCCAGGCCCACGTGAAATGTATCAAATTAAGTTCCCGGCTCTTTGGGTCACTGGTCTTCATAAAATGATTACATCTCTAAACAAGGAAGAATATAAACCTGCAAGGTCGCATAAGCAGGAGACCTGCAATTCCACCCACGTCCACCTACCTCTTCTTTCTCGCTGACGAGACACAGGTGACTTAGGCTCTCCAGACTCACTAGCACTCTCCACTGAGCAGATACAAGGACTTAGGTAGCATTGAAGCCGGTTGAATATAGCTGACATCCTCCATTTTGGCAGAGAACAGTAAATAAGTCGCTCTCAGTATCGAAGCAGTCTGTTCCGCATCAGCGGGACTGTTGGTGCAGCTGAGTATTTTGCCACATCGGAGCCAGCGTGTACCTACAGCGCTGAGCCCGTGGAGAACACCTGGTGGGATCCAGAAGAGTAGAGGTTGTTCAGGCGTAAGACAGTAAGACTTACTGCTGTCTTTAACTACCAGAAGGAGATTATCGAACATATTTTTCTTGGAGGTACGCAGTGACAGAACAAGAGGCGATCAACCCAAGTTGCAGTAAAGGATATTACAGCTAGATATTAGGGGGGAAAAATTACAATGAAGGTGTTCTACTATTGGAACAGGAGTCCAGAGAGATTTTGGGATCTCCATCCTCGCAAAACTCAACTGGGCAGGGCTCTGAGCAATCTCCCTGAAGGGTGAAGTTAGCCCTGCTGCGAGAGGAGAGTCTGGAGATCCCTGGAGGTCTTTTTTTCCCCCCCAGATTGTTCTGAAATGTTGGGGTCCCGTGCGCATGGGTCAGGGTGGTTGCATTGCTGTCCTGCTCGTTCCAGCTGATTGCCAACGAAATTGCTAGACTGCCTGAGCATGCTGGTTCTGTGTTCATACATTTGTAAGAATACTCCGTGTGGAATCCAGAAGGCTATACTTCATACAATGGGAAAATCCCAGGTAATTACGAATTCATTGGTTTAACACTGATCCCAAACAATATCAAAGGAAATCTGATATGGGCTATGATTAGTAATGAATTAAAGGGTGCTAGCCTGACTGATATGCCTGAGCAGTTTTATGGAAAGCCTGCCATGTCAAACAAATGGATGTTTTTTTAATGAGCATGTAAGTTTGGTTAATAAAGATAAGAGTGTTCTAAATTATTTAGATTTCTGCAAGTTATTGAACAGTTCCTGAACACAGTCCCAATTAAAGAAAAATGGTACAAAAACTAATCTGGTATACTAAATGGATTAAAAACTATTTCAGCAAGAGATTTTTTAATTCTATTTGAAATTCAATTATACTAGAGATATTGAAGTCTTCCATTTATTTATTTCGGACCCTGGATTGTTCAGTGCATGTAGGATTGACCCAGAGGAAATGATAAAAATCATCACCGAGAAACTTGCGGATGAAAGTCAACCATACCAGACCCATTGTAGGAAAGCGGCAAGGAAATAGGATAAATTCAAGTACAACAAAGTGCAGCATCACTGTTATTATAAGTGCAGATCATGTTTGCAAGATGGAAGACAACGACCCAGAAAGCGGGAGCAATGAAACAGCCCAAATAATCCACTAAATAGAACATGCTGAGAAGAAGAGAGAATTTTGCAGCAACCCCAACACAACTAAGAGCACTGAAAGCTGCTTTTGTAGGAAAAAGACTTCGAGACTTTGTGACGTTCTTGAAGATGGAGAAGAGATTGATTTGCCACCCAGGATGGCATTCAGAGAGCCGTTGCAAGGAGGTACAAATCACCACCGTGCAGGGATTTATGTCAGTAGAAGAGTAGGATATTGCTGCTGCCCACCCACTCTGCACCTTGTAGGCACTTGGGACACCACTTCACCACCGCGGCGGGGGTCCAGGATGCCGGCCAGTAGCTGCAGAAGGGAGCGAGCCTCCATGGCACGCTTCATATTTCTCTTCATCATCTCCTTTCCTTAGTTTCTGGCACTAGGCATCAGCTGGTTTGTTGGTACAGGGGACATTGCAGCCTCCTTCGGCTGTCACGTCCTGAATCCCTGCCAGATTTGTGTTGCAAGAACTGATGCCAGTGTTTTTAACCCAGAGTGTATTTGGCCCCTGGTGTTCTCCATGACATAGAATAAACATTAGGGAGGAGATTCAGGCTTCAATGAGAAATGCTTTCCCATGATACGTTTTCATTTTGGCATGCACAGTGTTTATGATGAAAGGATCCTAAAATAATTGTATTAGATGAACCGTCTGTTCTTCTTGCTTTGAGGCCAGTACAGCATGACATTTCAGAGATAAAATGTTGTGGAACAGCCTCTGACTTATAGCCCGATGGAACTTTTCTGAAGGCATTCCTTTTTTCTCCTTTTATTTCCTTGAGGTTTATAACCTGAAAACATCAAGCTTGCATCACAGCACTGCCAAAAGATCGTCCTGTGCATTAGCTAAACCTTAAATTATCAGCAAATTTAATTTTTCTTCAGGAGACTGATTCACAAGCAGTTAGCTCCCCAGTGGAAAAAACTCCTCCCTCCAATTCAAAGGAATTCCAGGATTCACAAGAAATATTACATTTCCAAGAGGAGACACTGCTTGTCCTTAGGAGAACTTATTTCTGTGTGCAAGTTCAAGTGAGTCTACGGGACCTTAAATCAAAGGAGACCAATGCCAGATCAGTTGCTGAGTAACTGATACCGATCATCACATCCTGACCAGCTGGATGAACGACAGCAACAATTTCTTGGGATAGCATCTGAAGTCTTCTGTGTTTTCTTTCCGTGCAATTAAGTCATGGCTGCAGTCTTAATGAGGGGAAATTATTTTGTGTTGCAATAGATGGTTTTGTACCATGTCCTTTGGACAAAGGTATGTAATTATAAAAACTCTGAATCGCTATGCACATTGCTTAGATTGTTGCAATAAAGTGAAGAGAGCGCCTTGCCAAGGCCTTTGAGAGTCACAAGTGAAAAGGGCTAGCCAAAATCTGCATCATTCATGCTGGGCCAGATTCTGCCTGGCTCCGTTGGGAAGTGCTTTGTATCTGGAAACACAGGGGAAAAGGTTTAGAGAGTCCTTGCTGCTATTCTCCTTTACAGACTCTACTTTGTGGAAAGAGATGGGATCCCGTCATGCTGTTCCTGGTGGAGGGACATGGTGCACCTTGAAGGAGCTCAAGACCATGTCTCTACTCCCACCAGACCACTCAGCAGTGGTGCTGGGGGACATAAGCTCCCCCTAACATGAGTTGTGACTTGATGCACTGGGAAAAGTCTCCTTTGCGTGCCCCTGCAGCCCCTTTTGCTGTACATGGTGACCATGCAGGGCACAAGCTGAGCCTTTACCAGCACAACTGTTTATGTTGCATTCACTTGGGATGGTTGCTTCATAGCTGAGATTATTCAAAGCCACCAAGGACAGTGATGAATGGAGGATGATGGAAGTCTCAGCCTAAAACATGACAAGTCCTGCCCCCAAGAGCTTGGCACTGGCACTTCTGCCTGCACCTTAGCAAAGAAATGGGACAAACCGAGCCAGGCATTTTTATTGGATCATTTATTTATTGTTCTGTGCAAAGCACAGGGTGTAACTATCACCAGTCATTTTTGGCTATGGAGCTAGCACCAGACATCACTGTGCTACTATTACAGCAAAACACATTAGCTAATCGTGAATTTACTTTTAGCCACGGTGACTGCACGGCTTTCCTGTTTTTGCGCAATGCTGCGGGACGGGAGACAGATCCCACAGTCACGAACTTCTCCCGGGTGGAGACTTGCTTATTGCAAACAGCCCCAGGGGTGTGGGGATGCATGTAGGGGCATCGCTGGAGGTCGTCTGTTGGACTGGCTGGACCTTGGTCTGATCCAACAGGTACATCTACACTAGTGACTAAGAAGGGCCAGGGCACAGGGTCAAGCGTTGCCTGCACTGTTGAATTTTTAGAGCTGTCCCTTGTATAGTTTTGGCTGAGGCTAACAAACGTCTGGGCACAGCCCTGAGCTTAACACTCGTGATGGGTGGTTGGAACTATAAGGTCCCTGTTTTGGAGAGCAGAAGTTTATCCCGGTGACCGGGTGCTGCCGGATGGACTCGGGGCCAGGGAGCACAGCCAGTACAGCTGTTACTCAGTTGTTCCTCCATAGCAGTTGCTGTCAAGAAGCATTACCCAGGTGTACTCCAGTCCTTTGGTTTGTCAGAAATTTTTAATGTAAAGAAGGCATATATTTCCCAGTGGCTTCGTGTGTCACAGCTAATTTTCCCCAGAATACACGGAGGTACATTAGCCAGTCCTAACGACCTCTCATTCTCTAATTCCTCCTTTTTTCCCAGCATGTCTTTTCTGGCTCTCATACGTCTTCTCTAGCTAAGCAGGGGTTGCCAGCACTCAGGGAGAGGTACTAGAAAATGCTCGGTAGTTGGGGTTGTCCCAAAGCAGAGCCCCAGGCGACACAGCCAGTGTGTATAAGCCATGGCTGGGACATAGCCCAGGACAGTTGCCTTCTCTTTCTTGGGGACAGTTGATGTGATTCACTTCAGAACACTCAAAAATGTCAAAAACATCCTTTTTTGTACCAGGACCAGTCATTATGGGCATGTGCTCTGAATGGATGCCTGCCTCTCTCCGTCCACCACATGGAATGAGGCTCAGCCTTGCATGCCCTGATGCCCAAAAAGGACAGTGGCAGTGCCCGTTTGAGAAACCAGCTCCTCGGTTCCTAGGTCTGGGAAGACAAGCAACCCCTAGCCATGTCCTAAATCTGCATCCAGGAAAGACCAACATATGCATGAAACTCTGTGCAAAGGACACTCAAACCACAGCGTGCTCTGTGCTAGGAGATGACCAGGATCATACCATAGCAAGCCCCATCAGGTCACACCAGCATGGACACGCTGCTCATGGTCTCACTCTCCTCCTGTGACTCCCAGGCTAGCTCCTTGCTCTGTGTGTGCCTCGGAGTCAACTGCTGCCAAGGGACATCCTTGAGGGCTAGCGCCAGCTCTCCTGGCTCCCCAACCCTTCTGCCAGACAGACTCAAAAGCCACCGACGGGGAAGGAGCTACTCAGCCCTGCAGCTCTTTCATGACTCGTCCTGGCAGTCAGGGGCTGTTCGGCCATGGAGATATTGCACACGCTTATCTTTTCTTGACACTTTAGTTTCCGTTAATTTGGGGTAAACAAGCTTTCTCTAGCAGAGTAAGACATCTTTTGCATTATGCTGACTTTCTGCTGGTATAATATAAAAAGCACATGGGCTTTTGCTGACACCACTACTCCAGCAAAATGTTTAAGCACGGGCTTAGCCTAATTCTTTGACAATATTCCCAGATTTATTACATGCAATGAGCAAGCACAGAACGAGTATTTCAGAGACAATCAATGGATTGGAAACAGACACAAGGAAATAACTTCTGTTCTCTGCAACATCCTAACTCCTCCTTTTACTCTCTGATGGGCTGTAAGATTACCAGTTTCCTAGGAGGTTTCCTCACTGTGTCCCATACATTAAAAAATTTCCTATATTTGTTCTAATGCCCTTTACTGTTTGAGCTTCAAATCATCCCTTAGGTTTCTCAATATCCAGGTCATACCAGGCCTTCCAAGGTTTAAAGCCCACAGTTTAAAAAGATCTTCAGTGATTTTTAGAACACCTTCTTTCAATATGCATCTGTGAATGTTTTATAGGATTCTTCTGTCGTGCCACTGATTTTTTAGTATTATTGAGTTGTGTATTTTAATAAAAGACTAAAATAGCTGAAAGACAGTCCACTTACTTACAAATGAAAATCAACTGCAATTTTAATGTTACGTAATACACCTTTATGGGAAAAATCTCGTAGAACTGAGTAAGGAAAGAAAGCAGTGGGAGTCAGTAGAAATTTAACTCAGTTTTATGGAAGTTATTTTAAAACGCTACAGAGTTAAACAGAGAATAATTTAATTTTTACAGAGTTTTTAATAGCCTCTAAAATTCTATTGCATTGATTTAATATCATCTAAGAGCTCAACAGAAAGGTACAATTTCCTGCTAAATTCTATAGGATCGTACCGTAGGTTTGTATCCTAAAAATACTTTTATGCCCAAGAGAGCATCTTCTCTGAGCAGGAGACTGCCTCCCCCCAGCTGCATCTCTTTGTAAGATGCTTTAGCTTCAGATCCTTTTGCTCGCATTTTGTTTCTTATATTTTATCTCTACAGGATAAAAGGGAAGAAAAGAAGAAAGAAGAGGTTGCCTATTTCTTTTTCAGTTACTCTGCTTAATAAACTTGACGTCTTTCTCTGTTTGCCAAAATTTCTGCTTTTCAAAGCTCCATATCATGTCATAAATGCTACTTGTTTGAACAAACAGAGATTTATTTATGGTGCTGAAAGGACTTTTTGTGCTCCCTGCCTCATTTGCAACATTATTACCGATTGATTTCTGCTCCACCTATTATTGACTTGCCAGCAATATTCCCAAGTAAGGTTGGGTCTATGTCAGAAAAATTTGTTGCCTTACACTGAGCCTTTTTCAGCACCGTTTACTCAATATTGTTCCTCTACCCAGCTACTGCTCCAGTAAACCAAAACAGCTAGCTGTTGTCTGAAACGAAGAACAATTGCAAACACCATGCCTGTTTCTTTCAGCGCAAGTAACAATTCGGCCATTTAGGGCTCTCCTAACACTCCTGAATGCCGAACCGCTGAAATCTTGGCTCCCAGTAAACAGTAATATTCAAACTTACAAACTCCTGGCAGCATTCACCTCCGCGCTGCACCAAGACGGAGCGGTCAGACTGAAACAACACACGGGATCTGAATTACTGCATGCAAAAAGCCAGCGGGCAGAGGTGCAGCATCTTACCTGAGCGCTTCCTAGCCCAGGATTTGCCTGGCAAATGGCAATTAGTGCAGCCTTAAACGTGTTCTCTGGGAAATATCTGCAGTGAGTCCGCCCGCGAGCTCTCCGGGGTTGCCTTTGGTTCGCTGCATTCGTGCAGACCCCTCGTAGCATCAGCTCCAGGACACGGCTCCAGCCCAAGTGGAGGACGAGGAATAACACCCACATTTCATCTGGGATGCTGAAGCTCTCAGAAGGTTGGACATAGGACCCTCAAGGACATAGAGGTAAGGTTGGGACAGATCCCACCAGGGCTGCATTGCATCCTCCTGCTCCAAATACTCGAGTCCATACCCTCAGAGAGAAAATTTCAGGACCTCACTAGGTGATTGTGCTGAGCTAGCTATAAACCCAAGCAAGGAAATCCTCTGCCTTAGATACAGAAGGGGACGCAGACCCAGCACAAAGCACGCTGGTGGTGTCTCCTTGCCCCACACCTGGCTGTAACTCACCCCTTGGTTTTCACTCCTAGCCATCACTTGTATTTGCAGGGTGATGCCACCTTCTTCTTGGCTTTGACCGCCCAGCCCAGTGCCCATGACACGTCTGATGGCAAAAGTCTCTCCTCTGCTGCCATCTGTTTGAACTTTGAGCTCTCTCCTGTGGTCTCTGTATCGCAGGGACACTGTGTTGGCAACTCTCTTTCGCTTAGGAGAAGTTATTTCTGGCTTTAAACACAAATGTCTCCTGCATTTTCAGGAAGCCATGGGCATGACACACTGTTCGGACAATGGGTCTCCCTTGCTTGTCCAGTTGAGAGGGTGCAGGACACCCCCAGCATCCTCTGATTTGAGGGGATTTTCAGCCACCTTCAGCTTCAGTGGGGAACCATCTGGAAATGATTTTTTCAGACACGGTTCAGCTCAGCCCATCGGCAGTGACGATCTGTGAAGCTTTCCCAGAGCAAACCCCTCCAGCACAGTCTGAATCCTGGTTTTGTTGCTTTTTCAAGGATATAAACTGAAGTTCCAGGAGGAATAGAGAGCAATAGTGACTTGTATGGTGAAAGGGTTGGAAAAAAACCCACACAAGGCATTTATGCTTTGCTTTTGAACCAGAAAATGTAAAGTGGCAAAGCCATTGAGTTGTCCCACGGGCTAACGTGTGGGCAGATGGACCCCAGTGTGAGAATGGCACAAGGCTGGCAACCCTTCCAGCCCAGACATCCCCCCTGGGCCAGACCACACCTCTGCTCCGGACAGGAAAGAGGAAACACCAGAGCCTCCAGCAAAAGCCACCACTGATGCATTATTGATACTCAAGAAAGATGAGGAGCTACTGGAGAGAGTCCAGCGGAGGGCTACAAAGATGATGAGGGGACTGGAGCATCTCTCCTATGAGGAAAGGCTGAGGGAGCTGGGCTTGTTCAGCCTGAAGAAGAGAAGGCTGCGAGGGGACCTCATAAATGCCTAGAAATATCTTAAGGGTGAGTGTCAGGAGGATGGGGCCAGACTCTTTTCAGTGGTGCCCAGTGACAGGACAAGGGGCAGCTGGCACAAACTGAGGCACAGGAAGTTCCGTCTGAACACGAGGAAGGACTTCTTCCCTCTGAGGGTGACGGAGCACTGGAACAGGCTGCCCAGGGAGGTTGTGGAGTCTCCTTCTCTGGAGATATTCAAAACCCACTTGGATGCAGTCCTGTGCAGCCTGCTCTGGGTGACCCTGCTTTGGCAGGAGGGTTGGACTAGATGACCCACAGAGGTCCCTTCCAGCCCCTGCCATTCTGTGATTCTGTGATTGGCCACAGAAGGTGCTTAGATACTGTAGTGGTAGATGAAGCACAAGGATGGTGAGAGAGAGATACAGGACACCATCAACAAACTTCACATCTAATGGCACAACATGGATTGGGAGCATGGATCTGTTTCTAGCCATTATAGCACAGGCAGATATTCATGCAATAAAGACAATAATGAGGATATTTTGACTCTTTCGACAGACAATCCCCATGCACCACACATATATGAGTGAGTTAAACTGCCCAACAGCCCTACGAGTAAAACAGGTGTTCCTGTGTCCTTTTTATGGATAACATAGAAGGAGAAGTTGGAGATAGACACACAGCCCAGCAGAGCCAGCAGGGATTCTCGGGGGAGACGTCCTGGCTCTACTGAAATGGATGGAAATCCTGCCACCGGCCTTACTGGGATTTCAGCCCAGGACTTTTGGATGCTTCTGCACACTTCTTTTGCTGTCTCTGCGTGATATAGTGAAGCTGTAAGAGGCATCAGATTGCATCATTTTTTGGGCACCCCATGAAAAATGCCTTGTGCAATCCATCTCCTGTGCTACTGGAGTCATTTTTGCCATCTCATGTGACACATCTCTTACTCTGTTTTAAAAGTATAACTGGTTAGCATGAAGGCATTTTGTATTATATCATATTTTATTATATTATATTATATTAGTCCCTGCAAGTCCAAAGTGGTACCAGGAGAGCAGTAGGGCCCAGCTGGAAAATGCGTTACAGCCCATAAAAGACCGTCCTTTGAGTGTGAAAGGTTAGACTGAACTATCCAGCTTTCCCTTCATTATTTAGAGTGGTTAATTACCGGATTAGATTGATGCACAGGTGGCCTCCACCCTCCACTGTGCTGGGTGGTGCCTCCACTGAGATGCCACACAACGGTGCCTGCACAGGGCAGGGAGAAAATCCCCTTACCTTCCTCATGGAGGCTTCAGGCAAATTGCACCAGGGTGGCCACGTATCCAAAGCGTGCCTGAGGAAATGAGCAGGTCCAGCCAGGAAGAAGATTTGGAAGAACAAGTCCTTCTGCAGCCCTTGGCCAGCACATGTCTTTCCTACCTCACCTGTAAGATGCAGCTGTCGTATCTAGCTCTGCTTCCTGGGGATCACTGGACTGCTCAGGTTATGGCACCAGATTTTGTAGACAAGCATCCAGGTTTGCTACCACCCAACACGTTGGACATAGCAAGAATGGAGCGCGTTCCCTCCACTCCGCCGTTACACCTCATGCCATCACCCTCTCCTACCCCTGCTCCGTAAGCTCCCCTTCACACCAGGCAAAAAGCATCATCTGCTAGTTTATACGCAGCACTTCCCAAAGCACCTGCCTTCTCCTTGCAGGTCTCCCTTCCGAGTTGTGAGGAGGCTAAATCCCACTTTGTAGAGGGACCTGGTGACACCACCATCTTCCAAGCTATCCAGTTCTTCACGTGGTGGAAGAGTCCTGGGGGAAGGTGTTTTTTGAGGCAGATCACTTTGAAGAGCATCCTCCCTTCTCATCCTATGCTCAGACTGGAGGTGGCACGGCTCATCCCCTGCTGAGCCCAGCAGTTGCAAGGAGTCATCTGTCTGGCAACCAAAAGGAGTCATCTGGTGGCACCCTTTGGGGTGGGCCTGGTCACAGGCTGCAAACCCCTACCTTCGCAGTCGATGTGGTCAGCATCCTTCATCCCAACCTTGCCAAACAGCTGCCGGCATTGAAACGTCTGCAGCAGCCGCTGGCAAAAGCAGAATCTGGGGCAATATTACGGATGAAGTCGTAGGAGCTGAAGCTGCTGCAAGGAAAATGTCCAGACCCTGAAATCACCAAGCAGTCATTAGACGCACATGAGCGACGGGTCACGGAGGCAGATGGAGTCACGCACACGAGGCGCATCCTTTCGTGAGTCAGGTCCTTGTCAGAGGCGTGTGACCAGGAGCAGGAAAATGCTAAAAAGCCCAAAGCACTGGAGCAAATCCCAAAAGTGAATGGTGCACAGTTGGCTCGGAGGAGGAACTGCTGGCTCCGCACGGCTGGTTCTGCTGACGCAGAGCTCCTCTTCGAGGGCAGACGGGCTTGGCAAGCACCCGGGCCCGGGGAGGCATGTGGGGAGTTCAAAGTCGGAGTCATGCACGGTGCGTGAGATCATCTGGTTGGACCTTTCCGAGGCGACAAACTGGTGCATTTCCCTGCTTCACCCGGCGTGGGGGCCCATAGGTGAGCCCAGCAGAAGTGCGTGCTCCAGCCCAGGAAAGCATCACGCAGGGAAGGAGCCACCATTCTCTTTGCCACTCGTTCCAGTGGTAGATCAGCTTTCCCACTATGGTCTTGAAGCTCTTTTCTGATTTTAGCTTCTCTGGCTTCCATTTTGAGTCATCGGTTCTTGCTATGACTCTTCTGATGTTTAAAGAGCCCACAAGAGCCTAGTTTCCCACGTCCTGTGGAACTACAAATGAAAAGCAACCTTATTCTGCCTTGCTTCTGACCAGCTAAAAAGCCAGAGCTTTCTGCACCTCTCCCTCCAAAGCTTTACTTCCAGCCCCTGAACAACACTGATCATAGAATCATACAACATTTATTTATTTTATTTTAGGTTGGTAAAGACTCTTAAGATCACCGAGTTCAACCGTAGACCTAACAATGCCACGCCCACCACTAAACCATGTCCCTAAGCTCCGCATCTACACATCTTTTAAATACCTCCAGGGATGGTGACTCAACCACTTCCCCGGGCAGCCTGTTCCAGCATTTGACAACCCTTCCAGTGAAGAAATTTTTCTTAATATCCAATCTAAACCTCCCCTGGAGCAACTTGAGGCTGTTTCCTCTCATCCTGTCACTTGTTACCTAGGAAAAGAGACCAACCCCCACCTTGCCAGAACCTCCTCTCAGGTAGTTGTAGAGAGTGATAAGGTCTCCCCTCAGCCTCCTTTACTCCAGACTGAAGAACCCCAGTTCCCTCAGCCACTCCTCAGAGGACTTGCGCTCTAGACCCTTCACCAGCTTTGCTGTTCTTCTCTGGACGCAATGTTTCTCTTCTGTTCATTTTACCTCTTTTGCAACATCCTTTCACAACCACAAGCTGGGCAGAGCTCCGCACCGCGCATGGAGAGGAGGACATGCTTCTTATCACATTAGCCAATTTAACCGCTCTTACACTGGGAGACCATGCTGAGTTCCTAGTCTCCTGAATGATTTCCTCAGTTAGTCTTTTCAGAGCATAACCCTTCAGTAGATGGGGATGAGCTGCTGTCCTTCTCCCTAGGTGGAGAACTTTCCACTGGCGAGTGTCTGAATGAGCAGTTTGCATTTGGAGCCCGAGTCAGACTTTTCATCCACCCACGTGTCATCTGAAAGCGACACATCACCAGCAGTGACTTTGTATTTACCGTCAGACCTCCTCCTGACACCTGGGGCACCTCACCTTCAAAACTGCACTTGGTGCTAATCCCCAGCTGAGGCTGGTCTTTGAGGTCTGCCAGGCAGCCCGTCTTTAATCCATTTTACGAACGGTTCTTTGATAATTTAGAGTGCCAGTTTTTTAATGGAAATGTATCACCAACAAGTACGTATGGAGTATGGGGGATGAGGACAAAAGTCGGAGCATATTGTGCAGTTGTGATTGCCTCTATCAAACAAATCTGTAATCTCATTCAAGAGTGATAAGCCAGGCTCACTCGAAAATACTGTTTTTCTATCAAAACCAACTTGATTGACGTTGATTATATTCCTGTCATTTAATTCCATATGGATTGAATTGTATGTAGCATTTCCACCATTGTGCACGCGATCTGTTGTCATGCCTATAGTTACCTGTGCTGTCCTGCTTGCCTTCTCATCAATGCATTGTCCTTCTCCTGGCCTTCAGGAGCTCCTCCATATGCCAAGGCTTGCAGTAATATTCACACAAGCAGTCCAGAGGCCTATGGAGGCAGCTCTTAAGGACCCCTTGATACAATTTTCCTAGCTGATTGATCTAAAAATATATGTCTGTAGTAGATATCCAATATCCTCCTTGGTTTTACCAACAGATGAGATTCATCTCACCTAATTTTAGCTGCCACAAAGTCAGGTATTCGGTGCGAGCCAAGTGTCTAGCCTCCCCCTCTCCAGTCAGTGGAGGGAAGCGCTTTTAGAAAGCAACTCATCCCACCCATCTCTGGAGCGACTGAATCACCCTCCAGAAGATCTGTCTCTCTCCATCAATTGCTTAGAGAGGCAAAATAGCTAGCTGGATCAGACACTAATGCCTGACAGCCATCTTCCCTTTTAGTAATGACTCAACATCTCCACTGCAAGGACCCGTTTTACTCCTCATATACCTTAAATACTTCGTATCTTGCTTATCCTCCTCAAGCTAACCGCCACCATGTTGCCTCTCACAGCTACGGTTTCCCTAATTATCCACTGCACAATGCCTTCTACCGTATATCTGTATCCCCTCTTTCCTGTGCTTTTTTGTTATTATATACTGCTTTTTATTTCTTCTTGCTGCTTTGATCTTCCTGTTCATCCAAGATGAGCACCGCATTGAGCATTGTGGTTTTTTGGACATCCCAAAAAACTCTTCTTTGCAACCTGCCCATTTCCATCCAGGGGGTTTCATCTCCATGTTTTGTCCCATTTCTCTCCACAGCTTTGGGAAACCTACTGTGCTACCAGCTGCTGCAGCTCTCTTTGAGTCTGTTCTCTCTTAGCTCATACCAAATGCTGTTGCAGGTGATGTTCTCAAGTCTGCGAACAGCCACCAGCTTCCAGTCCAGTGATAAATATAATTTTATCTGTCATAATGAGGTTTGAACCAGTTGGCTCCTGTTTGGTGCAAGGCCATTTGTGTCGGAAATGATCTCCTTTAATTTTTAGCAGGCTTGCGGATGTTTTTTCTGCTGGCTGCCTGAAGTTTGTCACATACCTGACTCACGCTGATGTTCTTGTTAACAACAGCTGTATTTTCTGAAGCATATTAAGAAGATGGACTCGCAGAAAAGCTCGTTTCGCTCTGTTCTTTAACTCTGTGACCCATGTTAATTCTCATATGCTACAAATACTTGCTCTTGGGCTTGATTACAATCAGCCTGACTTGTTTTTAAAACCGAGAGGGTATAGAAGGTTTACGGGCCAACATGCCTCAAGACCAAGCCTCTAATCATGCTTTACTAATAACTCACAAAGAAACCTTGAGAAAAACCACATTTTCTCTCTCCGCATCCCTGTCGCTATGAGGGAAACAACATGAACTCTGCTTCGCAAAAAGTTCTGAAATTCTTGGATGCGAGAAGTTGCAAAAGTACAGACCGTTACTACTGCAGACTCACGCGCCTAAGAGATGTTTTCAGCCTGGAGAACATTCAGATCTGGTTCCCCCCTTAAATAAACTGGCTCACATGATTACCTCTGCAATGAGCTGGGACCCGCAAAAAACACGCTGTAACTGCCAGAATTTAGAACAAGTATTAGTACAAGCGAGCTCCCTTAAGTGCCCTGGAGCCAGATTTACAAATACAGATAAGATGTGGCCTGTAAAAAATCAGACATCAAGTCCAAATCTGGATTCTCCTAGGACTCATATGTATTCATCTCTCCTCCCTCTCCTCCATTCCTCCTTCCCCACTGCATTTGCCAAAGTAGATGAGCTGGCTACTGCTAATGGCATCACCCTGAACATTTCTCACGTTGCAGCACCGAGACTTGTTAAAGAAAATCACCGTGTAATGGCATTACTTTGCACTTTTATACAGTACCTTTCAGCTGGGAACTCCAACGCCGTCTATAAGCACAAATCGATTAAGCCCCACAACGTGCTGCCTGGTAGGAGCTGTCACCCACCTTTGTCAGCCACCACGAAGAGGTTTGGTCTGCTTTGCTCACCCCATGCTGCAGACCCTTGGTGGAGTCAGGAGATGAAAGCAGGGACTGGTTCTCCTTGCCTTTCTGACTCCCCCCAGGCACAATCTGGCTGAAGTGGCCAGCAGAGCTTTTTTGGCAGTTCAAGGGTACTGATGGGGGGCAGCTACAATGTATGGGGAGCAGCGTGATTCCTCCCTGCTTTGGCATATTCCCTCCTCCCAGTCTAGTGCGCTGGGAGGAATGCAAAATGATGATCCATCGGTCGAGAGGAGCTTTCTTGGTGGTGGGAAGTCAACCGTGCAATGGGTCGAGGGCTGGCCAGGTCTGGTGAAGGCGAAGGTTCCCAGGCTCCTCTGGCTCCCACCTCTACCCACCAAGCCTGCCGGGATCGGGGAGAAGCTTCCCCCCAAGTCCTGAGCCCCGAACTCCTGCTCAGGCCGCCGGGCTCCTTCCCTTCCACCAAGCACCAGAGGAAATGCTCGTGCCTCGTGCAGGAAATGGTGCAGCTGAGCAAATCCTCCCTGTCCCTCCCTTAAATTATTTAATGTCCTACAGGAGCAGATGACCCCTGCTAAGCAGACTGTCAGGAGAGCAGCAGCCTTTGATGCAGTAATTGGAAATTTCCATTCTTTGCTTGCAGCCTTGAAAAACAGAGGAGTCTAATACACTGGGAAATCTCCATGCTGAGCTAGGAAATTTCCATGATGGAAATTTTTAATATATTCTCTGGCTTTAAACTATTCAGGTTGATGAGGGTTGGGGTTTTTATTTTGTGTTTTGCGATGTGTTTGGGGGTTGTGGTCTGGTTTGTTTCTGTTTCTTTGTTTGCTTTGCAATTTGCTTAAAAGAATCAATGAATGACTGTGGGAAGGGTTGGAAAATCAGCCAGACCAAAGGAAAGTGATGCATTTCCAGGAAAAACACGTGCGGGACTAGCAAGGCACCTGTAACGCTCCTGGCCGAGTCAGAGATAATGGGAACCTGTATTTTAACGAGACGATAGCTGCCAGCGATGTAGCAGAGGACAGCGATGACTCCGCAAGAAGCTCTGCAGCACAGCTTTGAAAGGTTGGAGCTTTTGATGCTCTTGCCATAAAAAGCCCAGAAACCCAGGGGGTGAAAATGCCTTTGCCCGTTCAAACACTTTGCAGACCACGCAGAAAAGCAGATAAATAGTGCAGAAACAGCTCTTAAGAGGTACCTGTGTGAGTCTTCGGTCTAAATATCTGGCAGTTCTTGCTGGCGCTTTGAGCAGAGAGTTCTCAGGGACAGAAAATATAGGAGGGAATTGTCAGCTGTGCTGTAAAAATTATGATGAGGAGCTCGTAGGAACGAGGGTGGGAGGACAGCAAAGGAAACACATTGGAAGCAGAGCTACCGCCTTTCCTGAATGTAATACTGAGATGCTGCGCAGGCTCCCAGTTGGCTTCTGCAAACCCGTCCCAGGCTGCAGCCTCTGAGGCTCTGCCAGAATGGACCCAGCTCCCTGCACGTGCTTCGTCCTGTCGCAGACAGATGGTGGGGCTGCTTCTGCCGACGTCTAGCGTCAAGATGCAACGTGGTCTTGACATTTCAAAAGAACAATCTTGAAAACAAAACCTTACCAAAACCTAAGATCCCTTGGCATACAAAGCCCCCTCTATCCAGCAGGACAAACCAGCAGAAGCGGTTGATCCTACCCCTGATCTCCCACCGGACCAGGCTGCGGGATGCAGACTTATTTACACAAGTAGAAATCAGTGACTCACGGAGACGGAGCCATCGCAACTTCACTTTGTCAGCCAACTGCTTGTGAGCAGCAGGGATAGGGAGGAAGGGAGACAGCCTGACCCACACCGGCGGCTCCGTCTTTGGTCCGGAGTGTGCTTGTGGCGTCAACGCACAGACACAAGCATCTCCACAAAGCCAGCTGCACCCAAAGGCAATGGGAGCTTCTCAGCTGGCTTCTTTGAGGCAGGTGTTGGTCTCTTCTCCCAAGTAACTAGTGACAGGATGAGAGGCAATGGCCTCAAGTTGCATCAGGGGAGGTTTAGATTGGATATCAGGAAAAATTTCTTTACTGAGAGAGTGGTCAAGCAATGGAACAGGCTGCCCAGGGAAGTGGTGGAGTCCCCATCCCTGGACGTGTTCAAAAAACATGTAGATATGGCACTTAAGGACATGGTTTAGCAGGCATGGTGATGTTGGGTTGACGGTTGGACTTGATGTTCTTCAAGGTCTTTTCCAACCTTACTGATTCTACGATTCTATGATCGTTTCTAATGCCCCAAAAGGTGTTTTCTCCCTTTGGCCATGTTCCCCCAGGTACGTTCAGGATGTCCCAGCCAGTTCCCATTGTGCAGGACCTTGAAGGAGACACTGAACTGGGATGAATGGGGAGGGGACCGGTCTGTTCTTCGTGTCCAAGCACACAAAAGCGAAAAGCAAATTCCTAGCACAGCAGGGAACATCACCTCTCTTCCAGCTGGAACAGCATGTTGCACCAAAATATCAAAGGCCTCATTTAACTGTGTTCCTTTTAATGTCTTTTAAGATAAGAGAAGACACTGGTCAGGTGGCAGCAGGTGAGAAGAGGTAGGACTGGTCCTTCTGAGCACCAATCCTTCTGCTGTCATGTCAACTCATGAGGGTATTCTGAAGATCCCCTTTGCTTTTGCATCATTTAAGCCCTAAATGTGAATGAACCAAGACACTGACCCAAGTTATTTCTAAGAGGGAAAGAGCTAAATTGTTCAGCATCTGCCTTGGACATGTTGACTACAGACTACAAAATCAGAGTTAAATCCTGCTCTGTATTTGCAAATAATGCAGAGAAGTACACACTTCTAGGGCACAATTCATCTCCCTGTAAAGCAGATATCACACTCAACCAGAAGTAAAATTACTGAGCTTAGAGTCTGGCTCTACAACACAAGTGGGTGGATCCAAGCCTCACAGACTACAGAAGTGGGTGACTTTGGCTAGACAGATGGCTTTGTCACCAAAATCTTGTATTAATTTATCTGTCCTGTAATCTGAGTCCATCTGCTGTCTCCTGTGTTAAGCACAGAAGGTAAAAGCCACCACTGGGGTAAGGTCCATCCTTTTGCCCTGGATCTGTACGGCTCCTTGCACAGACGAGTCCTGGTCCATGTGTACAGTTCCCAGGTACAGGAGGAATATGAACAATGTGCTGCTTCCCTCAGGGTTTGATTGCTCAGCTGAGATAGGGACCTTACAAAAAAACCCCATAAAATCTCTGCTGGGCTTCCAGTTCTTTGCTAATGACGGTGTCTTTTCTATTTTCAAGGATTTCTTTATTATTTCCTCTTCACCACTGCGGCCAAAGAGTCACTTGAGTCATTTCCTCCATCCTGGAGGCGAGCCAAGCTTAGGATCAGGTCTCCAAAATCAGGACCATGACTTTGTGTGGGAGATGGGCCAGAGCCCAGGACCTGGCGTCCTGGAGCCCGGCACGTGGCTCGGCCACTGCTCCAGGATCAGGGCACTGGGCGCATCATTTCAGGCTGCTGCTCGCTGGGTTTCTCTGCTTTGCAAACTCAACTTGACCTCAGAATTCAATTCACCGCCGGCCAGATGAACCCGAGCCAGGTTTCCCATGAAACAGGGCTCACACCTGAACTTTTTGGGCTCGGGGTGTCGTTCAGCCCCAGCCGGGAATGCGCTCCCAGGCTGGCTAATTGCTACTTCTCGCACACTGCAGATGGAGAGGGCAAAGGGAGGGCGGATCGCTGCTACACGTGATGGCATAGCAAGCAGTCTGACTTTTGGAGCTCTTCCTCGGTGGTTTTATTCCTGAAAATGATTTATTAGGAAGGGCGGTTTGATTTAATGTGCCATGGCAGTGCTCTACGGGTCACAAAAGTAAAAGCTGATGAAGGACCTTCAGCAAATGCTGCCAACAGTGTTTTGCCCATATTTCCTTCCATGTTCCAAGATATTTGCTAGATTTGTGTTTGGGCGGGTGGTTTTTTTTAGCTTATTAAGAGTTTTACTGGTCTAGGTCAAGTTTTACTGGCATATAGAAACTGTATGTCAAATTTACAACCGGAATATTCGCAGCTGAGGGATTTACATCAAGACTGAAGCTGTTCAAATAATCAGTCAGTCAAGGAGCAGTCATACTTTCCGGCCAGCCAAAACGAACCCATCCAAATGGGATCAGCTCCAGAGTGGTGCCGGTGCCTGGTCCGTGCAGAGTTAAACAGTTGAACCGAGTGATTGCAAATGCTGAACACTGTCAGAAATTGTGATTTCTCCATGTATATTTCATGAGCATAATAAGGAGCCACATTTGTTAAAGAAGCCGGTGCTTATGAACGATGCACTTTATCGCTCTGCTCCGGTTGTCTTAGCACTTCTCCCAGCCACTGGAAGATTACCCACATTACACATTCGACAGGATTTATTCCAGCCATTTTCCAAAGTGAGTCTTTGCTGTTCGCTGTTAGCTCGGCTTCCCAAAGAAGCAAGGCTTGTGAGTTTGAGCGCCGTGCATTTGGGTTCATGCTTATGTGCCTGCCTCTCCGACACCTCTGACAGCTGGTGAACCTGTTGGGCATCTTCAGCTGAATTTGATAGAGAGATGGAGAATTCAGAAGTGCAGAATTTCTGGGAGTTTGATGAAAGGACGCAAGCAGGCAAAGAGGAGCAGGAAGGAAGAGGAAGATTGAAGATTGACCGCAACTCACCTGGGAATCCAAAGAGAAATGAAGTCTTGTAAGACCTTCACCTGCAAGCGAGAGGAGCCTGAGCCTCTACACCAAAGAATCCACACACAAAAGGCATCCTTTTCGGAGACCTTCTTTGTTTCTCTCAGAAATACTGGGGTTTCTTTTATTTCGCAGTTGTTATTTTAAAGGAATAAGTACCTTGCGGTGCAGCATCAGAAGGAAAGCAGAGCGAGAGACACCGTTACCAGGTGGGGCTAAGCAGAAAGCACTGCCGCCCGTTGTGATGCTGTGCGGTACTGAGCAACCGAGAAAGAAAATATTAAAGAGAAACAGGCTGTGATATTGGCTCGTGGCCTGAGCACAGGCCTGGGAGTTTGGAAATCCCAGGATCAAATCATGTCCCTGATAACAACTCCTTTTATTGCCTACAACCGCTTGGGGTTTTGGCTACCTTAGCTGAAAGAAGTGGGGATAATAGAGCCTGTCTCACAGGATCATTCCTGTCCAGCAATATATAATCGCACGATGTGCTCAGAGGATGAAATGTACCCCGCAGCGAAATAAAAGGCACCAGCCATCAGTCCTGAAGGCATTCAAAGCTTCTCCCTACCTTTGACAGCTGCCATGCTACGACAGAGATTGTTCTGCTCAGCCCCAGCCTCAGAATCCAAATTTAGAACGTGTCCTATGACAGGAATCATTTACATGACAAAATCTGCCTTTCTCCAGATTCCTCTAATTAAGTCCTGCCTCCCTCGCAGGCGAAGCAGTTATCATGCTAGTGGAGCATTGCAGGAAACCCGCCGTGAGAAAAGCAGCGTGTCTGTCTGCGGGATGCTCTCCCGAGACCATCAAGATGTAGTTGGGTGCTGGACATCAGTCTGCAGGATGCTCTTCTGAGCCCATCAGGATGTATCCAGGTGCTGGACATCTCAGCGTCAGCCTAGACAGCCAGGAAGAGGGTGAGGGCTCCTCACCCTCCTGCGCTGGCTGCAATCCTGCCATCGAGCTGCTGGTGTGACTGGAGCTCAGGAGCTGGAGGAGAGAACTGCCCTTGAGACAGTTCTGAGAGTGGATGTGGATGTTGTTGTAAAGCTGCGTGGTCGCGGGTGGCTGAACAAGAATGGATGTTGGTGAATTTTCAGCATCTCCTGGGGTCTCCACTGAGCATCTGGGATAGAAAGGTCCACCACGCTCAGCAGCAATTGCCATCCTCCAATGGACATGCTGAGCTGCTAACGTGCCTGGCAGCTCGGGAATCAAAACTGTGATCACACCGACGAATATGAATGTGTCCCTTGCTGATGATTTTAGGAAATTCCATGTATCCTTTCACCTATGCTAGGAAAAAAACCCTCCTTGTGCATTCCCCCTGGGGTCATTCAGGATGTCCCTGAGTTACTTGCAGCACAATACTCTTTCAAAGACTTGCTTCTTGAATAGCTGCTTTCTCTCCTGCTGGGAAGTTCTGTACGTGTAACTGGCAGAGGAGCTTCTTCCTCCCACAGGAGGGATGTGTGTGGAGCCTTCACGGTACTCCCCACCTCTGCAGCTCCTGGGAGGATCCAACCTCACTCCAGATCTTCCACACTGCAAAGATCCCTCTGCTGAGGCACCCAGTGCTCTCCCAAAGCTGGCTGCTCTGTGTCTGCATGGCTTGGATGGCATGCTCTGCACGCCAACACCGTTCAGATAAGTGTCAGGGATCAAAGGGCTGGACGTGCCATCGAGACTCGAGGCACAGGGAGAGGGTGGCCGCGGTTGTCAGTAAAGCACAAAAGGAAGGAAGGGCGGCACTGAGAGCTCCAAGTGCTACAGCTTGTCTGGCTCCAAAAAGTCTCAGTGAGATGGGTCAGTATTTGCTCTCCACTGGTGGCACACTGCCATCCCTGCTAGGTCTGGGCGTGATCCGGTATTGCCCATATTTCTCCAGACAGGGGCACATAGCAGCTGGAGCAAGGACGGCAGGGAAGCTCCAGGAACAACAAGACCATTTGCCAGTGATGCAGCTGGGGATGCTCTTCCCAGGCAGCAGCTCTTCCTCCAGCCTCCACATACCAGGACAGATCATCTTTCAGATGAGTCAAAAGCTCCATGCCCCGAAATCCAGCATTGGCTCCAGGAGTGATGCTCCCATGCTCCTCGTTAGGACCACGTGTTCCTCCCTGACACCCGTCCAGGCAGTGACCTGAGTTCTTTTCCCTCCTCTTCACCCATCCCTCCATCAGCTTCTCGCAGAGAGCTGTGCACAATGTTGCAGTGGTGAGAGGACATATGGAATGTGATGGCCAGCAGTAGCATTTGGTGCACATTGGGTGGAGACTGGGACTCCAGCTTGCTTACCCCTTGATAAATGAGATGCTGGACCCCTGGAGGCTCAGCCACTCTACCCGCTGGTGCACAAGGGCTCACAGTGTATTTATCCATTGGGAGATGCCTTGAAGCTCCTTCCATGAACCTGCTAACTTCCCAGCAGCATCTTTTTGTGGTGCAGGCAGGTCTACTCTGCCCATCAGCCACAGCGAAGCTCTTCGGGAAGCTGCCTGCACTTTGATCGATGCACAGCTCCTGCCAAAGCCAACCTGTTATCCCGAATAGGAGCACAGCGGTTTCACGCCCTCAGACTCAGTGCAGGAAAAGGGGTCATTTCACTCAGCTATTTCTGCCAGTTTCCACCAAAGTGATCACAATTGAGGGTCTGTTTCTGTGCTGGATGCCAACCACATAATGACCTTAATCTCGGTAATTGTAGTTTATTAAAGTTCTTGGAAACCAGCAAAATGGCTTTTAGAGGAATAAAAGAAAAATTCCCAAACTCCAAATCAGTGAGGAAATTCCCTCAGTGGATCATGGCTGAAAACAGACATGTGTTTGTGCTTCCAGAAAATCAGCAAGACCAACAGCACCATTGTTTGTGTAAGGGGGATTTCCACATTTCAGGGAACAGCTTGGAAGCTGCCGCAGCCACTGCCCTCAGGAGAGCAGGAGATGCGAACTAGCATCAGGAAAAATCACAGCAGGTTAAAAATCATGGGATTGTATAAAATGATCGTACAGATTTGGGTTGTGGTTTGGTTTTTTTTTTCTTTCCGTGCCTGCTTTCTGAACCTTTAGGGGGCATATTTTCCTGCTTTCCTCGTAGCGTGAGGACCACAAATATACCAGTCTACTTTTGCCCCTAATAAAAGCTCCTTGTCACAGAGCCATGTGACTCTGCGCACTCTTGCGTCAAAGATGGCATGAAATATCACAAGATTTATAATAAAATTATACCAGTCAGCAATGCCAAAACCTACCCTGAGAAATGAGTACGCCACCCAGAGAAAAAAACAAGCTTGGTTTTTAAAAGCCAAGCTGGGCTGTGTGTTCAGACAACCCAGTTTTGTTCTGCTGTGTACTGGGAGCAAAGGGGTTCATTTGCAAAGTGTCTGCTCTCGATATCCTTCCCACCTGAGCAAGGAGGAGACCATGCTGGGGCAGCCTGTTGGGCTGCAGACCATGTCAGAGAATCATAGAATCATGGAATGGTTTGGCTTGGAAGGGACCTTATAGACCATCTCGTTCCAACACCCCTTCCATGGGCAGGGACACCTTCCACCAGACCAGGTTGCTCAAAGCCCCATCCAACCTGGCCTTGAACACTTCCAGGGATGGGGCATCCACAACTTCTTTGGACAACCTGTACCAGGGCCTCACCACCCTCATAGTAAAGAATTTCTTTCTTATATCTAACCTAAATCTCCCCTTTTCTAGTTTCAAGCTATTACCCCTTGTCCTATCACTACATGCCCTTGTAAAAAGCTCGTCTTCAGTTTTCTTGCAGGCCCCTTCAGGTTGCTGAAAGGCTGCTCTAAGGTGTCTCCGAACTCTTCTCTTCTCCAGGCTGAGCAGCCCCAACTCTCTCACCCTTTCCTCACAGCAGAGGTGCTCCAGTCCTCGGATCATTCTTGTGGCCCTGTACCCTCTTCTCCATCCAGCTGTTTTGCTGGAGGATGAGGCCGATCTGCCAGCAGTGTGCATGCGTGCTGCCTCACCACAGCCAGTTGATTTCACCCAAAATGTGATCCCACCACAGAGGTCTTCACGGTAGAGGAGTGTTCTTCAGTGAAGAGGTGCTGCCAAAATGCTGGTGTCTTCTGCATCTCCAGAGAGCACCCATCTCCTGTTTGTGGCTAAAGAAGGTTGAGCCGCCCAGCAGGACCAGCTGATCCCTCTGGTCTCTCAGCGGGACTTGTTGGATAAATTTTTACTCCCAGTGTCCCCATGTTGCCTCCACAGTTGCTACCTATGGTTGCAGTCCTTTTCCAGAAGAAGGACCCCATGGAGACCACCTGTATGCTGTATCACTCTGAAGGGCCAGCAGAGAACATGAGGCTGATCCCATTAATTCTGAAAGGTCCAAAGGCAAGGATCCTCCACATGCTGTCGTTGGTCTGGGAGACAGGGACCACATCAAATCCAGGCTTGCTCAAGGCAAATCCAAAACATTCTCCTACTGCTGGCCAATACTGAATTTCTTTTAAACACACGACCGAGAACCACCTAATGAGAGACTCAGCATTTCATCAGGTCCTCAGGAGCAGATGGAGCTCAGGAGGGACTTGCTGCCTTGCAGGGCTCTGCCCAAGGCAGGGACCAAAGACGAGGCAGAGACAAAGCCCGCTGGCCAAGGACAGAGCCGTGGGGACAACAGGCAGGGAACAGGGGGAGCTGAGAGGGAGAGGGGACGAGGGAGCCAGAAATCTCTGTCTCGTCTTGCTGGCCTTCATCTGTCCAAGCGGATGGACGCTATCACCCCAAACGTCACAGCGAGCTGTTCCAGCCTCAGCTGATTGCCCTGTCTGATACCATTTGGGAGATTACCATATCCCTTGGCTGGGCTGCCTGCCAGGAAAGCATGACTGAGAGGGCGATAAGAAGGGTGCTCTGCAGGGAAGGCGATGGTGTCACCACTGACAGGGACGTTACATCATGCCCTCTGAGTAAGCATCACATGGCCACCCCGGAACTGGAGTGATGGCTTGGCATGGGGTGACACAGGGGGCTCTGGGCAGTGAGGGCAGGGTCACGTTAGTCCTGCCACCATGGATGAACCTGTGACAAATATTTGGGTGGGATGAGGCAGGTGCTTGGGATGTGCTGCTGGGACATCTGCCCTGTCTTGCTGCGGACTGGGAGTAGGGAGTGTGGTTGTCCTTGGGTTGAGAGCACAAAATCTCTGCCCTACCATGCTCTGTACAGTATGTCTGGGTGATGCAAGGTCCTTTCGGGGCATGGGGAAGAAGAAATCATTACTGTGGATACTTACCAAGGCACCTACATTCCTCTAGTTTTAGTACTTTTTGAAAAAAATTTATGAAAAACTCAGCGGATAAGCTCAGAAGCTCAGACCCAGGCACGTTTGCGGTGGAGCACCCTATCCAAGCAGAGACAAGCAAGTGCAAGGTGGGAAGACCCTGGCTGAAAAATATCCATGCAACCTGCAGCAGTCCATCTTGTGTGGATGCGTTCTGATAGCCCTTAATTAAGCACTCCCATGCTATTTTTTGCACTGAGCTGCTGCCTCGTGCGGTGCTCAGGATGTGCTGTGCTCAGCTAACGAGCAGCTAATCAGTGTTGTTCTTTGGCTGCTCGCTGCCGAGCCCCACCGAGCTGGCCAATGGACCTGACAGCCCTGACAGTACAGGGATAGTCCTGCTCTGTCTCTGGTGTGCTTGGAGTCTGCTGGGGGTTCAGCTGCTGTCATCGAAGACATCTCACCTGAATCCTGGCCAGTGGCCGTTTTTGAAAGTGACTGCATTCAGGCAGATATTCACAGGAATCCAAAGGACAATCCTACTCCAAAGCTCAAATCCACACATATTTTCTTAAAAGGGAGAAACATCTTACATTTCCCTATCCCTGTTCTTAGGCACGGCTGAATTATTTTGGCTTAAGGTTAAGCAGAATCACAGAATCACAGAATCACAGAATAGTAGGGGTTGGAAGGGACCTCTGTGGGTCATCTAGTCCAACCCTCCTGCCGAAGCAGGGTCACCTACAGCAAGCTGCACAGGACCTTGTCCAGGTGGGTC
>Ga0065711_1005119_pt1 | contig 30166 bp, 24 predicted proteins | sample Hoacrofraction12_FD_59098 | JGI IMG/M metagenome (GOLD analysis project Ga0065711, IMG submission 59098) | Hoatzin crop microbial communities from Cojedes, Venezuela - Epithelial fraction 12 v2 (version 2) | ecosystem: Host-associated > Birds > Digestive system > Esophagus > Crop | place...
TATCCGCTTCAAAAATACAGAATTTTGAGTTAATCAGTTTTCTTTTAAGATATAAGGATATGAAAACAGCCAAGAAATTAAAATAATTTGTAAGAGTTGAATAAAAGAAAAACACCTTCCTTAGCAAGAGCTGCCTAATCTTAATTGTTGTTGGAGAAGTTTTGAATTAAATGTCTCTGAGGTTGCGAATAGTTGCGTGGTAGAACTCATGGACAAATTTTGTCAAAATATATCTTAGAAATATGATGAAGTAAGTCAATATTAAAGCTTTATCTTAAGAATTTACCTGGAACATAGTTCTTACAAAAGCTGTCCACCACAGAGTGAAATTCTGTAAGTTGGATCAAAAGTCCACTTTTTTTGTAGAAGAGACTATAGGGCGTGGAGGTCTTTTGATTTGTGTAGTGATAAGCTGTTTTTATCTTGTGCAAAATGCAGCTTTTTAATTGGAAGTAAAATACGCTCTTTTAAAAGTTAATGAAAAATCTAAGAGTGAATAGGTATGTCATGAAGCTGGCTGTAAAAGTACCCTTTTGATAAGTGCAAAACCATTGCTAGCGAGTTGTTGAATAAGCAATATGTTACAAAGCTGACTATAAAAATACTCTTTAATAAACACAAAGTCATTTGCTAGCGAGTTGTTGAATAAGCTGAATTCCTAGTAAGACTGCAATGTAAACACACAAAATCAAAGGAACTTGAACATTCCTTGACTTCATCCCAGGTTCGTAGGATAATTCAGGTTGGAAGAGGCCTGAGGAGGTCTCAGGTCCAACCTCCTGCTCAAAATGGAGTCAGCTCTGTGACTGGGCTGGGTTGCTCAGTGCTTTATCCTGCCGGGTCTTGAAGACCTGCATGGATGGAGACTGCCCAACCACTTTGTGCAGCTTGTTCTACTGCTTTACTATCCTCATGGTGAATAAGTTTTGCAATTATATCCAGTCTATACATCTTTAGTTTCACTTTTGTTTTTCCTCCCTAAGCATAGTATTTGTTTTTAATTTCTTGGACTATTTTTCCACCACTTTGTGTTGCTTCACAAAATGCCTGCTGCAGGCTTCTGTGCTAAGACACCAGAGAAACCAGAGCTACTACTGGGGAAACTTCAGGCCTAGGTTATGTATTAGAGGCATTACCTGTCTGCAGCTAGAAGGTGTGATGGCAGTGTGGGAAATCAGATGTGATCTCACATTTTCTAATTGAAAATGGTAAGAGTTGTTTGCAAGGGCATGTTCTTTGGTGCAGGCTGAACTGGTTTGGGGGACCAGGAGTATTTGCACTAGTAATCATTGGCCTTAGTGACTGTGTTTGGCATGGATGCCTGCAGTAGCTGCATAAAAATTAGATAGGAAGCCTGCAGATTCTGCCAGTAGATGTCTAATTTCAAGACTCCCTTTTCCAACTACATGCTTAATGCAGTAAGGTGGGATTAAAGGAAAAACCTGTTGTTCATAGCTTGCATGTGTTCTAATTACCTTAAATGTGTTTTCTCCAGTTTGTTCAGCATGGTTTTTGTTCTGAATTTGACTACTCGTATTTGCTATCTGAACCTATAGTAAAAGTTTAACTGGTTTTCTTGCAGAATGCCTATAATGCTGCGTAGCTCCAATTGTGTTCTTACTGGGAAAACTCCAGCAGAATTTGCAAAACTTAATGAATGTCCTTTGGATCCAGGTACATTTGCACTCATGTTCTTTCTTCCCATCTGTGCTTTTAGTTTTAAATCTTTTTCAGCAAAGAAATGCTCCATTGGTATGTTTCCTGCCACTGTGAAGTTGTTGTGGGAACTTCTCAAGTGTGTGCTTGTAACTAAAAGAAATCAGCAAGCTTTTGAAAATGGTGAGAAATGGTTGACAGCATGGAATGTTTGTATTTGCAGATGGAATTTTCAACCACAAAAACAATACATGAAAATTTTGAACAAGTTCAGAAGTGTATACAGTAATGTACAGTGATGTGTTATATGGGAACAGAGATGGAGTTCATTCATGAAAATGAAGTGGATCAGGAGAGAGCAGAGTATAATCATGTCCTCTAGAGCATGAACTCTCATTTGCTGCCTTTTGTAAAGCAAGAATAAAGTGTTACATGATAATATTTGAAATGTAGAGAGGAGATGAAGGGTTATAAGAAGCAACTTCTGTGCTTTTTATCTGCTGCCTTTGAAGCATGCACTGGGCATGTGCTGTGCTTGCTTGTGATGGCAAGATACAGTGACATGACGTGCTGTTCTGGTGGAGCTGTACAGCTACAGTTTAAGAGAGGAATATAACATGGCTTGTGTAGATTCCTTATATTGTCTTAGATACAACAAGGACATTAAAAATACCATTTTTAAAAGTAATACGAAAGAAATTTCTCTCTGGAGTGCTTGAGAGAGCAAGTCGGTAATTACGGAAGACTTATTCTTTTTATTTGTTACCAAGCGTCTGAAATAGCCAGGGTTTTTTTGTTGTCCTTGCGATATACTCTTCTGACAGGCCTAATTTTTACCTCATTTGTAGAACTAACAATTCTATGCCATCTTTTAATAAGTATGGTTACCTTACAAGTTTGGGGTTTTTTTTACAGCTTTGCGGTTTTTGGTCTGCCCGTGAGTTCTTGCTGTCTGAGTACTTCCCAAATAAAGTCTTAGATCCCAAATACTATGTGTGAGTCTGGCAAAAATTCTGTTTAGTCTAGTGGAACATTGCTGTAGATATCATAGGTTTCACACAGGGTTTGTTCTTTGTTCTTTTGAGGGAGAATTTACTCTCCTGTTTTGTCCTTCGTGTAATTACGTTTTGCTTTCTAATAATTTATATTCAAAGGCATTTTGAAGGAGGTAAGGCACAAGGGTACTGACGTGCAAAATTTTTCTTTTCTATTGAATAGGTGGCTATTTCATTGTTAAAGGTGTAGAGAAAGTCATTCTTATTCAAGAACAGTTATCCAAAAACAGAATCATTGTGGAAGCTGATAGAAAAGGCACAGTTGGTGCTTCTGTTACCAGGTATGGTAAATGCCTGCAATTACATAAAGGATATAAACCCAAAGCTTTAGAAATTCATTGTTGTAGCTGAAGTAACTGTGCAGCTTTCTTCCTAGTATAGTTTAATGGGAAAAAGCTGTAGACATTCAATGCCCCTCTCTTGCTATTGTCATTTTGTACGCTAAACCATCAATCCTCAAATCAGTTAGTACAGTATTCCCACAAAAATCAGTAGGAGTTGCTCATATGCTTCAAGATTGATCCCAGACTAGGAAAAACAAATTGTAATTTTGAACATAACAAAGTGCATTCCCTAATTGATGGTGTTTGGTCACATTTCGCAGCAAGTCGCCTGAATTTACTGCAGTGGAAATTGGATGTAACCTTTTGTCTGACTCTCTAAATCAAATTGATGTAAAAACTTTAAAAAGGACAATTGAGAAGGAAATAAAAATCAAATATTTTTGTACTACACAAACTATTGAAAATGGCAAGGTAGTCTGAATTTGGCCTTTCTTCCACTACTGAGTTTTACTTATATTTTGTTTGGCTTTTGATTTTGTTTTCAAGCACTGTGCTGGTATAATATGGTGCTTATCACTGTGCAGTGTGAGGGCTGTTTTTTCTTTTCCAGAGGCCTCTCGTACATCTCTCCTACCTGCTTTACTGTTCCACAGTAAGGCTAGATGAGGTTAAATGTACAACACAAACTACTGTTATCTCATTACTGTTGTTGCTGCAGTGCTTGTGCACAGTTTGACCTTGCTGGTGACATCCAAGTTGATGATACAAGCATGCAAAGATGATTTTGAAATGTACAGGCTTCTACTTGCTTAAATAGAATATTGACCTTCCCCATCACAGGTGACAATACACTATTACCTTGGAGTTATGGGGTAATGTCTGCCTGTTTTAATGTAATTTTTAATAGAGGGGAAGGTGGGATTAATTCAGCTGAAAGATTGCTCAAGCTTGGTGAATTTTACATAGAAAATTCTAGGAGTGTCAGTGCAAACTTTGTTGGACATAATATATATTTTTTTTTAACTTCAGTTCCACTCATGAGAAGAAGAGCAGAACAAATATGGTTGTGAAACAAGGAAAATTTTACCTGAGACACAACACTCTGTCAGAAGATATTCCCATTGCTATCATATTTAAGGTAATACAATTTTTGGTTTAGGAAAAAAAAAAAGAGAAAAATAAAGCTGTGCTGTGGCTCAAGAGTGAAGATTGGCAGCAGCTCTCAGAAGTTAGTACATACAGAAGGACTTGGCAGGGCCTAGAGAATGCAAGCTTTTTTCCCCTGGGAAGTCATCCTTATTGTACAGCAAAATGGAGAAAAAGCGCTGCATTTTTCTGCAAGGAGAGGATTGCTGTGCCAAGACAAATACTGCCACCCCCTTATTGCTTTGTGAGGTCCCTCTGCACTGCTGCCTGTGCTCCCCTTGCTGCAGAAAGTCAGAAGGGTTTTGTTAACGAGCTATGTTGCAAACTTGGTGTTAAGGGTCCTCGTTTTTGGTTTTGGTCCCTCCCGCCCCCATCTCCAACTTGTGGACTGCTGAGTAGCTGAACACCCTGTGTTTCAGATCCGGGGACATGACATCGCCAGGAGCTCGTTATGTGTGACTTCTGACTTCCAGTCATAACCGTAAACAAAACTGGTAGCCTTTGGGGAAGTCTTGCCATTCTTTGAGCTGTTCCTGAATCCTTTAAGATTATGAGAGTGGCTTGCATTTCGTGGCAGTTTACTTCCTTTCCCTGAGAATGAGCTCTGCAGCAGTCAGAATACTGCAGACTCCCTGCCTCTCACCAGTGCCTCCAGTGCAGTGAATGCATGGACAGGCATCATAGCTTTGAGGCGATCTCCCGTGGGACTGACGAAGGGCTGCGAGAGGCATCCACCCCTGATTCTGGGCAAGAATTGGGAAGTATTTGTCCTGCCGGCTGAGCTGGTGACACTCATTTCCTGTAAAACTGCCAGAACTGCTTTCTGTCACCCTCTGCTTCTCTCATTTTAATTCACTTAAGGGTGCACACAACTGAAGGCGTAACGACGACTGCTCCCTAGCTACCCAACAGGGCTGGAAGCAGGCTGGTAGCCCAGCTGTCTGTGGTGTCAAACGCATGGGCTACAGCCACTGAAGGTGGTGGGCGGACATGCACTGTCCGGCTGCTGGAGAAGACAGCAGGGCACGGCCAGGGCCTGAGGTTAGGACCTGTCCTCCCCGCAGCTGGCAGCTCCTTCCTGTCCTGTGTGGGCTTCGCTGCCGCCTGTGGGTTTGCAGCCTGGTGCAGTGCATGTGCAAAGGAGCTGGGCAGCAGTCTTGGAGGCACTGTTCACAAGGATGGTGGCTTAGGACACAAAAATGCCTCTGACTGGATCTAGCAACCAACAGAAGTAAATCCTGTAGCTGCTTTTTTGCCTTCCCTGGAGTGGAAGGTTTGGGGAGAATTGCTCAAGGACTTGAGCTGCCAGGAGAGGGCAGCACTTGCTCACAGCATCCATACAGTTTTCCCACCAGTGCGGATGTGTTGGCATTGGCAACTGCAGACTTTTCTCTGTTATCCCAGTTCTTCAACTGATTGAGAGTTGTAAGGATCAGTTTTCTTCTACGAAGTGCTTTGGGTTTGGTATGAGAAAATAGTTGACCGATTTGATGTAGACTTGAGAAACAAATGTCTGCTGTCTCTGATTAAGCTAATCTCTTCAAGCATTTGGGGAAGATCGTCTGCTTTCCTGTGTTACAGGAAGTTAAGAAATTATTTGTGGGCAGAAATTCACATACAAGTGTCAGAATTAAGTTCACAAGGTTTCTGTTGTAGGAAAGTGGTGACTCTGCTTCGGCAGGGGGTTGGACTAGATGACCCACAGAGGTCCCTTCCAACCCCGACCATTCTGTGATTCTGTGAATCCATTTGCTGAAGTACCGAACAGCTGGGTTCCACCTTCACTTACAGATTTTAATTACGTTTTGTCACCCCGTGCTGGTATAGATAAATACCTGCTCACGGAAGAGTAACTGCTCTGGGTTATTAAGTTTGAGGAAGTGGTTGTTGGGTTTTTTTAAGCAGCATTGTACTGACTATTTGATCATCTGACAATCCTTGCTCTAATTATCCACCTGCCTATATGTATCTTTTATATTCTAGATAAAGTTGCATAATTTTTCATTTATTTATTAAATAAGTGGTTACAGTTGTTAGAAGCTCTCGGCAGTAGTACTTTTCAAAGATATATATAAATTTAATCCTCTAGGGAGTTAGCCGCACTCATTTTGACTGTTATGAATATCTTGACTGGCATTGAACAGTACTTGTGAGTGGTCATTTTCCTTACCTTTCCTTTAATGACATGTGAACTTGAGTCATCTTCTGTTGACTTTGGATGAGTCTCCAGCTGGAAACTAAAAATTCCAGATTGTCTTTTCAGTGGATTCTTAGGCACCATCCTCTGATCTCTCTTCCTTGGGCATTGCTGTAATGCAGATATTACTGTGTTGTATATAACCACCTGAAGTGATGTTACAAACACTATAGCCCTGAAACTGGAACATCCCTAACTGAAAGATCCCCGTGTAGCTTCAGCTCTCTCACATGGCAGTATTATGCACAGGAGACTTGTTGGGAAGGCAAGGAGAATAATTACTTTCTGCTAAGACTCAAGCCTTGAACGTGGAGCATCGGTCGTCCTCGTTACTAGTAAGTGTTGTGCTTCTTGTAATGTAAAGATACACATCTGCAAGGGCAAAGTTAAGCTGTACAGGCAGTCTAAGGTCTGAAGTTTCGGTTGCCTTTGTATCCTTAACTTTTACTGTAGTAGCTGCTTGTGTAATTTCGGATTAAAAAATAAACTGAGAAGACTGACAAATATCTGTTGTTCTGCATTTCTGCCCAGACCAACATCCGGGCTGCAGCCAAGTTGCACAGTCCTTGCATGTTTTGACTGAAAAAATGAGCAGTAATTAGCAGGGACTGCTGTCCAGTGCATGGGCCAGCTAGAAGGGGCACTTTGGTCAGGGACTATCTGAGAGTCAGTAGGAGAAAGCTGGGCAATTTGGGGTTGTTTTTTTAATACCAAATCATCAAATGGCCCAGTGTTCCTGCAGATGACTTAAGATGTAGATCAGGTACAGAAAATCATTGTAGCTTTGTAGAAAAGGAAGCATTGGAGATCTATAATTTAATGTGAGTTTAAAGCTACTGCAACTATAAAGTGGAGGTGTGTAATATCCCTTAGACACCATCTAAAGCAAGGGCTGTGAAGTAGAGAGCTTTACAAATACCACCCACTGACAGAGCTGAGGCCTCAAATTCCTAAAGAACTCTCTTCAGCTGGAATCTAAGAGCAATTGTGTGTTTCAGGCGTGAGTCATGGACACAGCTACATGCTAGGGCAATAGCTGAACATATGGTATCCCTCATCCTTTTTCTTCATGGAGAGGAAGGGTACCCAGGTGCATGGGTTGTGGGGAGGGGTGGGGTGGGAGTAGTAGTGTGAATGTAAGGGCCCCGTGATCTGGGTAGGTGGAGGGACTGGACTGTGTAGTATCACTCTAAAGGGGGCATCTGCCTTGCAGTTTATGCTTATCCACAGTCTTTTCTAAACTGCAAGCCCAAATGACCTGTTCTGCTGTTTTGCTTTTCTGCCTTTCAGACCTGTAAGGATCTTTGTGATTGGCGTATTGGGAGATTTAACAGCTAGTGGTGCTGAACACATGTGAGTTGTGGTTTGTGAAGTTTAACACATTAACCACAGCTAACTGAAATTTGATAGACTACAAAAGGCACGTTCCTGGCACCATTCTAGGACAGACTTGGAGTGTCTGCTTGTCAGATGTGGAGGAGTTAGTGCTTTGTTGCTCAGCTAGCTTAAACATGTTTTCCCTAACCTTTCTTCTTGAAAGTGGCAGAGGCATCTGTGCAGCCCCTATATATGTAAATGCAGTTTTTTGATTGAAGTAATACTATAAATGGGACAGTTTTGCTCCCAAAGTATGTATTTGTCGAGGTTTTCAAAGGGCTGTTAACTGTATTGTAATGGGAAGCAGACACAACTAATTTGCTTCCTGCTTACTGTGTAGCACTGCTTCATTAGTTAATATACACATGCAACCAAAATGATATTCAGGATGTCGTGAGTTGGCTTGCAACCCCAAGAGGCCTTTGTTTTAGCTGTGTGTCAGTTGTGCACAGATCACAGGACTGTGTGAATGGTGCATAGTGGGTTTTTTGGAGTATGTTGGGATATGAGCTACACACGCTTTACCTGGGGGAGCTCAGAAAGTTTTAGGTAGCAATGAGCATTACAAGAGGTGGGGAATATTTGTGTAGTACTTAAGGGTGTTTCTGTCTTGAAAAACATCAGGGTTTCAGGTGAGGTGGTGCTGCTGCTTTTGCAGGGAGCTCCATACATTGCAGGGAGTTAGAGCTGCTTTAAGGTAAGGGCTATTTTTCTTTTGGGTGTGTGATCTTGATTTGGTAGACTGGAGTGAGTCCTGGAAGCTGAAGTAAATGAAGGTTGCACACTGCACCAAAACTGACTGGGGAACGAAGAGAATTATAAGTAACCTAGGGGGACTTAGAAGTTGATTTTTATGACCTGGATCGCTAGGTGAAGTGTCTTTAGTTTATGTGGGAGCTATAAGGAGCTGCTCTAGGACCTGCGGCAAAAGATTTGAACAGCAGGTCAAGTTTCATTTTTACAAACCTGTGTTAGTTTTGGAGCTGTTAAGATGCAACTCTAGAGGGGCAGCTGAATGGTGGTCTTACTGGATCTGCAGAATTACGGGTTCCCATGGCTGCAGTTTCATAGCTTGTATCTTTTGCATTATGAAAGCTCCAGACCAATTCTGTCTGTGATGTCAACCTTGAGCTTCCCTGACATCTTTTTAATCCAGTCATCTGCCTGTCTCCATTCTGTAATTTAGCCTGATGGACTGCAGAACTACATTCTAGGGAAGTGCCATGGAAACGCCTAGACATCATCATTAAGACACGAGCTGGGGGAGGTAGAGCTGGGCTCGAGCTGGGCTCGCACTCTGGCATACGTATGTGTGTGTGTATGCAGACACGCGCGTGCACACACAGACGTTTTGGGCAGCAGGAACTTAGGAAGCAGTTGACCCCAGTTGGACCGTTTTCTCCCACATGAAATCAGGATGATCTGGATGCTCTGAATGTTTCGTTTGACTGGTCCGTCTTATGTCCATTGACTACTAGCCTTCCAACCGTGCTGTTCAACAGCCTGCTACCGTCTCCTTCCTCATCCTTTCACTGCTACTGTTAAGTTGACCCTTTGCAACCCTCCTGTAAAATTATCCCTTTGTGGCATTGCCTTCCAATCAAAAAAAATCCAAAACATCTTGGCTCCTGCTTTGCTTTTGTGTTAGTACCCTTTCCCTCAGCTTTGTCCTGGGATCACGACACTTTAAGCATAGGAGCCATTCCTGCTTTGCGTATCCTCAGTGTTTCTGTAACACAAGCAACAGACCAGGAATATTTTGTTACTATCCTAGTGATGTAACAAGCTAATTCTGGAGTACTTTTTTGGTTTTGTTTGTGTTTTTTTTTTTTTGTAGGAGTGCAACAGCAGGGCGAAATTTACAGAAAAAGGAAGTGTTAAGATTACAGATCTGTCTCATACCTGCATGGGCCTGCTGCTTGCCCTGTTAGGGTTGCATGTAGGTGGAGTTGTGTGTGCGGCTCTGCCCGTGATTGTTGAGAGTACGAAGGGGAATAAATGGGCTTATGTTCAGGCTATCATATCAGCGCATCTTTTTCAGCCACGTTCCTAAGTTTTTAGTCATTATTCATAAAGTCATTTGCCCCAGTTTGCACTTATCTAACAATATAACATAGATTGTTCAGCGGCAGATCCCAGCCTTTCCCCCACACAAATTCAGAATTCTGAAGTGAGTTTGCTGCTACAAACTCCAACTAGAAAATCTACATAGGCATAATGATATGTCCTATTCTCATCTTGTTGATGTCAGACTTTTCATCAGAGCATTCATCAAGTTAGAGGATATCATCAGCTCTCTATAATTTATTGTGGCTTTGTGTTTTTTTTAATGGACAGCAGGTTGACTTTTTTTTTCTATCTTCACTTTTTACATGACTTACAATCCGTTTGCCATCCTAAAATTAACCTGGTGGACACAAATAGGGTGATACCAGCTTGCATGTGATGTGCTTTAGATAATGTATGCCTAGTATACATCCCTAAAATGGCACAGAGATTCCCTTAATGAAGTTTTGTTATTCTGTAGGTTAAGTGCAATAATTGTATGAATCCAGTTGTGGTTCCTAAGCTGTTTTACTGGTCAGCTGTTAAGTCCTAGACACATGGAAAATGGCTGTTGTGAAGCTTTCATGCATGTGTAGACTTTGTTAAGAGTCTGGCTCTCAGGTCGTGAAGGATTTTGTTAACTTGTCTGCGGAGTTTTTTTGGCTACTGTGTGACCTTATTTAAAAGGGTGAGGGAAGTGTAATAATATTTGAAAAACAGATCTGAACTGCAGTAATATCACAGGGGCAAATTCTGGTTCTGCAAAGAGCCGTGAGATCAGAGGGGTGACTACTTAGTGGGAGCAAACTGTGGTGAAACACTTATCTGGTGAAGTAACTGTGTTGGCACTCAAGTCTGAGATCGTGGAATTGTGATCTGTGCTTTGCACTGAAACAGCAATGTTCTCACACTGTTATGGGTGTGAGCTACTTTTGCACTGCTTTTAATTTCAAATAAACCACAAGGTGAAGAGACAGAGTTTTAAGCTAAAGGAACTTCAATCAACCACTTCTTTGTTGAAAAGTAAAGAAGAAATTAAAGAAAAAAGAAGAAAAGAAGCAACTGGATACTTCACAGTTAGAGCACTAGTTTTGCGAGCGGTAGTGTTAGCTAGGTGTTAAGCAAAGTGACACCCAGTGAAGGCAATAAGAAGGGAAGATATTTGTGCATTTTTGGGGAAAATGTAACTTTTTGGGACACTGCCAGTTTTTAATGAGAACCAGAATACTAGGGTCTGCATAGGCCATTATTTACAATGGTCTTTGTGGCAGGCAGTTTGAAGAATAATACGAATGCAAACGTAACTTCCTCACAAAGTTCTGAGAAACATATTATAACTCAGCCAGAAGAGGTTTAGTGAGATTATTCCGGTTTTTGATATGGCAGAGCTCCAGGCAAATGTGTGAAGGGGGGAGCTTTAGCACCATCTGGAACCCACAAAGGCCTGCACTGCTGGCTGCCACCTTGAAACACTTACTGATAGAGAGATTTTTCTAAACCTGTTAAGCGCTTTCTTAGTTTATTAAGCTTTTTCCGCCAGTATAAAGTCTAACAAGGTGTGCAAGGATCAGTGAAATAATAGAATGTCTTTCAAGTGGAATTGTGCAGTGAAGTCATCTTCTAAATGCTGAGAGCTGCAAAGGAGGTAAACTGTAAACGTTGCTCGGATAGGGTGTGCTGCATCACAGTCAAATGAGTTTGTGAAATTGCTTGTGGTAAGAGACCATGTGTAATCTTTTAAGAAATTTCACCTTCCTTCATTTATTGTAGATTCTGACTTGGTTTTCATTGTTACACATGTAGGGTAGTTATTACCTGGTATTTATATTTTCTTAAGAAAAAGCATAGAGTTTAACTCCTGCCAGTGAAGAAAAAGATGCTCTCCAAAGAGCGTGTGTGTGTGTTCCTGCTGCTTATCAAGATTTCCATTTAGCATTCCTCCATAGCTAGAATATGTGCTGCCAGTGCCAGATGGCACAGTTTCTTAGAGAAGAACTCGCTCTTGCTTAGTAGTAATGCAGACAAACAATACCAAATTAGCATAAGCAAATGTCAGTGAGTTAACATAAAGCCGCTGCTATTTCTGTCTTTTCTTCTTTCCCTAGGCCATGGGTGTTGAGAGTGACCAAGAGATTGTACAGATGATTGGCACAGAGGAACATGTGATGGCTGCATTTGCTCCTAGTCTGGAAGAATGCCAAAAAGCTCAGATTTTTACACAGATGCAGGTGTGTCTTTTCACATGACCAGAGGCCATAAAAATCTGAAGACAGTGGGTATTGACTACTTTGCTGTGTCAGCAATCGACATACATGTTTTGTTTCAAGGTTTGGTTTTTGGGCGTTATTTTGAGCTGAGGGTTTTTAAGGGGACAGGACTTGTGAAAAGTGAGGCTTTGCTCTCATTGCCTAACTGAAAAAAACCCCCACCCCAAAGTCAAGAAATGCTTTGTTTTCAGGAGCCCAAGGTTGTGTTATAATGTGTGTAACAAGTAGTGATGTCCAAAAGATTAAGATTTTTTTGTTGAGGACGATTCCCATTTTTTTAAGAGGAATTGTGTGCCTCATTTTGCAGAAGCCCCATTGATGTGTATGTGACCATTTCATCGTGAGTAGATGTTCTCCTCCAATTCTAATGTCTGGTATAAAGCCCACAGTAATAGCCACCCTTTGTCCTGCTAAGGACTCACCAGCAACCTTTTCAGCTTTTTCACTTAGCCAGAACACAGGCCATTTTGCTGGCAGCATTTCCGTCATGCATATACTAATCTGCTAGAAGAAGTTTTCGAAGAGTAGTCTTATTTCTGCTATTTCATTGTAAACTATATCAAATCTTTCCATGTGTGGTGCTGAATGTTGTAAAGTGAATCTCTCTCTTGTTTGCATCTTTTGGGGCTTTTCAGGGTTAGAGGTAGCATGAAGGCTTTCCTAATTCAGACTCAGAAGAATAAAATGGTGATGCTGGAGGAACATAGAGAAATGTGAAGCATCCAGAAAAGCAGAAAACAGAAATACAGAAATTACTCGGTGCACGAAATGTCAAATTAATAGAAAGTGAGCTATGGAGATGGAAAGGACAGTCTGTCATTTAGTGTAGAGGGTAATTCTTTGGCATAGGGGATGTGGCTTCATTTCTGGACAGGAGCTTCCTGTGTGGACCCAGATAGTTTCTTGGACTCATCTGACCCTAAATTCTGCAGATTGATTCTATGTCATGGGCAACTGGTAAAGAGAGTAAGAATCCATTAATTATTGCAAGATACTCTTGGAGACAGATGTGGATGCCACACAGGAGCATTTGTGCCTGTTAAACAGTGAGTGCCACCTCACGGTTTAATATCTGAATAAAACTTAGCAAGTGCACAGAAGAACTGGAGGTGAAAAATTAAGTGAACTGGATATCTTTGGAATTTATATAGCTCTTTTTCCTATATGCAATCCCCTGTCTTTTAATATTGTGGTAATCATGCTCTTTCACTGCTTCCCATTCCAAATGTTACCAACATATGATAACGCATTGTATAATTATATTCAATTATGTCAATTTTCAAAAATTTTTTTTTTTATTAGCATCACCTAAGTGTTTGGTGTTGTGCACTTTGCTTGGAGTTTGTATCATCTGTGGCTAGTGGGCTTGCACCATTTGAGGAATAAGTACATATCTCCTTTACTGTGGATATTTGTATAGGTTATAATTCTGATGTTAACTCAGGTAATTCCTGCACTTGACAGGCATTGAAGTACATTGGAAACAAAGTACGGAGGCAAAGGATGTGGGGAGGCCCAAAGAAAACAAAGATGGAAGAAGCACGAGAGCTACTGGCATCAACTATTCTGACCCATGTTCTTGTATGTAATGCTGTTTAAAAAAAAAAAAGCAGGAGTAAATTTGTGTGGTTATTTGTGATGTGAGCTTTGCTGGCAGGGAACAACGTCATTGATTGCTTTGTAGCTGAGATAAGGTAAATCATCCTCAAATTAAAGGTGAAGATATGGATTGAGTCAAAACTGATCTCTATGTTTATGAAATGCTGTACCATTGAACTACTTATCATACTATTCATTTTTTCTGCATAGCCAGGCAGTATCAACTGTTAGTTCAGAACCTTATTCTCATGACCTATACTTTATTCTGGTTTGTTTTCATTTACTATATGTTTCAATGTCACTAATGTATATTACTTTTAGCATTTTTTAAGAAGGTAAAGTGCACAAATCCCTTTTGTAACTCCTCAGTCAGCCCAGATTACCTATTGATTTAAATAGATGTGTTTGTCTGAGTAAGAACTAAGGAACTGATCCTGAAACATCAGTATTTATTTGTTTGCAGGTGAAGGAATTCAATTTTCGTGCCAAGTGCATATACACAGCAGTGATGGTGCGCAGAGTGATTTTGGCTCAAGGAGAAAATAAAGTAGATGACAGAGACTACTACGGAAACAAACGTTTGGAGTTGGCTGGGCAGGTGAGTTTTTATTTCCAAGCCAAGTGCTCTTTTGGGGTTTTGTTACTATCTGCTTTTAAAAGATGCAGAATAAGGGGCATTCCTGTCTTCCTGATTGAAGTGTTTTTCCTCTCATTTTATTTTTGTTGGCTTTTCTGTGTTGACTCATAGATACGCTTCCTGATTGAGACTAATAAATTATATCCTCGCTTCTGTATTGCCTCTTTGTACCAGATGAAGGGGCAGAGCAGTGTAAATAAGGCATCAGTTCTAGTTGCATTACAGCACTGTAAGTGCCAAGAAGGCAGCAGTAAGATCCATCTTCCAGTGTTCTCCTCTAAGCAACTGGGTAAGAGAATAAACTGGGGCCACGTCGGTGCCTGCATGTCAGGTCCAGGCTGTCCCGCTATGGAAAGCCCAGCTTGTGTAGCAGCTCACAGAACAGCCACTCAAGCCTCCTGTAATTTGGAGAAGTCCTTAAGATTGCTTATATGTTGTCAAGTGCCTTTCTAGCCTCTAGAGCAGCATGAGTTAACAAAGTGATTTAAAGTTAACTTGAGCAACTAATGAAAGTGGATTGCATGGACTTCTCTGTTTGCAGAATTTTGGCACTGGGGTTAGAAGCAGTAACAGAGGGCTGTGAAGGGGGGAATGGTTTGAAGTGTCTGGCTGGCACCGTGCTTTTGCAGAGACGGTGGCAGTTCACAGCAGGTGGCCAAACTACGTTCTCCTAATGCAGTGGGAATTTGCCTGTCAGGTGAAGGAACTGCTTAGCTACCATGGCATGTATTTTTCCTTGCCATGTGCGGTTATTTGACTAACCAGTTTAGATTAGGATTGGACTTCTTTGCTCGGGTCTGTATTAACTGAAGTTGGAGTTTTAGCAGTCAGTATCGTGTCTGATTATTGGTTGTGCATCATAAATTCAGACAAGTATACATAATGCGCCAGGTAGGAGAGACTGTGCGTCTCTGCTCCTCACATCATTTGTATTGGGATTCCTATTGCAGCAACTAACAGTATCCATTCGTTTTTGGTCATATCCAGTGGGAGTTCTCATCTTACTGTACTTTTAAAGATGTGTGCTTGCATATTAGCTCACGCTCCTGTTCTCCTTCCCACTCTGCCCTGTCCTCCATGCACACTCGTGAACAGACACACAGAGCGCGCAGTCATTTCAGAGTAACGACGTGTGCTTTGCTTCCTAGTTTTCTGAAAAAATGAAGACGACACTCTTGAACACACTCTAAGCACAAATACAAGGGGAAAAAACCTCTTAACCTGTTAGGAGAAAAAAAATCCTTTCTTCAAATTTATATGTTGACTCTTCATCAAACTTTTACTCTTGTGCTGAAGCAGAACATATTTCTGAAGTGTAAGGCGTAGTAAGAGGACATTATTGCAATATTCTAATAGGACAAATATTTTAAGCTGTAATGGATTTATTTGGTTTCTGCTATAATGTCGCTGTAGTTCAGTGTGACTGTAATCAGTAAAATTAGTTGTTGCTTTGTCCATCATATTGTTCTTGTTTGACAGGATCGAAGGAGTAGTTTTGATTTTTCCTAATATTTTTAGAGGCAGAAAGCAGAGCAAGTTAAAAGTTTTCTATAAGTTGTAAGAAGAAAAGGCCTCTGCTAACACTGATGTTAGCAACCAAAGTTGTTTTAAATTAACTAGGAAGAGGTTATAAATGTAGAGGATCATCATAACAAAGCCAATGTGTATTTTTTCTACATCAAGGAGAACTGTGCAGAGGGGGTTGTAACACTTGATTAAGGTCTTGCTCCCTTGTGATATTTTAAAAGCTCACTTCAAGCTGAACACTTGAATTCCTCTCTGCCGTGTTATCGGTGTAATATTGATTGGATTACAGACTAAAAAGTGTAGAGATTTTTTGCCAATTGCTAAATGTTTGTATTTAGACAAAGTTTGTGTGGATAAAATGGTTGGTGGTTTTGTTTTTGTTTTTGTTTTTTTAATGCCAGCGTGTTCCTGGAATAAAAATCCTGTTGATTTAAAATTTGAGTAAAGAATGAAAAAGAAAATATTCCCGTGTGAGGAGGAAAACATAGCAGTCTAAACAATGTGAAGACATAAAAGGCATTGTGTTTATAAAAATGTGTGAAAACAATAGCTGCTAATTTCACAGCCCATGGGACAAGAGAGTACGAAATGTGCTTTAGCTTTAGATAACAGAGTTGTATCCACTGGCCAAGCTGGTTTACAGAGCTTTCCCTTAGTCTTCCTGCCACTAGAGGCTGGGTAGGCCAGGTGCCAGCTGAGGTGTTAGCAAAACCTACCGATTTCAGGCTTAATCTTTTCACCTACCTTTTCTCTTTCCTTAATGTGTTCATTATTTGCTAAGCATTACTCTGTTCTTTGTTCTCATTTTTTTTTTGTTTCTAATGCAGCTTGCTTTGTATGAGTGAGATATGGAACAGCACCAAAATCCGGCACCCTGGAAAGCAGGGGATTTCTGCCCTGTGACAAAAGAATACCGCCTTGACTTCAGAGATTGCCTAATCCCAGCTGTTCTGATAATATAATTAGGGCTGCCTAATGTCTTTAATTTTGCAGCCAGTTTGTGTGAAAGGGAGAATTTGGCACTCTAAAGGCTTAGACGCTAAATAGCAATCTCAAGGCACCTAATTAGAATTCTCTGACATTAAGCTAATTGGTGAAACTGTATTTCAGCAGCTTAACTTCTTTATTAATTTTTCTTAGGATTTTTAATGAAAATCAATTGATGAGCTGTCAGTACTTTTTTTTCTTAAATATAATTTGCTCTTTAGTGCTCCTGTCTGAAGCAGGCTGAAAGGCCCTGGACTAACTATGAAATCCATTGAATATTATCACTGACATTCCATCCTTTTTCTTTAATCACTTGCTCTTGACCTAAATAATGTGGGTATTATGAGACTCTGCTTTGCCAGATAGTCAGAGCTCTTACAGACCAAGAGTCTGTGAGTGAAATTAACAAAGTAGGACGCTTTTCAGACTGGCGAATGGTAGCAAGTTGGTGTACTTGGGGTGTAACTTAGTTTATTGGTTCAGAGAAGAGAAAGGATGGCGCGGCTTTATAATCCCTATGGCATGTGGAATTAGGAGATTTTTGCAATTTTATGATCAAGAAATCAAATATGAGAACATTTTCTGAGTGTTTTTTTTAATGTTATGCTAAATTGATTTGTTAAAAGTTTAAGTCCTGCTCAAACCTATTGAGATCAAATGTATACCATGACTGATTTCAAAAGAGTCTAGTTCTTATTTAACAAGACTTATCAGACATCTTAAAACCATGCACATTCCTTCCTTTTACTTTTTCTCACCTTTTGAAATATTTGCCTCATAATCTAGTTTTTGGAGACTCCAGTGGATTCTCCTTCCTAATGTGCTTCATAAAAGATGTTTTTATTTCTGATGGAAATCTGATTTAAATGAGCTGTGACACTGCAGGCGAGTTGCAGGTGACTGGGTTTCTTCTATCAGTGGTGAGAGGGTATTGCCTTGTAAACTTTTATGGTACTACAATCATCAGGAAAGGAAAGAGGGTCTACAACACCTTCCTCCCATGTCAAGGCAGGTCTAAAAAAAACCCAAATAACGGGTTTTTAGCAAAAACTGTCTGTCCAGAGTGGAAATTGGATTCCATTTTTGTCAATGGTTAGCGTACGGTGTGTGTTATCACTGGTTTTAAAGTTTAGTGACTGAACACTAAGTGTTCCTTATGTCTTGTAGAGTAAACTGTCAAAGATAATCTAGTCTTCCTCTCCATGAAGGAATGTTTTATTACAGAGCAGATGTCTGTCATGGGTTTCCAGGTGTTATTTGTTATTTTTTTATTCCTAAATGCATTTGTGATGCCAGTGACAAGGGTAGCTTGTAATTTAGTTAACTGCTTTACAGTGTCATTTGCCAAGTGCTTTGGTCAGCCCAGCTGGGGCACGTAAGCAAAAATGGAAAGCAAACAAAAGCTAGTGGCCCATCCCAGTGATAGATTGTATTGGGTTTGTGTGGTAAGGTTTTGGTAGCAGGGGGGCTACAGCAGTGGCTTCTGTGAGAAGCTGCTAGAAGCTTCTCACATGTCACAGAATCACAGAATGTGAGGGGTTGGAAGGGACCTCTGTGGGTCATCTAGTCCAACCCCCCTGCCGAAGTAGGGTCACCTACAGCAGGCTGCACAGGACCTCATCCAGGCAGGTCTTGAATATCTCCAGAGAAGGAGACTCCACAACCTCTCTGTTCCAGTGCTCCGTCACCCTCAAAGGGAAGAAGTTCTTCCTCATGTTCAGACGGAACTTCCTATGCTTCAGTTTGTCCATGTTGCCCCTTGTCCTGTCGCTGGGCACCACTGAAAAGAGTCTGGCCCCATCCTCCTGACGCTCACCCTTCAGATATTTATAAGCATTTCTAAGGTCCCCTCTCAGCCTTCTCTTCTTCAGGCTAAACATGCCCAGTTCCCTCAGCCTTTCCTCGTAGGAGAGATGCTCCCCTCGTCATCCTCGTAGCCCTCTGCTGGACTCTCTCCAGCTGGACTCTCTTTCTTGAACTGGGGATCACAGAACTGGACAGAGTACTCCATATGGGGCCTCACTAGGGCAGAGTAGAGGGAAAGGAGAACCTCCCTCAACCTGCTGGCCACACTCCTTTTAATGCACCCCAGGATCCCATTGGCCTTCTTGGCAACCAGGGCACACTGCTGGCTCATGGTCAACCTATCATCCTGGTCCCTCTCCACAGAGCTGCTCTCCAGCAGGTCCACCCCAAGCCTGTACTGGTGCATGGGGTTGTTCCTCCCCAGGTGCAGCACCTGCACTTACCCTTGTTGAATTCCATCAGGTTCCTCTCTGCCCAACTTTCCAGCCTGTCGAGGTCATGCTGAATGGCAGCACAGCCTGCTGGTGTATCCACCACTCCTCCCAATGTCCCATTGTCCAATATCCAATAGAGCCGATGCCAGCTGGCTCCAAGAGGGACCCGCTGCTGGCCAAAGGCGAGCCACTCAGAGACAGTGGCAGCACTTCTGCAACAACATATTTAAGAAGGGGGAAAAACTGCTGTGCAACAGCAGCCAGAAGAGAGGAGTGAGAATATGTGAGAGAAACAACTCTGCGCTCCAGGCACCAGTGCAAAGATTCTCCTGCAGCCCATGAAGACTGTGGTGAGGCAGACTGTCTCCTGCAGCCCATGGTGGTCCACGGTGGAGCAGATATCCACCTGCAGCCCAGGGAGGTCCTCATGCCGGAGAAGGTGGGTGCACCTGAAGAAGGCTGTGACCCCGTGGGAAGCCCACGCTGGAGCAGGCTCCTGGCAGGACCTATGGCCCCCTGGAGAGAGAGGAGCCCACGCTGGAGCAGGTTTTCTGGCAGGGCTGGTGGCCCCGTGGGAGACCCACGCTGGAGCAGCCTGTTCCTGAAAGACTGCACCCTGTGGGAAGGACCCACGCTGGGGCAGTTTGTGGAAGACTGTCTCCCGTGGGAGGGACCCCAGGCTGGAGCAGGGGCAGAGTGTGAGGAGTCCTCCCCTGGAGGAGGAAGGAGCAGCAGAGAAAGCATGTGGTGAACTGACCGCAACCCCCATTTCCCGTCCTTCTGTGCCACTGTTGGGGAGAAGGTAGAGAATTTGGGAGTGAAGTGGAGCCTGTGAAGAAGCAAGGGGTGGGGGGAAGGTGTTTTTAAGATTTGGTTTTGTTTCTCATTACCCTACTCTGATTTGATTGGTAATAAATTAAACTAATTTCCCCAAGTCAAGTCTGTTTCACCCATCATGGCAATTCGTGAGTGATCTCTCCCATTCCTTATCTCAACCCACGTGCTTTATGTTGATTTTTCTCTCCCCTGTCCAGCTGAGGAGGGGAGTGGTAGTGGCTTTGGTGGGCATGTGGCATTCAGCCAGGGTCAACCCACCACACAGAGAATTGAGTGGTTTGGTTTCTTGTTTCCAGAAGGTGTGGGAGGGTTGGGGCTATGTCTGATGAAGACGGTTACAATTCGATTTGATTCTGCACGTACAGAAATTGAATTGTACAACTGACTCCAGAATGTCTTAGCTTGTGGTGGCTGAATACGTAGCTTATTCAGCCCTACAATGCTTTCTGCACTGGGAACTACCACTTCTGGCACTGGTAGCTGCTGCATTTGTAGTTCTGCTGACACTTGGAGCTGCTGTAGAGAGTCCCAGGACAGGACTGCCAGGCTTTAGAATTTACATAGCTTGCTTGCAGAGCTAATCATTGTGAACAGTTAAAATGTGTCCTGTAATGCAGATTTAAGTGTTTTGGGAAGCTTGAAGTGGCTGCAAGGGGAGGCTGAGCAAACTGCCGAAGCAAAGCAGGTTGGAGAGCAAAAAAAGGCACAAACTTTGGTAGCCTTTTCCTTTTATGGCTATTTTAAGAACTAGAAGTAATTAATATACATCTACAGGAAATAGTTGGCTTACATTGCAGCACTTTTGAAGGGTTGTGTTGCTGTTTTGGTTGGGGGTATTTTCAATTCAACTGTGTTAAGTAGCTTTTTGTTTTAAAGGACAGATGTGGAAGAGCATTGCACTTTCCAGATAGTAGCACTTATAGAAAAGGATGGCAGGTGTTGAACCAGGTAGACTCACTGTGGGTGTAGTTGGTTTTCCATAGATTGTAATGGGCAGAAAGTAGCATGATGAAAGTGTATCTGAGTGAGGAAGCTACCTACGTAACCTGAGATACGTCTTGAGAGCTGTCAAGAGCAAAGGTTGCTTCTCGGTTCCTAAAAATTCTCTAGTTCTGCTTGTCCAGAAGCAATGGTAACTGTGCACCTTCTGTGCTTCAGTCTGGTCTTGCAAACTCTGCACAGCTTTCAAACTCCATGCTGCTGAGTTGCGTCCACTGACAACCTTTTACAGTCACTTGGGTGTCTGCCTTGTCCGTTTTAAGTAGCTCCTGGGCAGGGGCACTTTAAGCAGACTTTTTCACTTTTAATAATAGAGTATGTCAAAGTGACTCTTCACTTACTGCTTTACTGCAATTATTCCATCCAGTATTAGAACAGAAGCTGGTTTTGCCTCCAGATCTTGTGTGCAATTCCGGATTGTGCAGTTAGGGTATTAAATCTTTAAAAGTTTGTGACTGTAGGAAGGAAGAAGTAGATCAGATGGATTATGATGTAGCAGGTTAGGCAAAACAGTTTATAAATGGATAGTGCAGAGATGGATGGATATGCTAAAATTGTAAAGGAAGGATTAAAACAAACCAAAGAGGGATAAATATAGAGACTTAGACACTTCTTCTACTTAATTTGTTTTCTGTTATAATTTCATTAATATTGCACTTCAATTTAACAAGGCAAAAAACTTGTGAGAAAAATATCATTTGAGAAACAGAGGAAATTTTTAACTGACACAAAGTATAAAGGTGGAATATTAAAAGATGTGTTTCACCCCCCATCCCTTCACAGACCTAGAGAAGTATCATTTTTCCCTTAATCCAATTGTTTTGTATTTCCAGCTTCTTTCTCTGCTATTTGAAGATTTGTTCAAAAAATTTAACTCTGAACTGAAGAAGATTGCTGACCAGGTAATCCCTAAGCAACGTGCAGCTCAGTTCGATGTAGTGAAGCATATGCGTCAAGACCAGATCACCAATGGCATGGTCAATGCCATCTCCACAGTAAGTATTTTTGTTTTCATTCTAGTATGTAAAGTATTTCCACCACAGTGAATGATAGAAATGTGTAAATTTTGTTCTGATGACTCTACTGTCTTTGGTCATAAAAGCAAATCTATTTAACATTCTTTATAGATTAAAATTGCGAAACTCTGTCATGGGCAGGGCTTTTGGAATTCACTGAAGAGTCATTAATCATCAAACCACTTTTTATTTCACCATGTATTTCAAAGTGATGTTTTCCTGTTTGTGAAGCAAGAGTAGAAACAAGCAAATTTAGAATAGCTGTCATGTTTGTATTTTTCCAACTTGCTGTCTTCTAGGTTCTACTTGACTATATGGTTCATGGTATTTTTTTTTATCATCTGGATTTAACTGGGGTCAATTTCTATCAGATGTCCAAAAGGTGGTTGAAAAACAGCAGGGAAACATCATGCACAGAAGACAGCTAGGAGGGTGCGGCGGGGAAGATTGATTTTGAGCTTTTGAAGGGTGGTGCCTTTTTATTCATATGAAGTTGCTAGTATGAGCAAATTTGCAGCATAGAAATTAGTATGTCTGAGCTAATGATACTGAAGTATTTAACAGGAAAAATCGCTACACACTGTATTATTGCAAAAACCCCCGTGATTAAGCCTTTAAATATTTGTCTTGGTTAGATTTTAGCCTGTGTTTGCCTCTTGCTAGAATGGATGTTTTCATGTGTGTCAGTGGACAAGAACAAAAATACAATTACTAACTTTGTTATCTCACACATCTGCAAGAGCAGTTTGTGAGATGGCTTCTGAAATCTAGCTACTAGCTTGTAAATGACTTTGAAATCTGTGATTTTTTAAGAAATTAGATTAGTCTAAATATTTTAGTAGCTGGTAAAAACTGTGCGACTTAATTTTTAATCTTTGGAACTCTTGAAAGGGCTTTTTATGCCTAGCATGAAACTGGGGTTTTTCTTCAGTTCTAGTAAACAACTTTACTCCACAAATTGCATCCAAAACCACCAACAATCTGTTACTTACAAATCCCAGTGTTAAAGCTTATCACTATTTAATTTTATGAGTGCCCCAAATGTAGTTAAATCTCTGCAGTGCACGTAACCAAAACAGTTGACAGATTTGTTTCTGTAAATGCTAGTGCTTTCTTCTAGCTGGTGCCAGTTTTTCCATTTGGACTGACAGAGATAAATCTGGAAACTATTCAGTACATATTGTAAAGTCTTCCTTCTTCCACTATCTTTGGACTTTTTTTTTACTGCCACATAAGCAATTAAACACCATCTGCTCTTAAGCATTGAAAATAATTTCTCAGGAACAATGCCCAGTGCATACTATTCAAGAGATTAAGCAAATACCATAAAAATCATTCTAGGAAAGGACAATCTCCAATCTCACCAGAATGCTACAACGATGGTCTCAAAGAGCATGAAATAACTCAGTGGATTCATAATTACACCAGCAGCATGCAAAAGAATTTGTAGCACCACTACATCAACTGTACAGTGGTGTTCAGTGATATTTGCTATAGGTCTTCTTTTTACCCTGGAAAATACCGGAAGAGGGGGTAGGTCAGGCAGTGATGCCACAGGCCTTGTAGACATTTCAGCATCCACAGAATCATCCGATGCCACTGAGGGAACAACTTTCAGTTCATAGGAGTTTTCAGTAGGAAGTTCTCCACTGGGGATGGTATCACAACAGCGCTGGTCTCATTTTGGGTGTTTTGGACTTCTTTGAAGGAATCAGTCTGTCACTTCCAAAGCACAAAGAATTTTTCGTATTATTTCTTCAAGCAGTGTTTTTACCTCCCCTGTCCTCCAGTCTTTGAGATTTCATAGTCTTCTGGGCAGTGAAGAAGAAACCACGTGCTAGTTTAGACTCCAGATGCAATCATTTCTATTGTGAGCAAAAACTACTCATTTATTGTATTCTTCCACTTACATTCTGATAACTCCCAGTCCTTGGAGAATGAAATGGTCAGTGAGTGAACCCTTCTGAGAAGCGTGAGCATGTGGACAGGTTTCTTCTGACTGACGTACTGTTGGGCATTATGTATTTCCACCTTCTGTAACAAGGAAGAAAGGGAAGTTCTGCAGACTATTTGATGGTCTCTCCAATGGAAGCAAATAGCAAAATCATTGGGATGGGTGGTGGTTTCTTGCTGTTCATCACAAAATGGGATTGTGCTGTTAATGTATAAGCAAAGAAGCCAAGCAAATCACCCTCTAAAAGGATTTCACTGTGGTACAGCAAGTGAGCTTCAAATTGTTTGTTTGCGTTGGTGAGCGGAGTTTATCAAAAGGCCACAGGAATTAGCAGAAGACAGTCCTTGGGAAAGCGTTACCTTTGAGATCTTCATCGCCTTTGGACTGACCAGTAACACAGTGGCAGGGTAAACAGTAATAATTGGAGCAGAAACATGCTGTATCCACTGACTCAGGTGCTGGGAACTGTGTATGGAGTTGATGTCATGAAATCAAAAAATGTAGCACCAAATTTCAAGATCTTACAGTAGAGATTATTAAATCTACTTGGCACAGTAACGTAATCGTGTCCTAGAACATTCTCTGAACTACTCTGTTCGCCTAATTAAAACCACAGTTGACACTGCCTGTGACAATCGTGAAACATGGAACTCCTGGCATATGCATGGATCTTGCATTTCATGGTTGGTGTAATCCTACTAGAGAAGCTGGATAGACCTAACACCCCCACACTTTACTTCTATGAGAAGACACATCAGTGAGTCTTTTTCCTCTGGATTCTAAAAACAAAAGGTTTCAAGAAGGTACAGATGGCTTTGATGTCAGACTACTCCAGCATAAATGCCTCTGTTTCCTACCAAAATAACAAACATGAAAAAAGCAGAACTGAAAGTTTGTGGGATCTGTTGTAGAAGTGTATTTCATTGAAAAAACCCTCTATAAAGGGAGAACAGAAAATAATGTAATTTAGCCAAATTTGAATGTTGATTCACCTGTGAGGGACAGATGAAGAATCTTTGTGTGATTGAATTTATAATAGTAAAAGTATCCTCTCATCTGAGTGAGCAGTTCTCTTGTTTGAACTTTTTTTAATACTTAGTACAAGTATGTTATATGCAGTTAAGTAATTAGAAATTGGTTTATATAGATGGGCAACATTCACTGTGCAAAGCTCCTCAGATATCATTTTGTCTAGATACTGAAAACAGACATGTAGTGTCGAGACAGGAAGCATAAACTGCAATAACTTTTGAGATATTCCTTTTATTCTGCAGGGAAACTGGTCTCTGAAGAGATTCAAAATGGACCGCCAAGGTGTGACACAAGTATTGTCCCGCTTGTCTTACATATCTGCTCTGGGAATGATGACGAGAATCTCTTCTCAGTTTGAAAAGACAAGGAAAGTGAGTGGTCCTCGGTCACTACAGCCATCTCAGTGGGGGATGCTCTGCCCATCTGACACTCCTGAAGGAGAGGTGAGGAACTTCTATTTTGCTTCCAGTGTTTTTTGTCCTGCGGAATGGAGCCACCGTTTATTTAGAAGCAGGTGATCCTCCATCAGAGGAAGGATTCTGGTGAGGAGGCTTCTGGAGAGATAAATTGTCCTCAGCCTGATAACACAACTTGTGTGTCTTCTCACATCGCATCTATGTACATCCTGGTCCTCCTTACTCTATTGCCTTTTTTCTCCTACCTGAGTAGATTGGCTGGAAACTATTCATAAACCATTTGTATGTTTTACTTTAAAGACATCATCCAGTTATTTCAACCAATCGATTGATAGTGACAGTCTTTTTTTTGTTTGTTTTTCTTTTTTTTCCCTGAATACAAAGTACTGGGGGAACTCTGAACTTTCTGACATAAATAATCATTATGAGCTAGTCTTATTAAGCAGATGAAATAAAATTGCACTGTATAAGATACTTGGATTTTTTAATTTTAAAATGTTGAAGTTTGTGTTAGAACATGCAGGATATCTGGCAAATTGGTAAAAAGACTGATTTTTGTACTTCATTGTGCTTCTAAGTAGTGGTTACTTTGAAGAGGGAAATGTAGGGTTATACATGGTTGGATAACTTAAGAACAACAACTTCATCGCCTATGTTTTTTATTAGTTTATAAGTGATAAACATTACATTTCAGTGTGATATGGAAAATCCTTCCTTCCTTCCTGGTTTTCAGTGTAGTTAATTTGTTTCATTTCTTTGACTTTATACTTTGACTTTTTTATGTTGCTCATAAGTATGGTTTTGGAAGAGAGAGATAGGTAAAGTATTAAGACGTCAGAATAAAATGGATTAAAGGTGTATTTTTTTTTATTTTAGGCTTGTGGTTTGGTTAAAAACCTTGCCCTCATGACTCACATTACTACAGATATGGAAGATGGTCCAATTATTAAATTAGCCAGTAATCTTGGAGTTGAAGATGTCAACTTGCTTTGTGGTGAAGAACTTTCGTATCCAAATGTGTTCCTTGTTTTCCTTAATGGTATGTAACTTTTTAGCTGTCTGACGCTGCTTTGTTGCTGATGGAGAGTTAGGCTTCAAACTTCTACAAGAATTTCTGGAGCACAGTCAACCACAGATGCCATTTTCCAAGTGTAGAAATATTTTGATAGGGTTAGGCAGAGTGGACAGGCCAGATGATGGCGCTTAGTTGTCTGAAGTTGTGTCTTCAGAATTCTGACTGCAGATGTGTAGACATAGCTGGGAAGTTGAAGCTTTTCCAAATTTCAGTACTGTTTTTAAGCACACTTGTATGAACAGGCACAAAAATTTGTACATTCTGTTACAGATTTGTTTGTTTTTTCAAGCATTCACCAAATGAGGTGCCATTCATAAAGTACTTTCAAAAGAGAATAACACTGGTAAATCTAGTAACTGAAATTTACAAATTCAGAGCTTCATTCACAGAAAGTATTTAATTTTACTGTAATCTTTATATATTTTTATATATATATTCATGGAAATGCCTTTAAAAACAGCAAGGAAACATCAATTGTTTGCAAAGTTAAGCAACATTATTCTCTTTAAAACTACCTTTTAAAGGGCAGCTTGCTTTGTGAATGATTAGAAAAAATTAGACCTTGGAAAACAGGCCTCTTTGCTTTGTTAAAGTGATTTGGCGTATGTGCTTTGCATCTGCATGCTTATGTTCTTTTCCAACTGTTCTTCAGCATTTCTGAATCAACAGGTACTATGATACCAGATTTCAAAATACTGACATTCTAAAAACTATAGCTGTGATCTTAAGATAACCTTTTGTCAACAGCATCCACTTCCAGGGACTGGTATTTAATGTCTGTCACCATGAGTAAGTTCTCCATTTATCTTTTAATTAAACAGCACTTGTTCTTCAATCCTGGCTTCTCCCAGTAATATAAAAGCAACACCTGACCAAAGTGCATTCCTTTGCTCCGCTTTTCTGTAGCGGTATGTTAAAGCTAAGGTTCAGTGAAACCACATGCACTCTTTTCTGTCTTGTTTTATGGTCCAAGGAGGAGTGCAGAGCAGAAATATTGGGACTCTTCCTTCACAAGCTCAGTCTGTGGTATGGAACAAGACAGTTATGTTCTCAAACGTAGATGATCTAGTACTAAGTGAGGCAAAACCATTTACTGTTCAGTCTACTAGTTTGTGGGTTTAATCCATGAAAAGTTCCAGACTTGTGGATGGCTGACTTGATTTTGATTTAAACTCTTGACATAAGAGGGCAGAAAAGCTGTTAAGTACCAATCCCATAAGGTATAAAGACCTTTGTGTTGTCTTATAAACTCCCTAAACCATTATGCTTTGTCTCCTCCTTTAAAGTTTTGTTTAAATGACACCATACTTATTTTTATTTTATATATTAAGATGACTTTGGTTGGGTGACTCTTCAAAATGAATTTTACCCTCATTTGTGTTCATCACGCATCAGAATACTGAAGTATGTGCTTAAGTGCGTTGCTGAGATAACAGTAGCTCACTGAGCTAAGTTCCTGAAGGAGGAGTGCTGTCGTGAGTGATCACATGTATCAAGAATATCAGGCCTTTCTAAAATTTCTGACAAGGCAGCAGGACAGTTCCTTGGTCTGTTCTTGGAAAATTTGGACCCATTTCAGTACAGGTGAAACTGTAGGTTTCAGAAGTGGTGTTTGCGTATACACTAATTGGTGAATGGGCACCTGAGCAGAAACACATTTGAGGAAAGCTGGATGAAGCACACCATTTGGTTTCTGAAGCTATTTGGAGGCAAACAGAGGGATGACCTGTGAAATTCTGACTCTTTTTTCTAATGTTTACCAAGAGGAAAAAAGAGGCAATTCTTATTCATGTCAGGAAAGGGAAATTTTATGATAATTCTTATTATTTGCAGGAATTAGGAAGTACTTCTATGTATGCTAGATGTGATCAGAATTTGTAAGTAGAGTTTTGAATACGCACCATGAATTTATTCCCTTTCTGGATAGGTAACATCCTTGGTGTCATACGCGATCATCAGAAATTAGTCAACACATTTCGGATAATGCGTCGAGCGGGTTATATCAATGAATTCGTTTCCATCTCTACAAATCTTTCCGACAGATGTGTCTACATTTCCTCTGATGGAGGTAGATTGTGCAGGTAAACATCTATCAGAGTTACCTCACTAGTGAACTTGCTATAAACACTGTTCCATGAACTGTAGATACTCTGGGCTAAGACTTTTACAAGTACAGATTTAAACAAATTCAGTGGGACTTGAGCATCTCTCTCCTCATTAGATAGCCCTCATTCAAAACAGACAGATCTGAGAAACATACTATGTAGTCAAGCAATTTAAAAAAAACACCTCAATAAATCCGTTTTATCTTTAACCAAATGTCAAAACAAAATGTTGCTTCTATCTTCTTCAAGAAAGAAAGGGAGGGGGGAGTAAAATCAACCAGATTGGCAACTGCAGTAATGTCCAATGTCCTTGGAGGGCTTTTTTACTTTCTGTGAAGCAAGAAACAAGCAGCCACTAATCTGATATCCCATGGGTGTGATACCACATTTTAGAATGAGAAGCTACTCTTTTTCTTCAAGGGCCTTTACTTCTGGTGCAAAACGTCCTCAGGCGTGTATACCTGTACCAGGAAGTGTGTCTTACAGTTTTGGTTTATTTCATTGCTCACCCTTAAGTGAGTAGAGAATTCAGTACACCTGTGAGGAAGGTCTCCGCCTTGAGATGCTTGTGCTCTTTATTAGACAGAAAGAGTGCCTGACGAATAGTCATGTCGCAGAGGAAAGCAAAAAGGAATAAGATGGCTAAAATGAGATAGTGGAACAGAACAATATTTTGAGACAGAAAATCAGTTGTTTTAAAGTAGAGGCGAGAGACTCCAGTCAGGTTATGGCAGCACTGTGCTAGGTTATTTACAAGTATAACATCTCCAGTTTAGTCTAAAGAACAAGTCATAAAGGATGAGCAAAGCTGAGACTGAGAGAGGCAGAATGAGTTAATAAATATATGCATATTTTAGCGTTGACTAGCTGTGTGCATATTTTGTGCCTACTTTAAAGAAGCAGCAGTCACAGCCACAGGTGGCATGCCACATTATTCATTGATTGAGTCTCAGAGCATGTTGAGTGCAGTTTGAGGCACGCTCGAAGCTCCAAGGCAGTACTGTACGAACCATCAGTTAATCATACCTGGTCAAGAGACCCACAGTAGGGGCATATTCAGTGGCGGAGAAATCGCTTTTCCAGTCACGGCTAATACCGGCCGTTCTGCAGGGTTGGAGATGCAGCAAAACTTCCTATTTGTAAAATAAAGACAAGTTAAATCACATGGATTTCTAGGAGTTTACCAAATTTCCTTTGTGGCTCCCCCCACCCTTCAGTTGTTCAGATACCCCTATTAAGCATTTGAAAGTGCTCATTAGTCTTCAAACAGTTATTTAGACTTCAGAGTGGAGTGCACAAGTATCTTGTAGCTATTTGCTGCTCTTTCTAAGAGCAACTTGTACAAATAGCAACAGCCCTTGGTGTTTCATTGTTGCATGCCATTCTTTCTGTCCGTGTTTCCTTGTGGTAAGGAAGCCTGCAGAGACCCATGTGCTGTTGAAATTTATAGATTCATCTGAGGTCACCCGTTGTAAATACTTGTACTTTACATCGTGTAGGCAACAGCAAAATACATTCTTCCATGTGGACACTTGACCATAAACAGTTCACTCAGTGTTGTATGAAGTCCCTGAAATAGCCATAGAACTTAGTGCTATTCTTAGCTTTATCAGTTGGGCAATCTTAAATCTTTCAAAGCCATCAACAAAACGTGTAGGTAAAACTTAGAAAATGTTAAAGATTTGAGGAGGAAGCCCTGCCCCCCCCCCCCCCC
>Ga0065711_1031249_pt1 | contig 30164 bp, 20 predicted proteins | sample Hoacrofraction12_FD_59098 | JGI IMG/M metagenome (GOLD analysis project Ga0065711, IMG submission 59098) | Hoatzin crop microbial communities from Cojedes, Venezuela - Epithelial fraction 12 v2 (version 2) | ecosystem: Host-associated > Birds > Digestive system > Esophagus > Crop | place...
CGCGCCCGGCCCCGGCTGCCCGTACCGTACCGCCCCGGGACCCCCGCCGCCCCCCTTCCCGCCTCACCTCCGGCCGCGGCAGCAGCGCTACGTGGCGGTAGCACCGCAGGGCCCAGCCCCGGCGCTCCCGCGCTCGCTCCCTCCGTCAGGCGGCGGCGGTGGCCACCGCCACCCCCCCATCCCCCGGCCGGAAGCGACGGCGCCTGCCGGAAGGGGCGGGGTCAGCTTCCGGGAGGGCCCGGGCGGGGCCTTACAGGCCTGAGGGGCTGCTGGAGCTGACCCGCGCTCGCTGCCTCCTTCCTTCCCTCCGTCAGCCTCCCCACCCCGGCCCTGGCGTCGCGGGAGCCCGGGCTGCGTGGGAGCGCGGTCACAGCTCTTTCGAGCTGTGCGAGAGATTCGCGGCCCGTAGGCGGTGGGTAGCATGGGTCTGGGGAGTCCTAAGGAAAGACAAATCATCCGTCATCCCCAGAGATCAGCTGAAGGGACAAGCCAGGGTGCCGTGCTTTTTCTAACTGTATCATAGAATCACAGAATGTTTTGGGTTGGAAGGGTCCTTAAAGATCATCTGGTTCCAACCCCCCTGCCATGAGCAGGGACACCTTCCACCAGCCCAGGGTGCTCCAAGCCCCGTCCAACCTGGCCTTGAACACTGCCAGGGAGGGGGCAGCCACAGCTTCTCTGGGCAACCTGTTCCAGCATTTCACCACCCTTATGGTGAAGAATTTCTTCCTAATACCTAATCTAAATCTGCCCTCTTTTAGTTAACAGCTGTTCCCGCTTGTCCTGTCACTACACACCCTTGTGAAAAGTTCCTCTCCATCCTTCCTGTAGGGCCCCTTCAGGTAAGGGAAGGCTGCTAGAAGGTCACCCTGGAGCCTTCTCTTCTCCAGGCTGAACAGCCCCAGCTCCCTCAGTCTGTCCTCATAGGAGAGGTGCTCCAGCCTTCGGATCATCTCCGTGGCCGTTCTCTGGACCCGCTCCAACGCATTGATGTCCTTCTTATGTGGGCGGTCCAGAGCTGGACGCAGGACTCCAGGTGGGGTCTCACGAGAGCAGAGTAAAGGGGCAGAATCCCCTCCCTCACTCTGCTGGCCACACTGCTCTTGATGCAGCCCAGGATATGCTCAGCTTTGTGGGCTGCAAGCGCACATAGCCGGGTCATGTTGAGCTTCTCACCCACCCATACCCCCAAGTCCTTCTCCTCAGGGCTGCTCTCGAGCCACTGTCTGCCCAGCCTGTGCTTGTATTTCGGATTGCCCCGACCCATGTGCAGGACCTTGCACTTGGCCTTGTTGAACTCCATGCGGTTCACACAGGCCAACCTCTCCAGCCTGTCAAGGTATCTTGCCTTTCTAACTGAAGAACAGAACATGCTTAAAGCAGGGTAAGGGTATAAAACTCTACTCCTGGAAGATACTAGAGTATATTTATTCCCAGTGTGATCTTTCTATCCATCATTGGGAAGTACCCTTTGTACAGCCTGGGCGTGAGAAGGGTGGAAGTTTCTAACCACACTAAATAGATGAAAAATGAATAAACGGGTAGAGTGATCCTGCTGTCATTTAAAAACCCGCTAGGGTCGTCATGAAAATAATCCCCATCCTTCACTTGAAGGCATATGTCAGGAGAAGACAGCAGCGAAAACTTGCAGGACCCTCATGCTGTCGTTTTTCACATCATGCAATCGTTACAAAACATTTCTCTTTAGACGCACTGGTTTTTTGCACTGTTACTCTTTCCTGATGAAAGTAAAAAAAATAAATGTGAAAACTGGCAGCTGGCTGGCAGCCATCAGTCGTTCACCCAAGGTAATCCACGGCGCAGATGACTTGCGAAAGCTTCAGCAGGATGCCGTAACTCCAGGAGCCCCATAACCTATAAACAATACAAACGGAGGGGATAGGAGGAGGCAGACAAATTAGAAACCAGAGACTCCAGAAAGAAGTTTGTTTTGTATGCCGAGTGACTGCGGCAGTAGCCAGCCCTTTGCAGCAGCATAATGCAGTGGGAAGAACGGTCAGAATTGGCTTTGTTGATGTAATTACTGCAAGGGCCAAGACAAGTCGAAGTTGCAGCTTCAGCTGAAGTAGAAAGCGGGTGCCAATGTAGCGCCATTAAGTTAATGACACCAGCTTTTTTTACAGAACTTGGCCTTGTATTCTTTCTTCACAGAGGAAAATAAGGATCTTGTGCAGCCCTTACCCACGTGCGGCTGCAGTGGAACAAGGGAATTTTGCATTTCAAAATCCTTCACCGCCTCATCAAGTTGCCAAGCCATCGAGCAGCCCAATGAAGATGTCCACGATGGTACAATCTGAGTTGTAGAGGACTACATACATTTTGAATAGATCAAATGCTGGATGTTCAGCACAGAAACAAGCTGTAAGAGCTTCTGCTCATTACCACATGCCCTGATACTGTTTCAGAGATGTTTAAGCAGTCTGTTCCATCCCGCTTTTATTTTTGACACCAAATGCTGTGTAGTTTCCCAAATGAGTTGCTGAATTTGGAGGGAACGTTCCGCTTTCTTTGCCAGTTTAGTAGCCTCTGCAAACTGTGTAGGAATTAAGTGCAATTTCAGTGTTCACAATGTTCCCCTCCTTTCCCTTTACATGCACTAGATGATAAAGTGACAAGTCTGTATTCATCACTGACAACCCACAGAACGCATACGTATGTATCTGAAAAAAACCCAACAAAAAATCAAATGGAGCTGGTCTTCCTCTTCGTAATGGACCTGTTAATAGAGCTGGTTGAAAGTTGAGGTAATTTTGCTTACTCCAGGTCCACATATTCATGTTCAAAATAACTAGCAGTAATCTGACAAGGAAAACAAAATTACAGGAGAGCAAGGCAATTTAGTTAAGCAAGAGTTTGTGCTTCTCTACTAAGTGCATTCTTCGCTTTTTCCGTCATGAATTTTTCTTCACCAACTGCCAGTTAATCACAACTTTTTGCACACTTCCAGGTGCCAAGTTGGTACAATTTACGATACATTGCCACATTTGCTTGTATCTGAAAAACTGGTTTACGCTAAAAATGCAAAAATAATTAAAAACTGAAAAACTGCTGCGAAAATAACTGTAGCAGGCTACAGAACTGTCTCACCACAGAGCAGATCACCACATCGGAGCCTGAAGCACAGTCCTGGAGTTGACCCACCTGCGTGATCTCATTCTTCGCCTTTTCGAGGGAGCTGCCGGGAAAGCGCTGCTTTGTTCGGAGTGCCGTGGCTTTGTTGTGTGCTTTTTTAACATAAAAATGCACCGGAGTCGACCAGCTCACCAGGCTGCAGGAAGGAAGCAAAAATTAAAGCAGAAGCTTCCTTATCCTGTTTCCCTCCGCTGTTTATAGCAAGGCCAGCGATCCACCTGCAAACGACTTCCCAAATTCAGTCTCCAGACTTTAGAATTCCTGGTTGGAAAATGAGCCGTAATTATATATGCACATGAATCCGGGACTCTCTGAAGTTCCCAGGCCCTAAGGTGTGTTATATCAGCAACAGATTTCCACGCAGCGAAGCCCCGGCCAGGAGCTGCATCCGCAGTAAGAGCGGAGAAGACACGTATGCAGCCTGGCCGTGCGTCTTTGCGGAGCCCCGTGCCTGGCGGCGGAGGCTGCTGGGCTGGTTTGCAGCAGCGGTTGGGCAACCTCAGCACCGCAGAAAGCCTCAACGGCTGGTTTCTGTCTGAAGTTATCACTGCTAATGGCATTTTTCTGCTCTGTTTTCATCACCTAGCAAATATTTTTTAAATGACCAAATCAGCTTGCACAGAAAAGCGATGAAGAGCACAGCCTAAAACTTGTAACTCTTAAATGAAAGCAGACATGCAATAGCTGCTTAGCTGCTGCACTTCAAAGCTGAAAACTACTTCTCCGTGCTAACATTTGATGTTCTCTAAACGGGTGAATTATCTAAATAGTTTGTGCTTCATTCGACAGAATTTCCAATAAACCTCATTCCGTCACTTTGAGTTATGTCACTTCGTGCCACGTGATGTGAAGGCATTGATGTCAGTTTGACAGGCAGTGCCAATGCTGACATGTCAGCCTGTGAATCTGTGACAAATTATATACCACAGATATTTTTAAAACTACTGCAGATTGCCAAGAAAAAAAGTCTTTAAAATGGGTAATTACACTGGGTGTATCTTTAGATTGAAAACAATTTATTCGATTCACATAGTTACATTGATTCAATGTTCAGGCTGACACTTAATAAAAAAAAATAGAAAGGAAACTTACATTGAAATTTCCCAACTAGCTCCAGTTCCAATATATTACATGGCAAAGGAAAAAGAGATGTGTTCATGCAACGGGCTGCTTTTTTTTTTTTTTTAAACACTGTCATTAAATAATACTGTTAGCATTTAATAATTTGAAATAATCTCGCTGAAATAAATCTCAAGACCGTATGCAGGAAAGAAAGGCCCCAGCTGAACAGAGAATGAATTGCTTATGAAAATCTTCTTCCAGCAAAGAATACAACATGGCGAGGGGCAGATCTTCCCCTGGAAGTGCTAATTGATCTAAATAATGATTTTTATTTTTTCCGGCTTTTGGGATGGGTTTTTTTTGTAATCTCATTTTTGTACAGATCAGGTCCTGCTGTGTAATTTCTTTGTAATCTCTGTACTTGAGTTGAAGCATTCTTAGATCAGTCATGTGTGAACTTTAAAGCATTTGTTTTATCTTCAAATTTCTTACTCCCGTAATGGGAGAAAAAGGGACTGAATGCCTAAGAACTAGTCAAATTAGTGAAACAATTAATTTCCAAGGCAGAAAATCAACTTTGGGGGGGTGGGTAGGAAAATCAGACAAAATTGTTCCATACATTAAAAATACACTAATGTTGTAGAACACCAGAAAACGGTCTCAGTTGGTATTGACCTAAATGTAGCAGAATTCAATTAGTTCAATTCTTCTTCCGTAGCTAACCATCCCGAAAATCAAGTCCCAAAAACAGCCCGATAGCGAAACAAGCAGATCTTTTGCAGTCGGAGATGACTGTATCTGTAGAATCATGATTGTTTATGCTAGCTGAAATTCCACGCTGTAAGGCTTTCACTAGAAAAACTTTTTTCTTTCAGGATACGTGAGAAGAGGTTGGTTATGGCCCAGTTTTCGCTGGAGAGATGGAAGGGTGTCACCGACACAGCCCCAGTTAGCACTGACAGCAGTATTTTCGACAGAAGAGCCTCCACGAACGTCGTGTTTTCTACCACTGCACATTTTCCGGGTGATGCCAGGCTGCGTGCTGCTAGAGCACTCCGTGACAGTTTACACTGTTACCACCCAAGACATTATTAGCCCGGGAATGTTTGATTTAGATTATTGCGCCAAGTACTACCTACAAAATAATCGCAAAGGCGTAGTCCACTGATTAAAAGGATGGCTTCCGTTGAGTATCCCGAAATTAATCATGCATTAATTTCAACTGAAACAGCACCTATTTTAAGATCAGATTAATTGCACACAAATGTTTGGCTTAGAGCTGCCCGCCATCCTGACAGTCAGGAGAACGTCCAAAGTCTTGAGATTTCAGAAAGTCCCTACTCACAGACAGCTGATTTTGCCTCTATTCAGTGTGGCCATGCATCAGTTTGTTGCTTTTTACATCCACCCTTAGTAGCTTTAGAAAAGCCAGGAAAGAAGCAGACCTGTGGAGAGCCAAACCCATCTGGACGAAAGGTGACACCTGGAAGGAACGTCCTGCTGAGTTTGAAGACAAAGCTAAGTTCATGTTTTCCATAGTTCTTTAGCATTTGCATTCAGGCTACTGTGTTTTGTTTTTTTTTTTTTACAATCTAAAATACAACAATTCTTCACAAAGTCAGAGAATCACAGCCTTTCCCTTAATGTTAACACAAGGACAAAGTAAGGGGCTGCAGGAGCAAGGAGATGATGGAACAAAGCCTTCAGCTTTGCTCAGGGGAGTTAGCTCTTCCGCTGAGAAGGATCTCATGAGAAGTTTCATCTCAAAGGCACATCTCAGTGGAGTAAAGCCTGGCAGTCCTGGACTAACCCATAGACCTGATGACTAAATCCTGTGGAAATACACTGAAGGAAAGGTGTATTCTGAGACATCCGGGCCCGGTGCTGTGGGCAGAATGGCAGGCAAGGGAGGACATGGAGCCGGAAGAGATGGTCTTGTTCCCTCCAGTGAGGTTACGTCCAGTGTGTTAACGCTAACGGAGCTGCTCTGAAAGCCAGATGTCTGCCTCCTGCCTGTTTCAAAGACAGCTCCTGGCAAAAAATAAGTAACACAGCTTTAGCAAAATCATGTTTACAGATGCTGCAGTTTGACGGGGCAGGCGGGTTAAGTCTATTAAATGTTTAAATGACACTAGATGTGGAAGGCTAGAGTTTTGAAGAAAACGGACATATGCGATAGAAACGCTGGAGACACACAGGGCTTGGAGATGATTCATCTGGAGTTCACGTTTTTCTGCTCAAAAGCTTTCATGCTGCAGATGAACTCTGAATTCTTAGTCAGTGCATTTGGGGTAGAGCCCAATAAATTTTTGCAGCTGAAAAGGGCCAGAATTAAACATGAGTATTACATTCCTGACAGAACTTGATTGGCAACAAAAGGGCTGGGCTTACATTTAAAAAAGAAAAACCTGCTAGTAAAGCCTCAGATTGAGCCTCCACCCAGAAGCCTGAGAAAAGTAAACTAAATCAAACTTCACCTGCTCAGTCAGCTAGTTCTCCTCATTCATGAGCACAAATCAATCAGCTTGCAAAGCGCTCGTTCACTGAAGGACAAAAGAACAAAAGAGAAGAACAAGGTAACGTATTAAGGGCATAGACATAGTGCTGGAAGTGTCACTTGAACCATTTTTGCAGTGGTTTCCACTGGTGGATCTGGCCAGCGGGTTGCCCTGCTCACAGCGGAGCCTGGCTGCAGGTCCCACCGCCCCTCTAAATGAGCACTGCAGCGCTGTTGCTCGTGGTTTCTCCTATTACACCAGAATATACACAGCAATGGGAACTAACAGTCTCTTTGTATACAAGAGACTCTTAAACATTTCTTCTCTAAATCCACAGAATTTTAACAATTTCTGCTTCATGAAAGACTTTAAACATGAAGTCACCTTTTTTTTTCTTTGCATACAACTTTTGCCCCCTGCTGCTGGAAATTGTTGCGCTGTGTTATGGTCATCTCTCACCCTGATTACTCCTAAGCATAGTTAATTAGTCCAGGCTTTCAAATCAGGTTTCAAATAGCTCTCCATGATATGTCTCTTGATAAAATACAATAAAGCAAAACCTCTCTCTATCATAGGAAATCAATGCACATGGAATAAAGGTGGTTCAGACCTGACCCAAGGCTCTTTCCATTTATGGCCCTTTTCCTACAGGGGACAATATCAGCAGCAAGCTTCTCCTCTTGGGCCACCTTCTCTTCGTGACTCCTTTGGTAGAGGAACTGCGCTCTGCATGAGGACTGCCAGGCTTACAAAGAACATCAGCATCCCATGTGCTTTGCCCGGTAGCTCCATCGCTGGCAGCTCCACAACCCCCTGCCAGGAGTCCCACCACCTTCAAACCAGAAGCAGTCTGAAAAAGGACCCACAAATACCACAATTTGATACCAGACCTTCCTATATAAACTCACTCAGTGGCTAACAAGTTTCACCTGACAGCCATTCTGCTCAGGTTCTTTGTTCTCTCTTCAGCAGAGGGAGGTATCACACAATGCCCGGCAGGTATATTGCATTAACACGTTGATGAAAGCAGTGACTGCCATGCAAGAGATGAAGTGTATAACGAACAGTTAGGCTCAGATAATTTTACTCAGTGAAAAAACAGTAGCTTCAAGAAATACGTTTCTCTAGATTATTGGTGATAGGCAAGACATCATCATCCACTTGGTGTTTAACCTCCTGGTGACCACATCGGTGGGACCTGCTGGTGCATTTCTGACCCTTTCGCAGCTATGTTTTTTAAGCACCTTAGAATAAATGGGAGACAGTTGTTACTGGGAGAGAGTTCCCACTCTTCCTGCACTGGACAGGTTTCTATTTTTCCTTTATTGGGCCTTTAATTGTCTGTGATGAACGCCCAGGTCTTGCTGACTGCCGCTACTGCATGGCAGTCGTGGTCGTGTCTCAGCACCGGGGCTGCTGGTGGCAGAGCCTGCGGACGGGCGCTGGGGAGTGGACTGGAACCAGTAAGATTCCAGTAAAGCCCTGTTTCAGCTGGCCGTGTCCATCAGGGCAGCCACGGGCAAGTGGCCAGCCCTGGCGAGGTGCTCAGGGATGGTGTGGGGTCGGCGTGGCTCAGTGGCCAGAACTGCTGCCTGGCACCTGCCCCAGTCCATCTCCCAGCCTCCCGAGATCTGGCAGCACCCCAGCACCCAGCCTCTGGCCGGGGAGCTGCCTCTCTGCCGGGCTATCAGCATGTCTGGGGCAGGAGCACTCGGCCCCCTGGGACCCGAAGGCGCTGGGGCACACACGGGGGATGTCCCCTCCCTTACAGAAATCGAGCAGCTCCTGAACAGCGGGCGGCCGTCTTGCAACCACGTTGATGAAGTATGGCCTAATCTCTTCTTAGGAGACCTGTAAGTACAGCTTTACAGACACACCTCCGCCGTACGCTCTGTCTGTTAGCGTGCCTTATAGGTGCAGCTTTAGAGAGCTCATAGTTTTGCTAATTGCTGTTGTTTACACTGCAGACAGCACGGTTTCTGAGATAAAATTATGACTAAGCTGGTATTTGCTTCACGGTTAGCCCTTAGAATCATAGAATAGAACCATAGAATCATTAACGTTGGAAAAGACCTCTAAGATCATCAGGTCCAACCGTTAACACAATACCACCATGCCTGCTAAAGCATGTCCTGAAGTGCCACATCCACACATTTTTTGAACCCCTCCAGGGATGGGGACTCCACCACTGCACTGGGCAACCTGTCCCAATGCCTGACCACTCTTTTGGTAAAGAAATTTTCCTAATATCCAATCGAAACCTCCCCTGGTGAGACTTGAGGCCGTGAGAAGCAATGCACAGGCTGACACCAGCAAAAGGCTCGGGAGACGCATTCGCAGTGCTTCTCTGCCTCCATGGATATCTCTGCGCCCATCTCAAGGTGTCTGTGTGTTTGTCTTTTCCGTAGAGTAACAGCTCATAACAGGTTTGTTTTGTGGAAGATGGGTGTGACCCATGTTCTAAATGCTGCCCACGGCACAGCTTACAGCCATGGAGGCCAGGACTTCTATGGAGCGACCATTGATTACTACGGTGTACCAGCCCATGACCTCCCCACCTTTGACATCAGCCAGTTCTTCTTCTCTGCGGCACAGTTTATCCACAACGCCTTGAACACGCCAGGAGGTACGAAATTATCGTCGGCGTGTTCTTACGCGAGTCAGCAGCCTCTCGCGACAGGTCAGCTCCATGAGCTCAGGGGTGGACAAGTCGCTATGTGCTCTCCTGCCAGCTGCTGGTCACCTGCATTGTGGGTGCCAGGAGGAAGGAGTGCTGGGCATGTGGGTGTAGCTCCAGCTAGGTCCCAAAAAGTTGATGTGAGAAAAGGAGTGAACAGTGCAGGAGAGAGTGCGAGGCAGAGTAGAGAGAAAAAGGTCTGGAAGGAAAGGCTGGTTCAAAAAGGGAGAAGCAAACCCACACATTTAAAATGGACACCCTCTTTTGAGACCCTCTTATGGCGACTGTGTTTGTAAGAAAGATTGAATAAAGAGACAAAAGTCCTGATTTCTACAGCCACCAACCTCGTGAAGAGGCTCATATATTGCAGATGAGCTTCTTGTGTGAACAGGGCCTGCAGGGCTGTGCCCCCAAGGAGAAGATTTACCTTTACCCAAGGAGATTTATAGCATGTTGCACAAGAGACTGACTGAGCTTCTTGGCACTGATGCAATAAAATACTAATTAACCTGTATTACATAAACGACCATTTCTTAGTGTGAGTAAACTGGCATTAATGGAGCTGTCTCAGTCTATATCACAAGTTCTGCCTTCAAAAGAGAATTACAGTGGCAGCAAATTGCCTTATTATGCCATGGTACTAGGCATTTTTCTCGGTGGCTAATGTGTTAGTGCCAGCCTTTCAGGCCAGATTTCAGCATTCTTCTTCACCTAAGCAAGCCCTCTGAAACCAATGGGTCTGATTTCCCTCTTCTCGCAACAGAACAGCTTTGTTACTTCAGTAGGGTTTTCTTTGATTCACCAATGTTTCTGAGGTCTGGTTGGGGGTCTCATGGCACTTCTCATGCGAGTGAGTGTAACAATTGCAAATTAAACTTCATTGTTAGCAGTTCATGTGATCTGTCAGAAGGGTAAGAAATACATCATGTTGGATGTGTTACTCTGACCAAGCTGGAGAAGGCAGAAGGGGTTTGCCTTCGCTTTAAATTAAACTTCATGCACTGTACTGTTTCTCTTCTCCAGTTATAATTTTTTTTTTTTTTAAATTTTGTTTTAACCAGCTAAAATTCTGGTGCACTGTGCAGTTGGAGTGAGCCGGTCAGCTTCCTTAGTCCTGGCATATCTCATGATAAATCACCACCTCCCGTTGGTTGAAGCCATCAAAACAGTAAAGGAACATCGGTGGATTTCACCCAATCGTGGCTTTCTGAAACACCTGCGAAATCTGGATATTCAGCTGCGGCAAAAGAAGGACTGCTGAAAGGGCAAACCCATTTACATTCACTTTTCTGAGTTTCAGCCTTCATAGCTATTGTGCCTGTACAGCCTCCTCTGATCAATGCATGCTGAAAAAATGGAGAAGATTACACATCCAAGAGAAAAGTCAACAGAACTGTAAATGGATTCATTCTGGTAGCTCGGTTCCTCCGAGACCAGCACAGCCAACGTCAGAGCTGCTATGCCTGGCGTGGTGCTACCAGATGACTCTCCCGGAGTGGTTAAGATGGACCCCGTTTGTTGCTGGTTTGTGCAAGTTCAATAATTGCATCTAGCTGTGGAGTATGGCTGAGCCCCCTTCACCTGGGAGCGTAACATAGCCCGCTTCCTCGGTTTGGGTACAGTTCTCACATGCGTGTTCTCGTAAGAAAAGCTTTTTGTGTTTCAGGCCTGGTGATGTGGTGAGGGCAATTTCTTCAGAGCCCAGGCACTGCTACGGAAACATTCCTCTTCCACCAGTCTGCTAAATACTGTGGTGCTCCAGAAAGCTGTGGCAGCCTGAAGACCCATGCCAGCAGAATAAACTTCTGGGCAGCGCTCTCTGCAGTCTCTGGGTCAGCAAACCCACACGCCTTTTCTTATGTCAACATGTTTTCAGCAGGAGAATGTATATTATATAGTGTATTGAGGACATTAAAAAAACCTTGTCAGATCTTCAAAGCATTTTGTAAGCTTGAACTCATCACTTCACTCTCCCTCCAAACAATCCCAAATCAGTTCTGCGTAAGCAGCTTTGAATCGTCCGTGGTTTAATGTCCGGTTGGAACTCAGTTAGCTTACATCAATGGCAAGGCTTAATTGATACAAATTAGTTTTAAGCTGTTTTGAGAATGTCACTTTTCCTATTGCCAGTTAACTGGTACTTAAACCAATGTGATTTTTAATACAGCAACAGCATTTGAAATTCATGCTACTGCTCTGCCTGACAATTAGCTTGTTACCTTGTGGTGAACCATGAAGCGATAGTCAAATCTATTCTTGCCCTTTGTTACTGGTTTGACTTATTGATTAGCTGACCTGATAAACCTTCCCTGCCAGATTAAGTAAATACATTTCTTCTGGTTTGTTTGCATTTGAAGCATCAGTTCTGATCATTTTCCTCTCTGCTGGAAGAGACTTGCACAAGGTTTGTAGAAGGCCTAAATAGCAGCCACTTGTGAGTTGAACCTCTCCCTTCCCAGACCTGCTATCCTCCTTAATTCTTGGGGAGGTTATGACATGAATGCTGATTCTGCCAGCACTTAGGGGAATGTGGAAATCCCTTTTTATTTCAGCATACACAAATGCTTTGCAAAATAAGCATATTTAAGCTCCTTTCAGAGGTCTGTTTTACTGTCTGTTCAGTTTTTCCTAAATCTCGCCAAAGAGCTTCACTGACAAGAGAAAGAGAAGACAGTGTAGAGTAAAAAAGATCAAATAGAAAATCACATTTAAAACTCAACAGTGCTAGGACATTTTTTATACCTCACAAAGCAGCAGAGTGGTGGAGGAGGAGCTGGGTTTGCTTTGAAGTTCTCCATTAGAGTTAATAGGGATTTATATGAGTTAATATTTCATTATAATTTATACTTCATTCACGTTACAGTAGGTTTTAGTCTGGAAACCTTTTGAAGACATGGCATTGAAAAATCTGAAATTCATGTGAGTGAAATAATGCATCTTAATGGCTTTAGGCTGGGCAAAATTAGACACATGTGAGCAAGATTAATGGAACCTCCCATCAGGATAATGCTTTGCACGCCCCTGAACATCTGTCCCACAAAGCCACAGCTGCGAAAGCTGCTCCTGTTGTAAATCAGTACCTGCTCTCGGAGATGCTGCTCATCCTGGGAGAGTATGGTTTCGCCAGGGGTAGAGTACAGAGCGGAGCTGGGTCAGTACGGCATCCGTGCCACCAACGACTCGGCAGTGATCTTGTACAGCAAGACTAGCTTACCCCAGTGGAGGGAGGGAATGAAGCAGCTTAGAAACTCTTTTCAAGGGCACTGGCAAATCACAGAAGTGTTTTTAATCTGTGGAGTTAGTGCTGCCTGTATTTCCTGCCTGCCTGTATTGCTCTCTCCCTTATATACGGTCTGCTCGGGGAAAAATGTTGCAGTCAGCATAAGCAAAAGCAGCAGGATTAGTCCTGCAACTTCTTAAAATGGAAAACATTGTCTGCTCTGATGTGCTAGGAGGAGAAGAGACCTTCTCGCCTGTCACTTACACTACCCATAGCTCAGGTCGTGGTGCGACATGATGTTAGTACTTTACTGTCTTCCATTATCAGTGGGAAAAAGTGTGTTTCAAATATTGGTTTAGCAAGTTAGACTAAGAAGCCAAAACGAAAGAAAAACACTGCCTCACCGGTGGCACTTTGTTCAGAAAATGCCCATCTGTCAACAGGGTCTACACAACGCGGGAGACTAAAGGCATGGAATGTTAACCCCTAGCTGAGGGACGGTCCCGTTTTGAGAGCTATTTAGGTACCTGAAGGTAAGCTGGGGACCTGCTGAGCTGGGCAGAGCACCTTGGCTCGTGCAGCAGTGCCTGCCTACCCTCCCAGCACCCGCAGTCCCCGAGATCCAGCCGGACCAGGAGCCAACTTCCTTCCATCTCCTCAGGAACAAATGGGCACACAGGCCTTCCTGCCCCAGGCCTACCTTATTATGGAGTTTTTTCCTCAATCTGTTCTTAATTCCTTTATCCCTTTTCAACTTTGTTTAGAGTTTAGCTGAAGGATGTGTCTGACAGCTCATAGCAGAGTGCATACGGTTCAGGAATGAGCAGCTCTTGGGAAAGGGCTATGCCAGAAAGAAGAGTCAAACCTCCTCTGAAGAGGGTCTGAAAACCAATTTTTGGTTCTTTTGAGAGCAATTTTCATCTAGATCCAGTTCCTGAGCCTCCTTACCAAGTGGGTCATGAGGTCTGGTGCCAGCTCAGCGCAGGCTGCAAGTCTGTGTGAGCAGAGAGCAGGATGAGGGGGACTGGCCCAGCTGCAGCTGTGGCAGGCTTAAATCTGCTTCCAGTAATCACAAACCCACGCTGTCACCTGAAAGGAGCCACGTAAAATTCCAGTGGCAACTTCCCTTAATTTTATTTTCCAGTACAAGCCTGCTGTAGGCGACCCTGCTTCGGCAGGGGGGTTGGACTAGATGACCCACAGAGGTCCCTTCCAACCCCGATCATTCTGTGATTCTGTGAAGGGGAGGTGAGCTGTGTAACTCCTTGCTGCTGCAGAGGGTAAAAGCCTACAGACATTCAGGGGTAATTGGAAGAGTTTATGGGACAGAAATACGTTCAGGGTTACCAAATACTTAGAAACTCCATCCAGATCTGGAAGCTGATGAGCTGCAGCCAGCTGGAAGCCGGGTGAGTGTTAGAAAGCAGTGTAATTCGTGCTCGTATGTTCTTACTTTCTGTAGGAGCCCACTTACAGCTGGAGTCCGGCGCAGGACAGCGGGCACGGTGGACCTGTGGTGAGGCCCAGGACAGCTGCTTTCATGGTCTTTATTTAGAGCTCACCCCCGAGATGAGCTGTCCCCTCTTTCCTGGTAGCCTATTAATAGAACTGGGTCGTGCAAGGCGTTTGGGACTGTCTCGCCGTCGTGTTGGCCGACATTCCTTTCCCAGGGAAAGCTCCATGCTGGCAGGCACAGCGATACAGCTTGTGTGGCGGGGGGGAGCAGCGTTTCTTCGCATCAGATTCACTTAACACAGACTTTTCTTTTTTGTGGCTCTTCCCTGTTCCATCAGGGCCGAGCTAATCCGGGGAGCCATCGAGGCACGTGCCGTATTTAGAGACAGCCACCTGCTCGGGGACGTCACGTGGCAGAAAAAGAGCACGCTTCAGCAAAATAAACCTCCACTGTGGGTTCTGCAGCCGCAGCGTCGAGCCGGGTCTCCCCTGCCCGTGTCTGCCTGTGGCCACCTAAGGGGTCAGTGCCCGAAGCCGTTCCGACGCCATCAGCCCGGGAGCTGCCAGGGATTTTGGACAGCTGCAAGGTGGGATTAAATCACACGGGTGGAGAGTGGCCTCATGGCTGCACAGGCGATGCGTGAGTGCTATCTGAGGCTCAGCTGCACTGAAGGGCTGGGGAATACAGTGCTTGGCAACATATGCTGTCCAACTGCTTTATTTAGTTAGCGTTGTTGAACTTTGTTGCCTTAAAATAGACTTGAGATTAGCACAGAAGAAAGCAAAAGGACTATCCATTAAAGAAAGGACCCACGGAACAGAATAAAATTAATTAAGAAGAGAATAAGACTCTCTTTGTTGCTTTGCATCATTTTATAATTATTCAACGTATAGATTTTATAAATGCTGCAACAATTACCATATAAAGCATAAGACAGGCTCATGATCCTGAGTAGCCTTAAAATTCAGCTACGATCGGTTTTTACCTTTTTCAGCTTAATTTTAACTAAAACAGAAATTTTCACATGAAAAAAAGTATTCCAACTTTTGCTGTTTGTATGACAACCTGATTTGCAGTTGAAATTTCTGGGGGAAAAAAAAAAAACCAAACCCAAGAGGATAGTCTGAATGACAGCAGACTTCGCTGTGTATTTCCCAGGCTTGCGCGGATGGTTGTGTCGCTGTGGAGCACGGAGCAAGCGCATGGTCATCTGCACTCAGCATGCCCAGCGCCCGATGTTATGCTAAAACAAGTTCCTTCCACCACCAGCAAACTCGCTGAAATATCGGGAACAATAATTCCGAAAGGAGAGAAGCGGGAGGAACTAACGATCCTTTGGCTAATTGCCTGTTGATTACAGCTAAAAGCGGGCGTGCTTTTAGGTCTGAGAAAGCAAAGCCTAAAAATGAGCCAGATGACGCTGGGGAAATAAAATCGGCTTTTGTAAACACAGATAACAAATCGCAGCCTGCTTCCTAATCTCACTTCGTGTCTAACCCGGAGCGTGACACCCTGCAGAGGCGGCCGGTGCACAGCAGGTGGCTGCCCACTGGTAGGCGCTGGTGGGCCCCCAGAAACATGGTTGTGCTGGTCTGGACCCGGCTGGTGAAAGGCAGGAGCCAGCGCAATGTGCAGGACTGCGCTGAACTTCTGCCTTGGTGACGAGAGTGGGAAAACCAGCTGTTGTCTTTCCAGTTAAACCTCGTATCTATACCTGGAAATTAACTTGTTTTGCTTTATTAGAACCATTTGGAGAAATAAGGATTTGAAGAATTCAGCCCAACAGGCAGTAAAAGCAAAGATTTAAGACTCTATAAAAATCACTGACCTTGTATTGTCTTAACGCCATCGTTTGCTTTTAGACATTCTTCGAAGTGCAGTTTTAAGACCTCCTTTTAATGTCTGTGGGTATATACGCTCCAAATTATTCTTGCATCTTTATTTTCAATCACATTCTGTCTCTTGGGGGAAGAAAAATAATGAATGGTGGGGGGAAAAAAAGTATAGATAACAACAGTGTGTACATGTAGCGAGGAAAAGATGAACTTTGAGAACATTCAGCTAACAGGAATAAAAAAGTAAACAGGCTTGTTTGCTAATCCAACAGCTGATTGCTAATATTGAGATTAAATACAGAGAGTTACAGACTGCAATCAGTGAATCTGGAAGTGTATCAAGCGCTATAGACGGAATTTTCTTTATTCTGCCAACATCGATAAGACAAACATGAACACCACCTGAGAATAAGGTTTCATGGGATCTTCCTGAGGTGGAAGTGGGGAACAGAGAGAGAGGATTTGCATTTAGGGCCCAACCCAGTACTTAGCAAAGTCAATAAGCAGAGCAAACAAGTTTGCTGCTGAGCAAACCTGTGCCAGCAGCAGGGCTTGTGCCAGAGCTAAAACAACCTGAAGCAGAACCATAGTGTCACTGCTTGTTTCTGTGGAACCAGTGATGTGCAGTTTCTGAGGAGCTACTTGGAAATTAAACGTCAATCTAACATTAAAGCAATATTTGATAAGAAATATTTCTCCTTATGACTTTATCAGAAATTTGATGGCCAGCCTCATTTAAACGAGTTAAATATCTCTAGTAAAATAAAGTAGGGATGATTGACTTTATGTGCTGTCTTTCATCCTGGAGGACTTTGAAGTGGTCAACAAACTGATTATTAAATATTTGTCTGGCTATCAGCCATTGCTGATATGCAACGCCAAGGCAAAGACCCTTTGGGTTAAATGGTAAAATATTTTTTGAAGTGCTACATAATCAGCAGCTGAGGGCACAAGATGTAAAATAGCCTGCAGAAATCAAACTTCATGCTGAATTTAAGCAGGCAGGTTTATCAACTAGAGCCCAGCCAGATTAGCAAGGCTAATACCACGCCGGCAAAGAAACATCCCGCGCTTGCAGGATGGTGACACCTGAGCGTGTTCTTTCAACATATGTACTTCAAGTCCAATTAGAGGAGGACCCGAGCTACCTCATGAAGTGAATTTTTGCGAGGTGTTTGGGCCAGTAATTCCCCATGCCTTTGTAGCCAAATAGAGCCTGTAACGTGTGTTAAATTTACGGGAAGTTATAGGCAGGAAATTGTCTTTGCAGAAATGAAATGACTTGGAATTCTGCACTTTCCATGTCTATTTTGAGTATATTCAGAAATCACAACCCTTTACCTTCTTTCACTACAATACTCTTTATTTACACAACAAGTCTCAGAGCGTGGTGGGTGGCGGGCTCTGCGGACGGGAATACAGCACAAGGCAACAAAATATATCGAGCTGCTTTCTGCCGTGAGCTTTGCTTACACGACTCTCCACAGCCCGTAACTGGGGAGACCTGAGGAGGCTTGGTGTCATCGTACGCTGAACGCTGCACATCTTGCATGGGGAAGCAAAGGAGACCAAGCTGTCTGGGGCCAGCAAAGGCGTTATTACTGAATACCTGCAGAGGACTTGGTCGACTTTTGCCTCGGTGTACATTTCCGTACCGCCTCTGAGTACATTTCCGAGGCCAAATGGTGAGTCCCTCTCCTGGTGGTAAGCCGCTGCTCTTACGCTGCACTTTCATTAAGCGATCACAGATCACTTTAGCAGCATTAACTAAACCTCACACAACCACTTGGGTAAGCCTAATTATCTACTCACAGACATTGTTTCCATTGGCAGGTGGGAGGACAGCGGCATCCGGAAACGTTAGGAGTAACCAACAAAAATATGTCCAAATCAGTGGCAAGGATCACACGTCGTCTACTGATAATCATCAGCATGTATCTTCTGTAGCAGGAGAGGGGGGGAAAAAACAAAGCAATTATAAAATGGAACAATGCTGTATTTTCCTAGCGGGGAGAAAGTTCTGAGTTCTCAGTCAGCAACCACTGATTTTTAAAGTTTTCCTGTATTGATTCATCAGAATACACAACACAAAGATTGTTACTTTCTGATTTGAGAAACAGCCAAAAAGCTGCAAAGAGCTGTCGTAGAGACATGCCAGTTGGCCATTTACAAAGCCTAACACCATGTGTTTTCCGCTCTTTCTGGACTCAGACCTCTAGCAACAAAAAGTGCTTCTTGATTTATGAAAGGGATGAATGTAATACCCTGGAGGCTACTTTATCTCAGCTGCTGTAAATTGGATCTCTCAGAGATGAGATGCGAGGGAGGCAGAAGTACGAACGGACACAATCTGTGGTCGTGGCACTAGTCCGTGCAGCCTGGAACAGCACTACATGTATTCATTTAGGTTCTGAAGAGAAAATCTTGGTTTAGTGCATTCTTGGAAAAAGCAGGTCTGCTCCCCTTTGGCTGGCTTGCCTTGTTATCTTCCATCGCTTTCCTCTAGGCAGTGCTCTCCAAAGAGTTATCCGGTAGTGAGCAATTTCATCAAGCTGCAGGATTTAGATATTGAACTGAGATACAGTGTACGCCTATGTAAACTCTTATGAAATTAAAAAAACATCAAAGTAACAGGGAGAAATGTCAGACAGACAGTCTGAATGTGAGATAAAGATGAAAGGAGCTGACCTAAAGCTTTGGCATCAAACCTATCTTTCCTCTCTGCTTAGGGGGTAGAGGGTCTCTGAATTTCATATACTCCAGTCACTCCCCAGTCATCTGGTTAAGTGGAGGCAACAAATGTGCTAGATACTCCTCTCGGATACATTCCCGGTTTGTTGTCCATTCTGCTCGTTAAAACTCATAAAACTCAACTCCAAGAGAAAATAGGCCCCTGTTTAAAGTTCTTCAGGATGTCCCTAGACATAAAAATCTGTAAAAAAACCCCACCAAAATTAACCTGTTTTGCTGCATTGGGGGTCAGAAAATGAAAAGGGGGAAACATGTTGTAGTCCAGCATGTCCAAGAAGTCACCCAGATGGGGGACAGAATTTTCCCACCCTGGTGATGATAAATGCTCAATGGCAGGGGACTTTCCAGAGGTACCTTCCTCACGCCCTGCCCTCTGCCCAGTTCTATCTTTGCTTTATGGACCTGAGACCTACAGCAAATGTAATAAATTTTCAGCCACACATTAGCCTCTCTCTACAACTACCTGAAAGGAGGTTGTAGTGAGGCAGGTGTTGGTCTCTTCCCAAGTAACTAGCGATAGGATGAGAGGAAATGGCCTCAAGTTGTGTCAGGGGAGGTTTAGATTGGATTTTAGGAAAAATTTCTTTACTGAAAGAATGGTCAAGCATTGGAACAGGCTGCCCAGGGCAGTGGTGGAGTCCCCATCCCTGGAGGGGTTCAAAAAACTTGTAGATGTGGCATTTCAGGACATGCTTTAGCAGGCATGGTGGGGATGCGTTGACGGTTGGACTTGATGATCTTAGACGTCTTTTCCAACCTTAATGATTCTATGATTCTAATGCTCAGAATTCCCCATTCCTACCAAAATTCTTTTTATGCAGACATTGCTGTGCCTCTAGCACTGGTGAACACAGAAGGAGCCGAGTTCTTTAATTTTGCAGGAGTATTTCATAAAGGAACCGGTCTTTCAACCCTGCTCTGTTTGCTCAGAAGACAGGTTTCTCCCAGTACTCTGTCTTCTGTCAGCGTCTTGCAAAGGAAAGGGGACTGCAAAGATAAAACACTAACCAGATTTTTGAAGTGGCCACCCAAACTGGCAAGCTAAGCTAGACCTCCCTGGGGTAGCTCTCATCTTAGAGCAGGTCCTGGAAAGCAAACCGTAGTTTTAGACTGAAGTCCGAGATACGGAGAGGTTAAATACCCAGGGAGAGTTGCTGGTGGCAGTTCCAGCGTCTCAGCAGAGCTACATAGCGTTTGCCCAGAGCTCATGTGCCGCACTCGTGCCTTTCCATAGGAGATAACGCAGTGCAACATCGCAACACCAACACTGGGGCCAAATTAATCCTTGGGGAAGCTCCCACCAAAACCCAGTGGTGCAACCTGGGGCTGAATTCACCCTCCTGTTTCCAAAAAGAGAAGTCTGCCAAGGACGGTGTGGCCTAAGAGGCACACCAAGCTGGCAAGCTCCCAAGTGTCAAAATAGAACCAGCATCACCGGCCGCCGTGCACCCCGTGCTTCGCAGGTGGGAGGCAGACGAGAAAAATAGTCAAGCTGTCTGGTGGAAAAAGCAGCTTTCCCAGGATCGCTCTCGCCGCGGTGCAATTGGGATCAATCCACATTGGCAGGTATCAGCTTTCCATGTGTGTTTTGCCTAACGCGGGCTGCCTGCGGAGAGCAGCTCGGGCAGGCTGATGCATGCTTGTTATCGCCGGCGTAAATATCTCTGCCTTGTGTTATTGTGGCACGAAGCAGCTGGACCATTTGAAAATCATTTAAAAAGCACTATAAAATTAGGGCTCCAGTGCTCTTATTTTATGACTTTCACGAGCAGCCATTGCCTAGAGAGAAATTATCCTCTTTATTTTCAAGGCTAAAGGTTCTTTTAACATTCATCAAAATCAAAGTGCACCCTTGATAACACATCGGGCTGTTACTTATCTAGTACAGACTCTTTACCTTCTGCATAATATCACATCGGAGATCTCAGCTCTTCACACACAGCTCGTTTCATTGTGTCTGCTGTTGTTTGCACCAAGTCAATTTGCATATTTTCAGGAGACGCTGGCTGATGCCCTGAAACATATTCTTTCCACAATTCCTAATTTTTTTTTAATTTCTCGAACAATAGCCCGGAGTGTTTTCACTGCTGATCCTTCTATAAAAACGGTCAATTACCTCTCCTGGCAGTGGATTTGCACAGACCAATTAAGCACCGCAAGCGAAAGATTTTCAAGGGCATAAATTGTGCTTAGGTGCATAACCAAACAGACTCCCCTTTCCGCCTTTGAAAAATCTCTCCCCTGTATATATATAAAAAAAGTCTTTGATAATTTTCTTTTTTTGCCGTTCTTTTTTTCACAGACAGCTTCTTTACTAAGCTTGGGCAAACAGTGAGTGAACCAAAGCAGCAGGACAAACTGCGCACGGTGCAAAGCCATTCTTTTTAGAAATAAAAAAAGCAGCACAGCTCTATCGACTGTACTTGAAGCTCAGATCTGAAGGGCTCAGGAAGGGACACGGCATGAAACTCACAGCGAGCAGGGAACGGCGAGGTCACGCACACCCTCTGTCCTGCGGCTCGGGAAAAACCACTGTTTTTCCTCCGTGGCATTTAACCTGCCTTAGGTTTCTGTAAGAGACCGGTCGCCTTATTATCCGGACATCACACACAGGCTGAAGATAAACACTTGGAAAGTCATACCTTAGCTCTGTTCTCACGGTTCCCTCTTTGGCCAGGATTTTGTGTGTCACCTGGCAGTGTATTTCTCTGTATTTCATCTGGGTTTCTAAGCATAGGGGTCTTGCCTACCATCACCTGATTTGGGATTCATCAACAGGGTGCTTGAGCTAACAGGGGGACGAGGCGGGGTCGCTTGGTGATCACCTAGGAAGGCAGAAAATGGGACAGGCGCGATCAGCAGACCACCTGCTGTCACCGCGGATGGAGAAAGGGGGACAGGCACTTAGTAAGTCAGGCTAAGAAAGCTCCTCAGCTCTGCAGCGCGTTTTTCTGTTCCAATAGCCAGCAAGCACCTTCCTGTGCCCGACGGTCCCGAAAGAGAGAAGAGGGCCGGACTGAGCTGACCTAGCTCTGGGCTCCTGCGTTTCAGACCAGCTTTGGTCTTTGGGGTTAGGACTGATCCACCCAGTCTCAGCCCTTACTTGTGGCACCGGTCAAGAGTAAGCGGCGGGAGAAGAGCAGAGCCCAGCGTAGCCCTCGAGAGCCGATCCAGCACCACAACTGCGATTGTCTTAGCTGTGCGGGAGCTTCCTCCCTTCTGAGCTCACCCGTGTGTCTGCTTTTCCTCTCTCAGGTACATACACCTCACTCAACAGAACCGAAACTGAAAAGTCTGCCAAGTCCTTTCCACCCAGAGCTTTCAAATTCCTGGACAGCCCCGATTTGCCTTTGTTCTGGGCATAAACCTGTGCTGAGCTCTTTCTTGCTATTGTCTTCGCTAAAAAAAAAAGATGGCAAATTAACATTTGAAGTTAATGCTTCAGTGCTGAAAGGAGAATTTTCCCTTCAAGTGTGGAAGGGGAATAGATGTCTACAGAGTGTTGTTTCCCCCACATACCTACCAAAACCTGAAAGGGTACGTGTCCAGAGCACAGTGAAGCATACCTGGGAGGTGCTTTGACCTAGATGACCTGTTGTTGGAAGCCTGGAGAAAGGACCCAGGTGGTAGGATTTCCCGGATGAGGCAGATTCAAAATCTCTTTGCGCTCTGTTAAACCTGTTCATTTTCAGGAAGCCTTAATCTACTTCTGAATATCAGGTGGGACCCCGTAACTCTGAGGTGAGCAGCCAAAGGGCAGAAGCAAGCTCCTGGATGCTGGCAGTGCTCTTATGGAGTTGCCAGCAGCCACGGAGCTTCCACCACTCACTTTTCTCTGAAGATAAAGCTGACTCCTGCTGCTAACTGCAGAACCAAGCTGGGAACAAAGTCATTTTCCCAAGAGGAGCAATATAAGGAACAATGCCTTAAAAGCCAGGTAGGATCAGGATCCTGAGGGGGAAGATGTGAGGGCACTGGGGTCTGCGTTAGCCTCATCCCATGGGGCAAGGGTGTCCTGCCCAGCTGATGGGCATCCATGTCATCGGTGGTTTTTCCTCATCATCACAAGAGTTGAAAGTTCCTTTAAACATTTTTGCTTCTTCACTCCTGATCCCTTGTCATCCTCCTGCTTGCTACCACTGTGAAAAGAGTCTTGGGTCATCGTGACAAATGTATTCCCAGCCTGGGAAGAAGATGCTGGATGGTTGGTGCCCATGTTTCATTCAGTATTTAGTAACGGATATTGCGGGCACCTCATTCATAAGACAGGTGGGAAAGGTACCAAGGCAGGTTAGACCTGAAGGTCTGGCTAGTCACTCATTCTCCATCATCCCAGAGCAGAGTCTAGGGGAAGTCGGCGTAAGAAACAAGACAACTTTAGAGTGATTCGTCCCCTGCGTATCTTCCAGCTTTTGGTCTGCAATAGATTCGCTGCTCCCTAAACCTCATGATGCGCCTGATAATTTTCATTGATGCCCAATAACCTTGGCAAGTCTTCTTCGGTGTTCTTTTATTTTTTAGAATGCTACAATGGAAGCATCATTCTGGCTGGGGAGGAGGAGTAACACCTTCGGTTAACTCAAAGTCTCTGATCTGTCTGATTATTCTAGCTAATTTGATGTACGCAGTCGGGTCGATACCAGCTCAACTCGTACAGCACATCTCACATTTCTCATCTATCCAGCCAGTGCAGTTTCTTGCACATCAGTAGCAGCTCCCTTTAAAAGCCAGTCCTGAGCATCCTGTGTATTTTTAAACCACTCAAAATTGCTGTCTTCTGCCATCTCCTGGCAATACGAAAAATCACAGCGTTCCAGTAGAAGCAGTGCTGGTCTAAGGCAAGGGTTGTCAGCAAAAGCAGTGTATAATTAGATCAGTTGGCATAACGAGAAAAAAATATAGCCCTTCTTGCATATTTGAAAGCTTGCCTGATTCTCCCAGCTCTACCAGTTGATCCAGTAGCAGTGGCTCGGGGTTACCCCACAGCCAAATGGCTGTTCTGTAGCCTTTGGGTTTCTTGAACGTCCGTAGCAGCGAAGGAGAGTTGCGTAACGCATGAGGCTTTATCGTTTAGTAACGAGACTTCATCAAGTGCACCCTAAATATTTTGAAAAGAGCCCTTTTTGCCAGTTTTGCTCTTGGCTTTTCGTCACTTCTTGACAAGAGACATCTTTGTTTCCTACGACACCGCAGGAAGATCTTGTCCGATAGGCATGTAAAGATTTTCCTTCTACTGCGACAACTATTTCCTTCTGATCTGTCCATGTAAACACCGCAAATCTCGCCAAAGCGCCTTGCATTGTTGCTTAATTCTAAAACAAAACATTTTCAGTATTTTGCCAAAAATCCATGTAAGATTTAGATAAGATTAAATTGTGACTTCTGATTTTTATTTCCCCTTTTCCTGCGATCACACAGAGGTTCTTTGTCAATGACTGCTTGTGATCCCTGCTCTCCTGTCACAATAGCTTCTCCCACATAGTTTTGCTAAAAATATGAAAGGAATATATTATGATTAAAAAAGGAAAAAATCCAAAAGGATAAAATGCCAGTATTTCTCCTTAAAAAACCCTCAAAATTCAAAGCCAACGAGAAAAACTACTCACAAAATTCCAGCCTGCAGAGAGAACATAAATAAAAGCTGTTTGAAGCTTTGTTCATTTTCACTAGCACCAGCAAAAATGACTGCTTGGGATGCCAGGCATTGGAGGGAAAGGATGTTAATGCTATTTATAGCTCATGGATGGCTCCCGTTACCATTGCACCTTGCAGTCCTTAATATATTCCTGCTCACAGCAACTTTCTCAAGCAGAAGACAGCCTTCCCAGGACTGTGCTGGAGGTGCTGGGGTTCGCTTTGGGAAAACGGACGGTTATATTTGCAGCTCGTTCCCAAACTGTCTGTTATAAACAGCCTCCAGCAGGCACAACCTCCAGCAAGCCTGCACCCTGCTACCCGGGCTTGAGTCACCCTCTCGGGAGCCGCGAGGCTGCTGATTTGCTGGAGGCTCTTCCTCCCCCCATCACCCTGCCGGCTTCGGCATCACTCAGCAGTCCACACCAAGCCTCAGTGAGAAACAGCAGCAGAAAAACAGCAGCATAGAACCTGATGAGATAAAGGTGAGAAAAAGCCTTCAAAAACTTGCTGGCACGTAATAACCCTTGCTCCTGCCCTGCCTGACCAACTGCACGACTCGGGTGGCATGATATAGTCATGAAGGTTGGAGAATACCTCTAAGATCATCAAGTCCAGCCGTCAACCCATGTCCAACCGTCAACCCATCACCACCATGCCTGCTATACTGCCGGCTCCTCGCACGGACGGCGTGGCGGCAGGGCCTGGCAGGGAAACAGCTTCCCACCAGCTGGGAAAAGGCAGGACAAGTTCTCCCAGTGACCCTGGGACTGGACATCTCGCAGGGCAGCCAGCGCATCGCCCCCCTGCCCTTGGCCCTCATCCATCGCAGTCCGGCGAGGCAGCTGCGCACCCAGCTTTACCCGCACCCGTCTGCTTGCTTGCGCTCTGCTTTACCTGGTACCCCAACACCAGGGAGGAGCAATGGGAAAACCACCCCAAGTTTTCTTCAAATTCAAGATAAAAAATTAGCAGGAGATGTTCATCAGACACACAATCAGAAGTTTGCGAGAGAAAGTAAACCCCAGTTCGAAGTCTTAGTATCTCCTCTTAGCTCATACACCTCATCAGTGGTCAATTCCTTTGACACAAACTATCACCCTACTTAAAAGATGACTTAATTAAAAAAAAAATCACGTGATTTTAAAGTCATGAATTAAAAAAGTCTAAAGAAAATCTAAAGAAAAAATATCGTGCCCTGCCCCAACAAAGCTGAGAGCGTCCCTTGAAAGCTCTGTGATTTGCCTGAAAGAACTTAAGTGCCGAAATAGGTCTTCCGCTGTAGAGTTTTGAAGTCCTTTTGCTCTTGATTCCACTGCAGAGAGTTTGTACAGCTTTGTCAAAAGGTGCCTTTCTCATGCGTGCCCTTTCAAGCAAGGCAAGCCGAGGCGAGCACTGCGCTGCTTACCTTAGAAGTGCAGGGAGAGACAGACAGCTCAAAGACACCACTGCCAGACGACCGAGGAATATCAAAACCCCTTTACTCGTGCCTTCAAATAGTCTGAAACCTCACAAGCTTGACAGCATTGTCAATTTTGTATTGACAGCAGCAGTCGGAGAAAAATCATTTGAGGAGTAAATCAAGGAGAAGGAAAAAAAACCTCAAAACCCCTTTAATCCACAGCCACACAAATCCATACTGCCTGCGGAAGGGCAAACGCTTCGCAGCCCCTTTTAATGGCAATATATTAACAGCCTTTGTCTTCCCTGAAGCTCACAAGGCATTTACCCCCCTCCTTTTTCAGAGTCTGGTCTCTTCCACGTCGTTTGTGTCAGAAGTGCCCGTAACTTACACCGAGTGACAGCCCGTGACAGCGGTGAGATCTCAGCTGGCTGTGCCAGGGCTCGCTGAACTGTTATCGATACCAAGGTCGCTTGGGTTTTTGCTGCTCTGGCTGGAGCTCCTCTGCCTGCGGGGTGTGGGCTGCCCACGGAAGCTTTCCATCTGAGCTCCTCACAAGCCGCAGCCTCTCCGCTCCCTAACTGCCCTTACGTAAGATGAGAGTGAAGTTTCTACTTTTAGAAGCAGTTATAGCTGCACGGTGAGCGCGCGCTCTCCTGACTACAGCGTGTAGCACAGCTATGGCTGCTGGCAGCGGGGCTTAAACCTGCAGCTCTTTTAATTCAGGGAAAAGCGTAAGTGCAGTTGAGATGTGTCAGGAAAACCAGCATTTTGGGGTGTTTTTTTTAATTCCTAGCAGTGGTACCCTGGACAGGAGTGCCCCAGAAGAGGATTAAATGGGCAAGCATCACCCTGGGCTTCACAGATCTCCACAGCCGAGTCGGAAATTATGGCAGGAGCCAGTGGAGGGCAGCGCTGTCTCGCTGGGGATGGTGCATTGAGTAGCTCAGACATACCAGCTGCTAAAGTAATACTCCTTTTTTATAATCCTCCTTTGAATCCGAAAGCTGCAGGTGAAGGAGCTGTCATCCTGCCATGGCTACGGCTGGTCACTGCGCACAGGACTCCCCATTTTCCACCTGCGTTCTCCGAGCATCCCTTCCTGCGTGGGCAGGTGCCTCCTCCTCGGCTGCGGGGCATGGACCGGAGGCCTGGGGGACACAGGGGCTGCGGGACTGGAGGCAGAAGCCGGGTTCTCCCCACTGGGAATGATATGGCCATGGGAAAATATGTGTGAAGGAAAGGGGATGCTTTCCAGGAGTCTCCATGAGTCTCTCCACGGCTTCCGTAAGCTAGCAGTAGCATCCTCTCCCCAAAAAACAGCAGGGCACAGGTGAAAGTCCCCCCACCCCGAGCCCAAATCCTGCTGGCAGGGCCATAAGCCCGGCTCGGCGAGCTCTGTCCCTCCCGAGGGCTTGCCTTGTCCCAGGACAGTGGTGGTTGGGTGACCTGGGATGGGGCTGCTGGAAGGAGCTGGGACGGGACGGCTCACAAGGGAAGATGCCTTCTTCTCTCCAGCCCAGCTTGGACTCCTCGCAAGCAGGAGTCAGAGGGCCCCATGGTAAACGTGCAGGGATGGCTGCAAACGGAGGTGTTGGGAGGGAGACCAGGCAGCGAAGAGGTGTGAAGCCTCGGATTTTCTCCTACCCAGTAAAACACAGCTGCCGGCGAGGGGCATCTGGGAGCAGAGCTGAGTGGAGGGGTGGCCGTGGAGGAGGCTCGCAGGGCTGATCCTGCTCCTTCCCAGCACTGCGGTTAAAGAGAGGGCTGTGTTTGCCAGAGCCCTCGGATCTGGCATCTTTCCCGGGTAGTAAATTCTCTTAAAAACCGAACCAAACAGAGCTTTAATTGTACGTTCTGCTTTTCACTCCGGAATAATGGCTATGGCATTAACACAGCGCTGCGTCGAACACATACCCGCGCCGAGGCCGAGGCACTGATTCTGCTTTCCATGATTCAGGGGGCACTGCCTCTGGTGAGGCAGAGCAGGGTTTCAACAGCGAGCAGGAGCAACGAACTTCTACTGTTCCCCGCTGTTTGAGTGTGGGCAAAATAAAAGGCCACAATATATGATGCAGTCAGCCAAGAAAGCAATATTGCTCTGCCATGTGCATGGTCTACGCCGAGACGAGCCCAGGATCTCATTTCTAAATTCCCATAGGTGCCTCATTTAAACCATCAGCCATAACCTGCTTCTCATTTTCAATACCACTCGGTATTCGAGCCGCAGTGAACTGCTGGTGAGAGATTCTAATTCCTGCAAACAAGCCCCCGTAGGCTTGCAAGGAAAACAGCGCGTTCCCCTCGCGGTCGCCTGCTAGGTTCCCATCTGGCTGGTTTAACTTCACTATTGCTTTTAAATGCGCCCGTTTCCGTGCACGAGGCTTTCAGCTCTGCCTCCAGAGACTCCTGGGTTCTCTGAGCGTCAGATCCTGGCCAAAACATGGAGACACAGATTGGGTCTTCTTAACAAAAAGGAAGATCGGATTTCACATTACAGTATCCGAAAGATTAATTCCACTTACGTGACCATTTCCCTGTGAACCACGCTTCTTTCCATCTGGATTTTTCCATCGGGAGGACAAAGAGCCATGGTGTTAAGTGCTACCTGAGAGAAAAGAGCAAGGAGTGTAAAAGATGAGTGCAGAGATGCTTGCTGAGAGAAAAGAGGAGAAAAAACAGAGTAGAGAGCAATTTCAAATCCATCGAGACGCTTCTTTGTATTTTTTTTTCCTTGTGAATTATATTCTGATCTGATGCTTTGGTATTTTGAACCACTTAGTTCGTCAGGTTTTGATTCAGGGCATTTAGGATATTTGGTTGCAGGAGCCTTCTCTATCACGTTATTGTTGGTTAGTGTTTGCATTATTGCGGTAAACACGGGCCCAGCCAAAATCAGCGCCCTGCCATGCCCGAGACTATCAATAATCTCATGTAAGACCTCGTTACTGAAAGCCACCCGTCCCCATCCGGGCTGCCATCATAACCACCAGCAGAGCTGTGCCGGCTCGGAAGGTGCAGGCAAAAAGGGTAGAGGAAAGCTGACTTGGGGCACAACTAACGCCCTGCCCCAGACCCCTCTGGGGCCTTCGGGCAGTCATTTCATCTCACCGCAGCCCAGTTTGGTCTTTAGGAGACAAAGCAGCAACCAGGGCCAAGTGGCAAGCGGCTTCCCCCCTGCTGCGGAAGTGAAGATGAGGGCTGGGTGAAGAAGCGGCTGCTCAGCTAGTTTGTGTTCATTTTTAGTTAAACAAAAAATGTTTTTTCTCAACCGGGAACAAGCCACTTCATCCTGTTTTAATATTTCAAAAGACTTTATGCAATGCTAAAGTAAAATGCCAAAAAAAAAAGTAACTTTGAATAGAAAAATGAAAATGATTTTTTTTTTTTTGGAAATAACAAAAAGTGGTGAACTATTTCAAATCGACAATATTGGAGCGTTTGCGTTTTTTTCCAGAACTTTGCTGAGTTTTCTTTGACCGAATCTGCAAATGCAACACAAATCTGTTAAATGCTTTAGACAGTTCAAGTCAGTGGGGGTCGTGTGCTTTTCTTCTTGTCTTTGCCAGAAAAATCTGCAGTAGAAAACAATAATTGTTTCCAGTGTAGAAAAAAGCATTAAAAAAAAAGTCTTGCAGACTGCAGTGCTGCTTGAGTGGCTGGATAACATCAGGGAAATACAAAGCTCAGGTAGATTGTTGTGGACAAGGTCCCGGCACGACCAAGCCCCTCGGGAGCTGCACCCAGCCGCAAACAGGGTGCAGAGCCACCCGCAGCCCCCCCCAGGTGCTCCCCACAGCCTGGCGTCGCCAGCCTCTGCCTCTGCGGTGGCAATCCGAGCCACCCTGGCACCTTGAGAGGTGACCCAGGCTCCGCAGCTCCGATGAGCAGCTAAGCCGGCCCCGGCCGTTTGGGGTGCGCCTGGGTGTCCGAGGCTTAAGGACAAAACAGTTTTGAAGCTTGTGCTGCCTTGTATTCTCCCGGGGAAGACAGAAGGTTAATGCACTTGGATTGCCCTTGAAAAATCTCGACCCGGTCTCAAAATGTCTCCTACAGGTAGAAGGATTTTTGTTGTTGTTGTTGCTGTTATTTTGTTTTCAACCAGGGGAAAAACAAAAAGAGAGAAAAAGAAAGATAGAATGAAAGAATCTAATGAGATGCTCTTTAGGTACTTTTAGGCTACAGTTTAAAAGAAAAGTAAGCCCACCCAACGCGTGTGGTCTAGATCTCTGCAGGAAACATCGTGACCTGGATGACTGGAGCATCTGTCCTATGAGGAGAGGCTGAGGGAGCTGGGCTTGTTCAGCCTGGAGAAGAGAAGGCTGAGAGGGGACCTAATAAATGCTTATAAATATCTGAAGGGTGGGTGTCAGGAGGACAGGGCCAGACTCTTTCCAGTGGTGCCCAGCGACAGGACAAGGGGCAATGGGCACAAACTGAAGCAGAGGAAGTTCCAGCTGAACATGAGGAAGAACT